>Ga0163144_10000781_pt1 | contig 75171 bp, 60 predicted proteins | sample OliLak19BULKMAT1_FD_123175 | JGI IMG/M metagenome (GOLD analysis project Ga0163144, IMG submission 123175) | Freshwater microbial mat bacterial communities from Lake Vanda, McMurdo Dry Valleys, Antarctica - Oligotrophic Lake LV.19.BULKMAT1 | ecosystem: Environmental > Aquatic > Freshwater >... | reverse complement strand
CGTGAAGGTGCTCGACTTTGGTTTGGCCAAGTCCGCGCCCCTGAAGCCGGGGCCGACGGAAGAGACGTTGACTAAAGCGCTCACGGCCGAGGGCACCATCATGGGTACGCCGCAGTATATGGCACCGGAGCAGTTTGAGGGTCGCGAGGCGGATGCTCGCGCGGATATCTGGGCGTTCGGCGCGGTGCTTTACGAGATGGTCACGGGGCAGAAGGCGTTCGAGGGCAAGAGCTATTCGAGCCTCGTTGGCCAGATCCTGTCGGCGGAACCGCCGCCGATGGCGGTGCAGCCCTTCACGCCGTTCTGGCTCGAGCGGCTGGTGAGACGCTGCCTGGCCAAAGATCCTGAGGAGCGCTACCAATGCATGCGCGACGTGGTGCTGGACCTGCGCGCGCCCACTCCAGAGGTGGCGGTTGCTGTCAGGCCGGGCCGTTGGCCTTGGGCCGTGGCGGCGGTCGGGGTGCTGCTCGGATTGGTGGCGGGGATCGCCGGCTGGCGAAAGACGGGGGAGGCGGCGTCGTCGGTTCGACTTGAGGTGCCGCCGCCGCCGGGGGCGCAATTCTATGGCGGGATCGGCAACACGGAGGGCTCGGCGATCTCTCCGGACGGGCGGACCCTTGAATTTATGGCGACGAATGCCAAAGGCGAGACGCTGCTGCATGTTCGACCGCTCGATTCGTTGGAGGCGCGGGCGCTGGCGGGGACGGAGAATGCGGGGCGACCCTTCTGGTCCCCGGACAGTAAGTCACTAGGGTTTGCGGGTGGGGGAAAGCTGAAGCGGGTGAGGTGGTGGGCGGGTCTCCGGTTGCGTTGTGTGACGTGGCGGTCGCGCGCGGCGGGGCGTGGAGTGAGAAGGGGATGATTCTGTTTGCGGACCGGAATGCGGGGTTGCAGAGGATTCCGGCGTCGGGTGGTTCGCCGGCGGTGGTGACCAAAGTGAACACGGAGGCCGGGGAGGCGCTCCATTACTATCCGCAGTTTCCGCCGGGCGGGAAGGAGTTTCTGTTTCTGGTGCGGTATGGGGACCGGGCGAAGGCGGGGATCTATCTGGGAGCCTTGGATGGGCGGGCGCCGGCGCTGATTCAGGTATCGGAGTTCAACGGGCTATACGACGCGATGTCGCGGCGGTTGTTGTATATCCAGGGGAATGGGACGCTGATGGCGCGGCGGCTGGAGCTCGATCCGCCCCGACTGACCGGGGATCCGGTGATTGTGGCGGAGGGGGTTGGCGGGGTTGGTGTTAACGGCTATGGGGAGTTTTCCCTATCGGGGAATGGGACGCTGTTTTATGGCCGCGGGGGCGCGGCGCGTAAGGTTCGGTTTGGGTGGGTGGACCGTGCGGGGAAGGTACTCGAACAAATGGGGCAGCCAGTGGAGGTGGGATTTGGGTGTAGTTTATCGCCGGATGGGCGCCGGGTGGCGTATGGGCTGGGCGCGGTGCGATTGATGCCTGGATGATGGGGCTGGGGGGCGGGGTTAGCGCGCGGATTACGTTTAACGTGGGGAACAACCCGCGATGGTCTCCCGACGGGAGCTATTTGTATTACCGCGGCAGTGGCGGTGGCAACTCTGGCGGTATTTCGCGGAAGGCGGCGGATGGGTCCGGGGAAGAGGAGTTGGTGTGGAAGGGTGCTGCAGGACGTGTACAAAGCGTTTCCCCGGATGGAAAACACCTGCTGTTTGGGCTGGGTGACGTCCTGCTGCTGCGGCTCGAGGGGAAGAAGAAGGTGGCGCCATATGTGCAGACGAAGTTCGCTGAAAGGCTCGGGGTGTTTTCGCCGGATGGCCGGTGGGTGGCGTATGGTTCCGATGAGTCGGGGCGGCAAGAGGTTTATCTCCAGGGGTTCCCGGAGCGGCGGGGGAAGTGGCAGGTGTCGGCGGAGGGGGGTACGCCCCGAGGGATCTGCCGATAGACATGCCAATTCGTGAGAATCAAATCGTGCCCCACCAGGAAACCCGTGCCCACTGGTCCCTCGGGAATCTCGATCCGGCACACTCTGTGTTGAGCCAATTTCATCTTCGAGGCCCACTCATCCGCTGGAACGATTCGATTGGAAGATTGCACCAAAGCTTCGAATCCAGCAGCCTTGCCCGACCATTCCCACGGGCGGGGCGACGAACTGGTGATTATTGGTCGGTATCGTACGCGGCGGACCAAGACTGTTTTTATATTGGATGACAGCATCGTTGTTGGGACGATCTGCAATCAATCCGTTGCTGAGTTCGCGCAGTCTGCCTTCGACCTTGGCCCATTGGACAACTGCTGAGATCCCTTCCGACAGCGGGAGCCCGTTTGCGATGCCCGAGAGAGGATCTCCCAATTCCATGTACACCATGGTCTTCAATTGGTTAAAGCTCACGTACGAAGCATTGAGTGCATTGATGAAAAGCCGACGTTGCTCACTGGTGTGTTGGAGATCAGGCACCGCAATTTACCTCTACATGAGAGTGTACGAGAGTTTGGCTTGAAACGTCCAGCAATACGTTCAGGTAACAGTTCAACCCCGTTCACAACCTATATCTCCCTTACTTTCGTCAGCTTGCGGGCTTTCGTTTTTCCAGCGTGGCACCCATCGGCAACAATGAGAGCAGGGAGGAACCGCGGCCAAAGGTCGCAAGAAGGAGATTCAATCCTCATCTGCAATACAGCCTGACCGGGCGGGAGCAAAAAAGTTCGCAGGACGAAGCCAATTTGTTGAGCAGCATTCTCGTTTTTCCAGCGCAGCACCCATCGGCAACAATGAGAGCAGGCGGAACTATGGCCAGCAAAGGTCGCAAGGAAGGAGATTCAACAGAATTCGACACAATCCTCATCTGCAAAATAAAAGATGCACGAACGAACCCAACGCAGAGAGCCGTAAGAGCCCGCGCAAAAAAAACTCGCACAACGAAGCCAAATTGTTGAGGGCGACACATTGATGTCTGCCTGAACCGCCAGACCCCGGTAGCAGGCACGCTTCAACAGAATTCGACACATTTCGACACTTTCGTCACGCTTCGAATCCTCGGCCGCAGAACAACAAATGCACGTATGAACCTGACGAAACCCGCTCCGGGAAGCCAATCTTCGAGTGAGCTCTTCGACAACTGAAAACGCTAGACACCCCCATCCTGCGCGATTATGTTCGTGATCGCGCCCGCGTTTGCCCAGCAGTAGGTCCGAATGCTCCTCGATCTGATGCCACCGCAAAATAACTCTCGAAATCGCCTGCGGCAATTCCGTTCTCGCTCCAGCTAGATCTTCAGCAGGCTCTCCAAGATTCATCAAAGCCTACTTCCGAGTCGCATTCGCCGTGTTTGGACCCGGAGCACCACCCGGCAACTGATAGTTCGGATACGCGGGCCGCTTCGCGGCTGAGAAAGCCGTTCGGAACAATCGCTCTCTAAGCGGGAGCGAGGACGCAGACTTCCAACATCGAATCCTGCATGGCATCCTGGACGCGATCGCTATCGCAGAACGCGCGTGCGACCTTGGGATCGCGGAACAACAGAATCTGCCGCACAGTGTTGCCGAGGGTCTGCGCGACGTAGTTCAACTTCAGCGCGTTCATGAGGACAAGTTCTTCTTCGTCTTCAGTGAGCGTGCCTTCGCTCGAACAGACATTGCACAGTGCGTTGCCTTTCGCGGAATAGCCGTCGATTTCCATGACGCCGCCGCCAGGCAGGGGCAAGCTTTTGGGGTGGAACTCCACGGCCATGAAGCGGCCGAGGCTCTGCAACATGCGCGATTCATCCTGCTGGCGCTGCAAGGCGTTGAGAATATCGTTGGCTTCGAAACCAGGGTCGGCCATGTATGTCATGGCGGTACTATCGGCACAAAGAGCGAACATCTTTACGTAAACCTCAGTTCGGGCGTTTCACCTATGCCGACGCGAAGGTCTTTGCGACCTACTTTTCCGTCCTCGGCAGTGTGATAATAAAGGCGTAATGCGATACGCGATACTTCTCTCACTGTTCGGCCTCAGCGCATTGGCGGAAACCAAGCTTGGCAAACCGCTGACGCTCAAGGAATCAACCCCAATCGAGACCGTCCTATCCACACCCGCGTCATTCACGGGCAAAACGGTTCAGGTCAAAGGCAAGATTACCGAAGTCTGCCAGATGCAGGGATGTTGGATGGCGCTCACCGACACCGCATCCAATAAAATGATCCGCATCAAGGTGAACGACGGCGAGATTGCGTTTCCCACAGAAGCGGTTGGCAAGACCGCGATCGCCGAAGGCACACTCACCAAGATCGAGATGTCGCGCGAACAGGCGCTCGCTTCAGCCAAGCACGAAGCCGAAGAGCGCGGACGCAAGTTCGATCCGGCATCGGTGAAGTCCGGCAAGACAATTTATCAGATCCGCGGAACTGGCGCTGTCGTTCTCGACTAAAGCTGTCGATAACCAATCTCGGAGGTCCGTTTTGATTCGCTTGCGCTCAGCCGCATTGGCTGCATCACTTGTTTTGTCCGCCCCGTCATGGGCTCAGGATCTCACGGTCCTTACCGGCGCGGTCGAGCACCAGATTTTTCAACGGAGTCCGCAGGGCCGCGCCGACATGAAGCTCGCGGGCAACGCGGCTGTGAAGTTCAATGGCCGCTACGTCGAGGTCCGGATCTTGAAGAAAGACGGCGATCCTCTGATGGATTGGAATCCTTCGGCGGAAAAGATCAAGGTCGGCAAATGGCTGGCGGATTTGAAGGGCGTCCCGGTCGGCGGGCCTTTCAAGGTTGAGGCGCGCGTTTCCGGGGTTCCGACTTCGGTGCAGGCGATCGACGATCTCTGGGTGGGTGACCTCTGGGTGCTGGCCGGGCAATCGAATATGGAAGGCGTCGGCAACCTGGTGGATACGCAAGCTCCGGTTGAGGCGGTTCACACGTTCGATATGGCCGATAACTGGGCCATTGCGCAGGATCCGCTGCATCGTTTGCGTTCGAGCGCCGACCCGGTGCATTGGGTCAAAAATGAAAAGGGCGATCCGGAACGGTGGACGGTGCAGCGCGAAGACGAGGAATTGTACAACCGCCGCCGCAAGGGCGCGGGACTTGCGCTTCCGTTCGCTGTGGAACTGTATCGGCGCACCGGCGTGCCGATCGGGCTGGTTCCTTGCGCGCATGGCGGGACGTCGATGGATCAATGGAGCCCGGCGGAAAAGGCCAAGGGCGGTGGATCGCTCTATGGCGCGACCGTTCGCCGCATTGCCGCGGTCGGCGGCAAGGTGAAGGGCGTGCTTTGGTATCAGGGCGAGTCCGACGCCAACGAGAAGGCAGTGGGGTCGTTTGCGGCGAAGTTCGAAGCGCTGGTGGCGGCTTTCCGTGCCGATGCTGGTCAAGCCGATTTGCCGTTCTACTATGTGCAAATCGGACGCTTCATCAACGGTGGCAGCGGTGCGACCTGGAACCAGATCCAGGAAGCCCAGCGGCTCGCGGAAACCAAGATTCCCAATACGGGCATGGTGACCGCCGTCGATCTCACGTTGGACGATCCCATTCACGTGGCGACGCCCGACCTGAAGCGCTTGGGCCGCCGTATGGCGATGCTGGCGACGCACAATCTGTTTCCGGATGTGAAAGAGAGCGTCGGCTTCAAGAAGGGTCCGAGGCCGGTTTCCGCGAAGTTGAATGGAGACTCGGTGACGGTGAAATTCTCGGAAATCAACGGCCAGTTGATTTCAGAAGGGCGCATCAGCGGCTTCTCGATCCACGACGCGAAAGGCGATCTGATCCCGATGATCTATAAGGCCCGTTTCGACGGCAACGATACGATCCAGCTCGATCTCATCGCCAAGCTGCCCGCCGGGTCGACGCTCCGCTATGGTGCGGGCAAAGATCCTTACTGCAACGTCCGCGATACGAGCGATATGGCCCTGCCCGCGTTCGGTCCGCTACCGATCGCCCCGTAAACGGCCCGGCCAGCGGGTCCATTCGAGTCCAGGCCGCTCTACGCGAAAGCGCACGAGGCGGCCTTTTTCCATCTCAGTCACATATGCGGTGCGACCGTCCACACCGCCGAAGCAGATGTTGCTGGGCTTCGACCCCAACACAGGGATCTCTCGAATCACCTTGCCTTGTGGCGAAATCACGGCCACGACGCCCTTGCCGTGACGGGTCGCGTAGAGGTTGCCGTCGACATCGATGCGCATGCCGTCAAATCCAAAGTCCGGAAACTCGATCAATAGCCGCTTGCCGGTGAGGGATCCATCGCGCTGCACGCGAAACGCCCAGACTTTGCGCTGCACGGATTCATTGACATACAGCGTTCGTCCATCGGGACTCAGATCGATGCCATTCGTCGTCCCCATATCCGACGCCACCCGGCGCGACCGTTTGCCATCGCGCGAGATCCACCAGAGTTGGCCGGTTCCCGCCGCCCAGTTGGGATCGCTTGCATAGAGATCGCCCTTGGCTGTGATGGCGAGATCGTTCGGCTGGTTCATTTCCGCGTTGTGATGAAAGGTGCGGATGGTGCGTGTCTTAGGATCGATCCGCAGGACATTGTGATTGTTATAGTCGGCCACATACATGAGTCCTTTGCGGTTGAAGCGGATGCCGTTGCCGAGGCTTCCACCGGGCAAGTCGACGAACAGTTCAGCGACGCCCTCAGGGGTCACTCGCGCGATAGAGGACTTGCGTCCGGCAAAGGCGACCGCATAGACATTGCCGGCGCGATCCACCGCCGGACCCTCGATTTCGCCGGTAAAGCTGTGTTCCGCTGTCAACGGAACAGGCTCATACAGGGCGGGATTCTGTGCGGTGGCGGACTTGACGATGGCCAGTAGTATGAACGCAATGGGGCGAAGGTTCACAGCCCTATCGTACTCGGTGTAAACTCTCCCCATGAAGCTGTTGTTGTTGTTGGCTTGCGGGGCGGCTTACGCTGCGGATGACTTTGAGAAGATTCATCCGAAGTCCACTGCGGAACTGAGCCAGGAAATCCAAAAGGTTTTGGACAAGCACAAGACCAAGGCGGCTGCGATCGCGCTGGTGAATCGCGATGGAGTCTTTTGGACTTCTACGCCAGGGGCGGCAGCGGCCACGCGGTTTCGCATCGGGTCGATCACCAAGTCTTTTGTCGCTTTGTCAGTGCTGAGGCTGGTGGAACAGGGCAAGCTAACGCTCGATGCGAAGTATCGCGATCTCGCGCCGGAAATTCCATTCGAAAATCCTTGGGAATCGACGGATCCGGTGCGCATCGTACACTTGCTGGAACACACCGCGGGGTTCGACGACTTTCGACTTGCCGAGTATGCGCATTCCGATCCGAAGCCCGCGACCTTGCAGGAGGGCCTGCTGTTTCAACCACAATCGCGCACCTCGCGCTGGCGCCCTGGGACGCGTTTTTCCTACTGCAATTCCGGACCTCCGATGGTGGCGTTTGTCGTGGAAAAGCTGACCGGTCAGAGGTTCGAAGACTACGTGCAGAAAGAGTTCTTCGATCCCATCGGGATGCCTGGTGCGACTTTCTTTGAGCCGAAGTCCGATTTTGCGGGTACGTATATCGACGGCAAGGCGCAGGCCTATTGGCACGTGATTGAGCGTCCCGCGGGATCGGTGAATGCGACGGCGCAGGACATGGGCAACTACGTGCGCTTCTTTTTGCAGCGCGGATCGGTGAACGGAAAACCGCTGGTTTCGGCATCTTCAATGGAGCGTATGGAGACGCCGGCGACTTCTTTGACAGCGCGCGAGGCAGGGCTCAAGGCCGGATACTCGTTGAACAATTACACACATGTCGTCGAAGGATTTGAGTTCCATGGGCACAATGGCGGCGTCAACGGTGGGCTGGCGGAACTCGCTTATGCGCCTGAGCTTGGCATCGGATATGCATTCATGATCAACACGGGCGAGGGCGCGGCGTTGAATGAGATCTCGAGGTTGATCGTCCGGTTCATGACGCGCGATCTCGCGAAGCCGGCGGTGCCAGCGGCTTCTACCGCCTCGCAGCAGTTGAGTGGAACGTACTTGCTGCAGCCCGCTTCGCCTCGGACGCAATTGCTGTATCCGCTGGAACGAATTCTGGGGTTGATGCGCGCACAAGCCAGTGGTTCGGAGTTGACGCTGAGCGCTGTGTTCAGCCGTGGCCCCGGTACGAAGTTCATCCATGTTGGGGGCAATCGGTATCGCGAAGAGAAGTCGCCGGTGGCTGAGATGGCGCTCGTGCACGATGAAGGTGAAATCGCGTTGCAGGGGGGATTTCAGGGCTCTTTTCACGTGATTCCGGCGTGGAAGGGCTGGCTGCAAGCGATTTGTGCCGGGGGATTCTCGTTGTCGGTTGTGCTGACACTGTTGTTGGCTCCGATCTGGGTTTACCGCTGGGTGAAGGGCAGTATCCGGACATGGGCGATGCCGGGTCGCTTGTTGGCAGCGGCCTCGGTGTTGGTGCTGGTGGTGTCGTCGTTTGTGGCGCAAGGTCCTGGAAACGACTTTGAGATGTTGGGGGTCCTGGGTAAGGCCAGCGCTTGGTCGGTGGGGTTTCTATTGTTGACGCTACTATTCACGCTGCTCACTGTGATTGCGTTCGTGGCGCGGCAGGCCGGTGGATTCGTATCGCGCTGGGCGTCGCGCTTTCTGCTGATCGGGATGCTGTACTTCGGTTGGTGGGGCTGGATCGGGATCCGCACATGGAACTACTGAACGCATGGCGTGCGCATCGGCAAGGGCTTGATGGATCTCTCGCGGGAGCCTCCGCTGCAAAGGTATTGGAAACCGCGGGATGGGCGCGAGTTCGCTGACGATGCGGTGCGGCGATGTGAGATTCATGAGTTGCTGGCGGTTCGCAATGCACGTACGTGCTGCCCGAATCGGATTTCGCGCTTGATTTGCGCGCGGGCCAAAGGGCCTGGGCCAGTGGCGAAATGCGGATGGCGCTGAAGCTTGGTGTTACAGACCAGGAGATAGCGAAGCTCTGCGGTCATGCTGAAAGCCGTGGCGAGCGTTCCGCTCGATCCGGATGCGATTCGCAGAGTAGTCGGATCGGTCGCGCGGAGGCTGGGCGAGGAAGACAAGAAGAAAGGCGTTTCAACGACGTTACCTTTGGCCCTTGGCAAGTTGCAGGCCTACGGGCAGATTCGCAGGGTTCCAGTGAACGGACGTCTTGATCAGCAACGGCATCTTTACGTCGCCTGGGGCATCTCGATTCCGCAGTGGAGCGATGAGGAAGTGGCTGGATCGGCCTAGTTGGCGGAGTTCCAATCGTTCCCGGGCCTAACAATGAAAGCGGTAAAGGCGGCTGTGGCGGCGCTGGGCCTGGTGGAGCATGGCGAAGGGAACTGGATGTTCGCTGAGGATCGCGATCATCTGGCTGGGTTCAAGATGTCCAAGGAACCCTGCTACAAACTCGTGGGTAGCATCCATTCGATCAGCTTGCTGCGCCGCGATTTGGCAGGTCTTGCGATTGAGGCTGCACGCGGTCGCAAATTGTTCGAAAGTTCATCGGGAGGGGCATTGGCGGACTTGCCCAATCATGCGGTTGTTGACCGGGGGAGTGTGGTGGGGCTGTGAAGAAGAATCGCGCGCTGGAAGATGCTGTGGCCGGGACGGAAACTTTCATCGGTGGACAGTTGGGGGATGCGCGGAGCTTTAGTCTGGATAGTCCGAAGAGCCGGTTGCCAAGGCTTGCGAGCTTGAGGCCGGCGTGAAGATCGGCGTCCCTCAATAGAGGCGGCGCGGCCTACCAAGCGGATGAGAACAATGGCCAGGTTTCAAGAACTCCAGCGTGCCCGTCAACGCCAGTCTCGTTTGAGTTCGCTGAAGGACGCAAGTTCCCCCGGTGCCAAGAGGTTCCAGACAATTGTTCGGGAGGAGTTCAGCAGAATCACTTCGCAGCCACGCGAGCCAAGCAGTTGTCCGGTGGCGAGCCAATTTCGGTACGATGACCGGCGCGAAGGTTGGTTGCAGAAACGTACAACTTGGCCTTCAGTATTGTTTCTAGAGCTTAGTCCGAGTTGCGAAGATCAGAGGGGGACTCCCCTCTTTCTTTTCGGCGACTCCGTGGCCGTCCGATCTCTCGCGATAGTGTGAGAATTGAAGAGATGTCACTCGCCCTGCTTGGCGGATCGAAGATCCGCAACAAGCCATTCAGCCCATGGCCGCAGTATCTTTCCACCGATCTCGATCGCATTGCACGCGTAGTGGAAAGTCGGCACTGGGGCGGATTTCCATATCCAACGCCGCTTGCCACAGACTTCTGCCGTCAATTCGCGGAACTGCAGGGCGCGCGGTATGCGCTGCCGATCGTCAATGGAACCCTATCCCTGACAGTCGCGCTACAAGCCGCTGGTGTAGGTTTCGGCGATGAAGTGATCGTTCCCGCCTACACCTGGGATGGTACGGCGACGGCGGTGCTGGCGATGGGTGGGGTGCCGGTTTTCGCGGATATCGAGGCCGATAGTTACTGCCTCGACGTCGAGTCCGTAAGGCGTGCGTTGACTCCTCGAACCAAGGCGATCATCCCTGTGCATCTTGCAATGCGCTTCACCGATATGGATGCGCTGCTGGCGTTGGCGCGCGAACATGATTTGAGAGTGATCGAGGATTGCGCCCATGCGCACGGCGGTGCCTGGAATGGCCAGGGAGCGGGTTCCATGGGCGATATTGGATCGTTCTCGCTGCAGGAAAGCAAGCTGATGACTTCGGGCGAAGGCGGGCTGCTCACTACGAACTCTCTCGAATACTACGAGGCGATGCAGACCGTGATCAATTGCGGACGCGCGTCGATCACCGATACGCACGCGCGCCGGATATTAGGGCTCAATTACCGAATGACCGATCTGCAGATCGCACTGCTCATGGGACAGATCGAAATGCTGCCGGAACTTCGCGCACGCAGGGCAGAGCGGGCGGCGCTTTTGACGCGCCTGCTGCAAGGCATCCCGGCCATTCGCACAATGCCTGCGCAGCGACAGATCACCCAGCCGACTTACTACACGTTTGTGTTGCAATATCGCCCGGTGCAAGGCTCACCCGCACCGCATCGCGATCTGTTCGTTGCGGCACTTGAGGCGGAAGGAATCCCCTGCGACGGGCGCTTCTACGAGGCTGTTTACAAGAGCGATCTCTACTACGCGACTCCGCGGAATTGTCCGCAGTTGACAGAGGTGAAGGAATGGCATTGCCCGGTCTCGGAACGGGCCGCTTATGAGGAGTCGATCTGGTTGTTCCAGTTCTGCCTGATCGGGGAAGAAGAGGATGTACGAGATCTGGCCCGTGCGATCGAGAAGGTTTCCGCGAACCTGGAGCTGCTTTCGCGGCAGGATCCAACGCTCGCGGGGGTGAAGGCGATGGGACGTGCGCAGAGGGCACGGGCGGAGCGATCGAAGAACTATTAAAGTCGCCTGTTTGTTTCGTTCGCGGAATTCCAGACTTTGCTTGGTCGCCCTCCCGAGAATTGCCGACAATTAACTGACACGAATATGGAATGGAACTGCCCGATTTCCGAACGGGCGGCCTATGAGGAATCGATCTGGCTATTTCAGTTCTGCTTGATCGGTGACGAAGAAGATGTCTGAGATCTGGCCCGGGCCATGGAGAAGGTGGCGTCGCAGTTGGGATTGCTCGCGGGGCGAACGCAAGAAGAACTACTCAGCGCAGGCCGCTTGGAGCCGATATCATCGAAAGCATGAAATCTCTGCATCTTGTTTTCCTCCTTGCCCTGTCGACGACCGCCGAGAATTGGAATCGGTTCCGTGGACCGAACGGAACCGGCATTGCCGCCTCCGGCGCTTATCCCGTCCACTTTGGGCCAAGCCAGAACCTGCTTTGGAGCACCGCCCTGCCGCCAGGCAAATCCTCGCCGATTCTCACCAAGCGATTTGTTTTCCTAACCGCCAGCCGCAACGGCGAACCACTCGTGGTTTGCCTCGATCGTAAAACCGGCGCGATCCGCTGGGAACGCAAAGTGGGTCCCGCACGGTCGCAAACTCTGCACGAAAACAATGAACCCGCCTCGCCAACCGCCGCCAGCGTCGGAGAAAATCTCTTCGCCTTCTTTGGCGGCGTTGGACTCGTTTCGTTCGATTCCGCGGGCAAGTTGCGATGGCGTACGTCGCTCGGGCCCTTCGACGCGCCCTATGGCATGGCGACGTCGCCCGTTGTTGCGAACGGACTCGTCCTCTTGCACGCCGAACACTTTGGAGACTCATTCGTCGCCGCCTTTCGGACATCCGACGGAACGCTCGTCTGGAAACAGAAACGCCCTGGATTGGCGCTGAATCACACCACGCCGATACTCGACGGCAGTTCTATCGTTGCGACCGGTTCGGGAAGAGCCAGCGCCTACGACATTGCCACCGGCGAACATCGTTGGACCGTCGAGACTCCCAACGGCAGCAGTACGCCGAGCGCATTGCTGCATAACGGCACGCTATTCGTTTCGCAGTTCGCATTGGAATTGCCCCCTGCATTCGAAGACAGGCTGCGCCTTTTGGATACGGATCGAAACGGCCTGCTAGCTGTGGTAACTCAGTTTTGTGGCGGTTCCGCGACGCGTGAGAAAGTAACGATCTAAACACCCATTTTTCTTTTCTGGCGCACACACATGCGCGCCTTGCGAGGTGTTTATGTCTTTACTGACTCGCTCTGGAGTCTCCGGCGGATTTTATCCGGGACGCCTGTCTTCGCCGACGTAGCGCTATCTATTGACCCCGGCGATCGCCCGTTCCGCTGCAAGGCCGGAAAGCGCCCCATCGTTGGAAAGACAAACAGCCTTTCTGTATCGCAACGATGGAGTGCCGAAATTAACTTGACTCAACGGCCTGAAGCTCGTCGACAGAAAGAACTGCGGCCAGCCCGACTTGTTCCAGTCGAGAGCTTCAGTCGACTTCGAGATCGCCATTGTCCGCAAGCTGGTTCAGCATCCTAGTTCTGCGACCAGATGATTTGTTTCGAGCCACTTGCCTGTATGCCCGCCCCCTGACGGTCGCGGCTTCGAATGGCCATTGGCAATCCGAACCGCGTCGTTCAGGAGCCGCGCCAATCGTGGTGCGGATCCAAACGAACTATTTCATGCGGTTGAAGAACTAGTCCCGTCCGACCTCGATATCGCTGAACTTGAGTTTGGGGCCCCTTGCGAAGCCGGAGGCCGCGCTTAGCGAAGTCCTTTGCGGCCTCAATTCGATTGAACCTACAGCGATAACTTTCCTAAACTCGCCAGTTCACCTTCCGGCGTTCAGCTTTGCCTCAAGCGCGCCAGACCAAGGGCTCTTGAGATCGGCGACGCTCGAATCGACCCACGTATCCGCGCCATTGCGGATCTGCAAGCGGTCTCGCATCGTCTCTCCGATATGTAGACACTCAACGCCAAGCTTGGCCGCGAGGGCTTGCACCGCGTCTTCGTTGGAGGTCGCTACGATGATGCGCGAGGGGCCTTCATGGAAGAGCACGAACTCGGCGCGATCTTTCGAGTGGAGTTCGATCTTTGCGCCGACACCGGCGAAGGAACATTCGGCGAGTGCGACGGCGAGTCCGCCATCGGATAGGTCATGAGCGGAAGCGGCGAGTCCGGTGCGTGCGATCTCGCGCATCGCCGTCTGCACGTTCTTTTCATGCTGCATGTCGAGCGCCGGAGGCAAGCCCCAGAGCGACTTCAAGATGACCTTCGTATACTGTGACGAACCGAAGCGTTGGGCGGCGTCGGAACCAATGGAGCCCAAGCCGCCCAGCAAAAGAACTTTCAACCCAGGCTTAGGAAACGACATCGGAACCGGTGCCGCGGTGGGCAGCAGGCCGACGATTCCCATCACCGGCGTCGGATAGATGGCTTCGCCGAGCGTCTCGTTGTAGAGGCTGACGTTGCCGCCGGTGATCGGCGTTTCGAAGAACGCACAGGCTTCCGCCATGCCCTCGATCGCTTCGACCAACTGCGCCATGATTTCCGGCCGTTCGGGGTTTCCGAAATTGAGATTGTTGGTCGCGGACACGGGATCCGCGCCAACGACGGAAAGATTACGGCAGCATTCGGCGACGATCAACTTCGCGCCTTCACGCGGATCGAGCACGCAGTAGCGACCATTGCCGTCGAGCGCAATGGCGACGGAAGTGCCGGTTTCTTTGATGCGGATGATCGCGGCGTCCGTTCCCGGACCCTGCACCGTGTTGGTGCGAACCGTGTAATCGTACTGTTCCCAGATCCAGCGTTTGGAACAGAGATCGCTCGATCCAAGCAAGGCCAACAGATCGGCCTGCATATTCTTGGATGCGGGAATCGGCTGGGCTTCTAAAGGTGCCTTCGCGCGATAGGGAGCGGCGTTGTGAGGGCGATCGTAGAGCGGCGCCTCATCCGCCAGTGCGCGGTTCGAAATTTCTGCAACGATTTCGCCGTGATTCCGCACGCGCAGCATGCCGTCATCGGTGACCACGCCGACCGTGGCGGCATCCAAGCCCCACTTCTTGAAGACGGCGAAGACTTCGTGTTCGCGGCCTTTTTCGGCAACGAGCAACATGCGCTCCTGCGATTCCGAGAGCATCATCTCGTAAGGTGTCATGCCGGTTTCGCGCTGTGGGACATGCATGAGGTCGATCTCAACGCCGGTTTCGGCGCGCGATCCCATTTCGCAAGTGGAACAAGTCAGGCCCGCGGCGCCCATATCCTGGATGCCGACGATCGCGCCCGTCTTCATGGCTTCGAGGCAGGCTTCGAGCAGCAGCTTTTCCATGAACGGATCGCCGACCTGCACGTTGGGGCGCTTCGCGCTTGACGTTTCGCTGAACTCTTCGGACGCCATCGACGCGCCTTGAATCCCGTCGCGTCCGGTTTTCGCGCCGACGTAAATCACCGGGTTGCCGATGCCCGTCGCGCGGCCATAAAAGATGTCCTCATGCCTAGCGATTCCCAGCGCGAAGACATTCACCAAGGGGTTGCCGTTGTAGCACTCTTCGAAGACGCACTCGCCGCCAACCGTCGGAACGCCGAAGCAGTTGCCGTAATGCGAGATTCCTGAAACGACGCCTTGCACGATGCGCGGATTCGAGGCATTGGCTTCCAGAGGGCCAAAACGCAGCGCATCCATCACGGCAATGGGTCGCGCGCCCATGGTAAAGATGTCGCGCAGGATGCCGCCGACGCCGGTGGCAGCGCCTTGAAATGGTTCGATGAAACTCGGATGGTTGTGCGACTCGATCTTGAAAGCGATGCAGTATCCGCCGCCGATGTCGATGATGCCGGCATTTTCGCCCGGCCCCTGCATGACCAGTTTCGAGCGAGTGGGCAGCTTCTTGAGATGAATGCGGGAGCTTTTGTAGGAGCAGTGTTCGCTCCACATGACCCCGAAAATGCCAAGCTCAGTTTCGGAAGGATCGCGGCCCAGAAGCGACACGATCTTCTCAAACTCCGATTGCGTGAGCCGGTTGCGCGCAATCAGTTCGGGAGTGATGGAACTCATGGAAATTATTTGGAGACGAGCGTGGATACGAGTGACTGAAAGATGCCGAGACCTTCGACGGATCCCATGAGTGGATCGCAGGCGCGTTCCGGATGGGGCATCATGCCGAGCACATTGCGGCCCGCGTTGAGAATGCCCGCGATGTCGCGAGCCGAGCCATTGGGATTCTTCAGGTAACGGAATGCGATGCGATCCTCGGTTTCGAGTTCATCGAGAGTCCGCGGATCGGCGCTGAAGCAGCCCTCGCCGTGGGCGATCGGTAACGTGACCGTCGAGCCTTTGGTTAGCGCGTTGGTGAAAGGGGAATTCGTGGATCCGACAGTCAGGCCGACAGGCTTGCAGATGAAGTGCAGCCCTGCGTTGCGCAACAGCGCGCCGGGCAGCAAGCCGGCTTCGGTGAGGATTTGAAAGCCGTTGCAGACTCCCATGACGAGTCCGCCATCGGCGGCGAACTTCTTGACGGCGGTCATCACAGGTGAGAACTTGGCGATCGCGCCGCAGCGGAGGTAGTCGCCATAAGAAAAACCGCCCGGCAGGATGACGCAATCGACGTCACCGAGCGAGGCGGAATCGTGCCAAATGAGATCGGCTTGATGGCCGAGGTTGGCAGTCACGGCATAGAAGGCGTCGTGATCGCAGTTGGAACCGGGAAATACAACGACGCCAAACTTCACGGCAATGATTCGGCCACGGCAGCCGGAACGGCAACGGGCGCAGCAGCGGCAGCTTTTTTGGTAGCCTTTCGCTTCTTTTCAGCGGGCGGTTGGCGGTCGCTTTTCTTGAGATTGGGAAGAACGATGGACAGGACGAACTTTTTTTCGCCGCCCTCGTCAAATTTGATGACAATCTGATCTTCGGTACAGGTGACGACGGAACCCAAGCCAAACTTAGGGTGTTCGACCTGGGCGCCCGTGTTAAAGGGCGGTTTGAAGGCCATGCGGGGGATATCCTCTCTAGATATTGTAGCAGAGCTAGGAAATTGGTTTGTTAGCCCTCGCTTGACACGTTGTATAGAATGGATCGTGCCTCATTCGGTGGCCTCGCTGTTGCTCGTCGGGATCCTGTGGATTGCAGGCGCTGGCGGTGTATCCCAAGCTGCGGAAAACCTATTCAAGGTTCTCGCCGATGCGGGAGCCCCGGTGACGGTCGTAGAATCGGCTGGTTCGGTGCTGGTGGGGCGTCCGGGGTTGTCCAAGATGTTATTGGAAGCGGGTGTTTCCGAGCGCTGGAACAACGACGCGTCGGCAGCGCAAACACCGCCGGATGCCGATCCGCGCCTGGTGCGACTTCTCATCAAGGCTATCCACGATCCCAATGTTCGCTTTGACAACGGCGACACAGCGCTGATACGAGCGGTGCGGCAAGAGTTGGAAGAAGGCGTGGAACTTCTGCTGGATATGGGCGCGGATGTTCACCTTCGCGACTCTCGGGGACGATCGGCACTTTCGCACGCTTTGCACTCGCGGAATCCACAGGTGGCGAAGATGTTGCTGGGCGCAGGTGCTGACTCTTTGGATTCGAAAGGCAGCATTGTCTCCATGAATTCCAAGATTCCGCTGTCGAAAGCGATTGCCCTGAAACTGTCGGGCCTAGCGCCGTAACAGCGCCTCCGCCGACAACGACGGAAACTCCTCAAGCCCAAAAATCGCCTCCACTGGAAGCCCGAAAAGTGCCGCCGTCCGCAATGCCAGATGGAGACTCGGCGAGTACTCGCCCCGCTCCAAATAACCGATCGTCTGATAGTGGACCCCGAGCGCATCCGCCAGTTGTTGCCGCGACATTCCCCGTTCCGTGCGCAAGAGTTGAATGCGGTTGTGGATCCGCTCCTCAACGCGCTTGTCCATTATTCAGCGTCCTGTTCGGTCCACGCCAGGACGCACGACGGAAGAACTACCATCAAAAACAGCAACGTCAGTCCGATTGCCGAGACATGGTCGGTGGAAAGTTGACGCACCTTCGCGATGTCGAGTGCTAACGCTCGATAAGCCTGATTGATAGGCGTTCTTCTGGACCCGTTCCTCCCTTTCATCCAAGACCGCTTCGGGATAGTCGGCCACGCCTCGAGTCACGATCCGGATCGCAACCGCCGAAGTGCCGGAAGTGACCATCGCGGCGAGTTCCAGAATAAGGAGATTCGTAATGTCGCCCAGCATGTATGCCAGGAGAGCGGTCAAAGCCACCACGCCGGTAGAGGCGTCTCGTTCGCCGACCTCGAACGGATCCACCTGGTTCGTTCTTGAGAATTGGAGAGATCATTCATCATACGGAATGTAGTATACATACTACAAAGAATCTAGTCAATAGTAATTTTTAAGCCCCCCCGGATTACCCCCGGTGGTGGTATCTGGTGTAGACAACTGTCTGTAACAGGAATAGCGGTACAATGACGACGTCGTACCATGCGCCACTTCTTATACCTGTTGCTTTCACTTTCCACGGCTCTCATTCACGCTCAGGTGCCACTGACCACCCTGGGTTCACCTTATCTACAAGACTTCAACTCGCTGGCCAATTCCGGCACAAGTTCCACGGTGCCTGCCGGCTGGGCTTTCCTCGAAACCGGAGCCAACGCCAACACATTGTATACCGGGGGCACGGGATCGAGCAACGCTGGCGAGACCTATAGCTTCGGCGTCGCCGGAGCCGGACTGGTCACCGATCGGGCGTTCGGTGGACTCCAAAGCGGCAACCTCGTTCCGACAGTCGGCGCATCGTTTATCAACAATACGGGTTCCACCATCACTTCACTGACCATCTCCTACGTTGGCGAACAGTGGCGCTTGGGTACGGCGGGAAGAAACGACCGTCTGGACTTCCAATACTCTCTGAATGCGACGGCCCTGAACAACGGAACCTGGGTTGACGAGAACTCTCTCGATTTCGTTGGACCCGTTAGCACCACGCCAACCGGAGCTTTGGACGGAAACGCGACCGCCAACCGCGCGACCGTGACCTTTACCATCACCGGTCTGAACATCGCCTCAGGAGCGACATTCTTCATCCGTTGGAACAGCTTCGACGCCACCGGCGCGGACGACGGTCTCGCCATCGACGACTTCTCGATCACTCCCGCTGCGGGCGTCAACTCGACACCGCCATCGGCGACTGGAACCGCGACCTCCGTTTTCCCTGGCAACACGTCCACGCTGAGCGGCACCATCGGTTCGGGCACGAACCCGGCTTCCGCAAGCTACACGGTTGTCTGCAACCTGACCACGGTGGGCGGCAGTTCGACCTTCAATCTGCCTGTGACCGGAACCGCGTTCACCGCGCCGTATACAGTGCCCGGTTCCGTCACCCCGGCGGTTTATCCACTACCTTGCACGGTTACGGACAACGTCCCGCGCAGCAGCAATTTCACCATCAGCCTGACCGTCGGCAGCGCGACTCCCAACCTCACCATCGACGATGTCAGTTTGAACGAGGGCAACGCGGGAACCACAAGCTTCAACTTCACCGTTTCGCTGTCGGCCCCCGCGCCTACCGGAGGTGTGACGTTCGATATCGCCACGGCGGACAACACTGCAGTGCAGCCCGGCGACTACACTGCGAAATCGCTGACGGCGCAAACGATTCCTGCCGGAAGTTCCACGTATTCGTTCAGTGTGCTGGTCAACGGCGACACCACCGTTGAGCCCACTGAAATTTTCAACGTCAATGTCACGAACGTGACTGGCGCCGTGGTCACAGATGGCCAGGGGCAGGGCACGATCGTCAACGACGACGTCGCGCCTCCAACGCTCACCACCATCAGTGCGATTCAAGGATCGGGCATCTCGAGTCCGCTGACGCTCGGCTTGTCGGTCACCGCGCAGGGCGTGGTGACGGCCGTGTCGTCGAACGGCTACTTCCTGCAGACGCCGGACGCTTCGGTGGACAACGATCCGAACACCTCAGAAGGCATCTTCATCTTCACCGGTAGTACCGCACCCACTGTTTCGGTTGGACAGATCGTCAACTCGACGGGCACGGTAACCGAGTTTCAGCGCGATCCCAACAGCCGTCCGGTGACGCAAATCACGCAGGCATCGGTATCGATTGTATCGAGTGGAAATCCGCTGCCTGCCGCGGTGACGCTGCCTGCGCTGACCACGACCGGCGGCATCGATCAATACGAACGCTTCGAAGGGATGCGCGTGCAGGTCAGCGGCACGTTGCAGGTTGTTGCGCCGACCTCCGGTTTCGTCTCTGAGCCCAACGCGACCGCCACGAGTAACGGTGTTCTGTTTGCCGTCTTCCCCGGTGTTGCTCTTCCCATCCGCGAAGCGGGTATCGAAGTAGTGGACTTTCCAGCGAACCCGGCGACCGCCTGCGCCGCCGGATCCGGCTGCGCTCTGACGATGTTCGACGCGAATCCCGAACGGCTCCGCATCGATACAGACGGTGTCGGCCAAGCTGCCGTGAATGTCAACACCGGCGCGACCTTGTCGAACGTGATCGGCGTGATGCACTATGACTTTCGCGCCTACACGATTCTGACGACAGCCGCGCCAACAGTGGCCGGCACGCAGATCGGCGTGGTTAGTGCTTCGGTTCCGCCAGCCAATGTCGTGACCGTCGCCGCGATGAACGTCGAACGCCTGTTCGACACTGTGAACGACCCCGGTGGCGATGTAGTAGTGACTTCCACGGCACTGAATGGCCGACTGAACAAGATGTCTCTTGCCGTGCGAAACCTATTGCGCAGCCCCGATGTGATCGCGTTCGAAGAAGTGGAAAAGCTGGTCGTACTCCAGTTGTTGGCCGACAAAATCAACGGAGACGCGGTTGCCGCCGGCGATCCCAATCCGCTGTATCAGCCTTTCCTGAGCGAAGGCAACGACCCCGGAGGTATCGATGTCGGCTTCCTGGCGAAGTCCACTATCGATGTTGTTTCTGTGACCCAATTGGGATTGAACGATACGTACACGAGCACCTGCACGGGAGCACAGGAGATTCTGAATGACCGTCCGCCATTGCGTTTGCGCGGCACGAGAAACAGTCTTTCCTTCGTTGTGTATGTGAACCACTTGCGTTCGCTGAACGGCGTTGGCGCTACCACGCCTTGCACTCTCGGCACCGACGGAGGGCGTGTGCGCGCCAAACGGGCGGCACAGGCGAACTTCCTGACGAATGAGATCCAAACGGAACTCACGGCCAATCCGTTGGCGAAGATTGTCCTGGTCGGCGACTTCAACGCGTTCGAAGTGAACGATGGCTATGGCGACACGATGAACGCAATCCTGGGCACGCCCGCTCCAACGACGCAGGTGCTGACCGCGACGGCGGATCCGACTTACGCGAACATGACCAACATGTTGTCGCTGATGCCGATCGCGCAGCGTTACTCGTATGTGTTCGATGGCAACCACCAGACGCTCGATCACGCGATCCTGAATCCGGCGGCGATGAGCCAGTTTGTAGGCGGCGGTTACGTGCGTGTCAACGCGGACTTCAACGAAGCCACGTTCCGAGGCGACTTCGGTATTCCTCAGCGCTACTCGGATCACGATCCGGTGTACGTGCGCCTGGCAACGGGTTTGAACATCACCTCGCAGTTGGGTGTGACGCGAACGATCCTGGCATACAACCGGGGCACGGGCCTGTATCAATCGACGGTCACGGTGACCAACAACACGGCGAACACGATCAGCGGTCCGCTGCAGTTGGCGGTGACGGGTGTGACCGACAAGGCGACGCTGATGAATGCTACGTCGTCCTCGCCTGCCGGTGGAACTTACACCAATTTGCCGGGTTCGCTGGCGCCAGGCCAGTCGGCTTCGGTGTTGTTGACATTCTCGCTTCCTGCGTCGATGCCGGTAAATTTCACGGCGAATGTCTTTGCAGAGCCGACCTTGGTGCAATAGCTTTAGCCAGTACAGTGAAAGAGGAGGCCCGACTACCGACCGGGCCTTTCCATTCTGAGGTACAACCAAAGTAGATGATTGCGGAGACCTTGACAGCCGCGTCCCTTGCAGGGACGGTCGGCCTTGCCGCCTGGGCGGTGCGTGGACGTTCGTCCTCGCTGCTGGCGAGAAGTTATTGGGAGGGCACGGGCACGCGCCCTTCCGTCGCTCTGACCTTCGATGACGGACCCAGTGAATCCACCGAAGATCTGCTCGAGATCCTGGACCGCTACCGTATCCCGGCCACATTCTTTCAATGCGGCGTGAACGTTCGACGCTTGCCGCAAGTCGCGAGGCTCGTGGTGGAACTCGGGCACGAGATCGGCAACCATTCAGATACGCATCGAACGCTCCACTTCCGGTCGCGTAAATTCATTCACAAAGATCTAGCCGCCGCGCAGGCGACGTTCGAGCAGCATCTTGGCGTGAAGCCCAAGCTGTTTCGGCCTCCGTTTGGGATCCGCTGGTTCGGTATGGGATCGGCCCAACGCAAGCTGGGGCTCACCGGCGTTATGTGGACCTGTATCGGACTGGACTGGCGTCTCGGATCCACCGCGATTGCGGCGCGTTGCATTCAGTCCGCCCGCAGTGGCTCAATCCTCTGCCTGCACGATGGACGCGAGTTGCAGGTGCGACCGAATGTCCGGCCCGCCATCGAAGCGGTGAAACGAATTGTTCCGGAACTGATCGATAAAGGTTTCGAATTCGAAACGGTGAGCAGCCTGCTATTGCCCGTCCGCCCCGAGCCTGTGGGCTGAGAAATAGAGCTCGGTCAGCCGAAGATCCACAAATTCTTTAGAACTCCTTGAGTATTCATTCAGGCATAGCGGTCTATTCTGGGACCACCCAGGTCCTGGAACCAGGCATAAGGGGGCCAAGGGCAGATAGAGTACACCACGCGTACGCGGTACCAGTGGCGCTTTTTCGAGAGTCATTGAAATGGTCCCCGCGACCGGCTCAGCATCAGAAATGCAGCAGTTCCTGGTCTCTCGGGCGAATTCGCCATGTGGCCCACATTTTCAAGTTCTGGCTGCGTTCCGGTGGTATGGTCGGCAATCCGAAGTTATCTTGCCCACCGGGATAACTTCCGGTTTGCCCGCTATGCCGTTTCAAACCACATAGGAAAAGCGAGCAACGATGAGCTGCTCGCCTTCGATGATTTCAAGTCCATTGCGTCTGCCGATTTCGCCACCCGGATTGGAACGAGCGCCGTCGACTAATCCATCTCAACGCCGCTCATTTCATGTAGCGAAAGCATCACTCATTTCTGCAATGTGCGGATGTGTGCAACCAGTGCGCTTACCTGCTCTGGAGTCACGCCCTTGTTGCCAAAAGCATGGGATGCTTTCTTTGCCGTTCCACCTTCTTTGATCGCAGCTGCCAGTTTCTCATCCGGGGCCTTCTTCACCTCGTCCGCCAGCAGGTTCGTCCCTTTCAGCGCGGGCTTGCCCACACCCTTCGGACCGTGGCACGCCACGCACTTCGATTGGTAAAGCGCGGCACCGTCTTCGGCCGCGAACAAGCTGGCTGGTACGGCTGCGACGGCAACCAGAGCCAGGGTCGTATGTTTCTTCATGTCTTGCTCCGTTTCTAAGTCAAGTTGGGCAAAGTCACGCACCTCGGGTGCGCGTTGTCACCCTGCTCCACGAATTCAGTTTACTTGGATCGACTGTAGATAGCTCGTGATATTGCTGAGCCTTAGCTTCACTGCTTCCGGCCGTTCGACAGCCCTTAACAAGTCGCCCCACACAGGCATCTCTTTGGAACCATGCGCTTCGGTGCCCGGCATGTTGCCGAGCAGCCCCATGATTTTGTCGGCGGGGAACTTGCCGCCATTGTGTGAGGCAAGAAGTGTCAGATCTTTCGGCTGTGCCTTCAGGCTCTTCGCCATCGGACCATTCCCTTTGGCATCCGCACCATGGCACGTACTGCAGTAAGCTTGGAACATTCTCGGCCCGGAACTGATCGGTGCCGCGGTCAGAGGAACGCGCTCCACACCAGGCTTGTTTGGCTTGGCTACTTTTGCGACCGGCTGCGGATCTTGCAATGTTTCGATGTAGGTCACCAGGTTGGCAACACGCAGTCTGACAATCGTTTCGGAGTTGTGACTGCTACGAAACAGGTCGCCCCAGACAGGCATTTCGGTGCCGCCATGGGCGCCCGACGAAGGCATAAGTCCCAGCCCCATTGCAATCTTGCCCCGATCGAAATGGCCGTTGTTCTTCTCCGCGATCCTGGTTAGATCGGGTACGGGGGTCTTCAGCGCAGGAGCTGCGGGACCCGCCCCTTTGCCATCCATACCGTGACACGTAGCGCAGTAGGCTACGAACATTTCGGGCCCAGTCACGCCAGAGGGGGAGATCGGTTTGATTGCGATGTCGGTTTGCGCCAGGAGAACCGGCGCGATCAATGGAAAGAGAGAAGCCGCCCAGATGCCTGCTCGTGTGCAGGAGGACATTCGATATTCGGACACTTGATTGAGCTCCTTTGCCTGGCGAATCCAGTGCAATCCGAATACCAAGCAAAGTCACGATCCATGCCGCCACTTTGGAGGGTCGACCCGACAGCGATCACCGTTCGCGGAGGCCCGGCGGTGGTACGCGTCAACCCCACAGTGAAGCCGATCGATACCGATTTACGGGCAGTGATCGCTCGATAGAATCCGAAGGCAAGAATAGAACAGCCCCAAGTCTTGCGATGACTTGGGGCCGTTCTATTTCCTTTGATGACGTCTGGCTTAGTGGACCTTCGGTTCCTTCGCCCGATCCGCCTCGCCGCGCGCGATGATGTCCGCGGCGGACGCCGGCATCAGCGGCTGCATCGCCACTTCACGTTCCAGCGCCAACTGCAGCACCTCATCCATCGACGAGACAAAGTGCAGCTTCATCTCATTACGGAGATTCTGCGGGATATCCGGCAGATCCTTCTCATTGTCCTTCGGCATAATTGCTTCGCGGATGCCGTGCCGATATGCCGCCAGCAGCTTTTCTTTCAATCCGCCGATCGGCAACACACGGCCCCGCAGTGTGATTTCACCCGTCATTGCAATATCGCAACGAACCGGGATATTCAGCAGCGCGCTTGTGATCGAAGTCGCCAGCGTAATACCCGCCGACGGACCATCCTTCGGAATTGCGCCCTCCGGCACGTGAACGTGGATGTCGAGATGCTTGTTGAACTCGCGAGGCAGGCCCAACACAGAAGCGCGTGAGCGGATGTAGCTCATCGCGGCCTGCGCCGATTCCTGCATCACATCGCCTAACTTGCCCGTCAGCGTCAGCTTGCCGCGGCCTTCCATGATCGAGACTTCGGTCTGCAGGATCTGCCCGCCGACTTCAGTCCACGCCAAGCCCACAGTGACGCCAACTTCGTTGGTCTTCTCGGCGGCGAGGTCACGGAACTTGTTGGGTCCCAGCAAATCGATGACTTTGGCGGCAGTGACCACGGTCTTCTCGACCTTGGCTGCAGCGGCTGCAGCTTCTTTGCCCTTCCTGGTGGTTGGGGCGGCAACATCTTTATCGCCCATCGACTGCACCCAGGCGCGAGTCACCTTGCGGCAAACGTTGCCGATCTCGCGTTCGAGGTTGCGGACGCCCGCCTCGCGAGTGTAGTGGTTGACGATGCTGCGCAGCCCGTCGTCGGTGAATTCGACGGTTTCCGCCGAGAGTCCCGTCTGTTCGATCTGCTTCTTGACAAGAAAGCGCTTGGCGATTTCCATCTTCTCGACCTCGGTATAGCCGGAAAGACGGATCACTTCCATGCGATCCTGCAGCGCGGGCGGAATCGTGTGCAGCACGTTCGCGGTGGCGATGAAGAAGACTTCGCTGAGGTCGTATTCGGTGTCGAGGTAGTGATCCTGAAAGGTGGTGTTCTGTTCCGGATCGAGGACCTCGAGCAGCGCCGACGAAGGATCTCCGCGGAAGTCGGTCGACATCTTGTCAACTTCGTCCAGCATCATCACCGGGTTCCGAGTGCCGGCTTTCTTCATCATCTGGATGACTTGGCCGGGCAGCGCGCCGATGTAGGTGCGACGATGGCCGCGGATTTCGGCTTCGTCACGCACACCGCCGAGGGAGAGGCGTACGAACTTGCGTCCAGTCGCCTTGGCGATGGATTGGCCGAGCGAAGTTTTGCCCACTCCGGGAGGTCCTACCAATAGCAGGATCGAACCACGCGGATTCTTGACAACACGGCGCACAGCGAGGAACTCAAGAATGCGTTCCTTGATCTTTTCGAGCCCGTAGTGATCGCTCTCGAGCACTTCCTGGGCGAACTTCAGATCGCGGATTTCCTTGCTCTTTTCCTTCCACGGCACAGCGAGCAACCAGTCCAGGTAATTGCGCGAAACAGTCGATTCAGCCGACATCGGCGGCATGCTTTCGAGGCGGCGCAGTTCGGTCATCGCCTTCTCGTGCGCTTCTTTCGGCATACCAGCGGTCTCGATCTTCTTCTTCAGATCGTCGTACTCGCTCTTTTCGCCGCGACCGAGTTCCTTCTGGATGGCCTTGATCTTTTCGTTGAGATAGTACTCTTTTTGCGCCTTTTCCATTTGGCGCTTGACGCGGCCCTGCACGGTGCGGTCGACGTTGAGCTTTTCGATCTCGATGTCGAGCATCTCGGCGACGCGCTGCAAACGGTCGATGGGGTCGAAGATTTCGAGCAGATCCTGCTTCTCTTCGATGTTGAGCTGCAGGTTGGCGCTGACGGTATCGGCGAGTTTGCCCGGTTCATCGACGCGAACGGCGGCGATCATGGTCTCGTAGTTGAGGTTCTGCGAGAGCTTCACATACTGTTCGAAGAGCGATGTGACGCGGCTCGTGAGGGCCTCGACTTGGGGTCCGGATTCGACCTTGAAGGAGAACGTCCGCACGGAGGCGCGGAAGTAGCCGTCTTCTTCGGTGACCGAGAGGATTTTGCCGCGTTCGACGCCTTCGACCAACACCTTAATGTTGCCGTCGGGTGTACGGACGCTTTGGACGATGTTCGCCACCGTGCCGACCTGATAGATTTCGTCGGGGCGCGGTTCATCCACTGTGGCCTCGTGTTGCGTTGCGAGGAAGATTTTCTTGTCGGTGGCCAGCGCTTCTTCGAGTGCGCGGACGCTCGATTCTCTGCCCACAACGAACGGGGTCATCATATGCGGAAATATGACGACATCCCGAATTGGCATCATCGGAAGGCGTCTGGTATCCGACTTTTCTTTAGAAGTCAGCATGAACTTTTGGGGAATGTCTTCAGCGGCGAGCTAGAAAAGGCCCTGCGTCGGATGAAGAATTTCCACCTATCTAGATTGTACTCTGCGCAAGCAAGCGCCGAAACTAGCCTTTTCACCGGCTAGGCATAGAAGGGACCCTGTTTAGTCGATGCCGCCGGGCGTCCACGCGATTCAGGCTTCGCTTCGGGTTCGGCAATTTGGCCGTTTCCGATGGCACGCTGCCGGGTCACCTATGCAGCGCACGCGATCCTCGGCAAAGCCTCCGAATGCGAACAGCAATTTGAAGCAAAGACGCACAGCACGTATAGCCTTCGAAGGCAGGTACGTACTCTGAACCGGCACTAAGGTCTCTTGCCGTCGGGAATGATACTGAGGTCCGGTTGTTCGATACCGGTTCAGATCGCACTCTTACTCAGGGCGCAGTTCGGTCGTCTTCGGTTTTACGCCCGGCCAGTCACATGGTCACTTTCAAGCCGATGGCAAATGGTGCGGACCCGGATGCGGGCGGCAGCGTCACTGCTACGCCCGCATTTCGCTCTACCCAGGGCAACACACCCTTGTGACCGAGCAACTCGATCTTTGCAGGTTTCCGCATGTCAGGGATCTCAACGATTCCCGAAGCAGGACGGCTGAACACGAACGCGTACAGCGTCGAACCCTTGCGCGTGTAGCGGATTTCTTCACCTGTCGAAGTCTTGGCTTGTGGCTTGCTGTGCGGACGCGTGCCGCGGATGCCTTCGCCGTTCACTTGCATCCAGGTGCCGAGCTTGGTGAGCCGATCCATCTGGATCTCGGAGATGGAGCCATCGGCTTTGGGCCCGATGTTGAGCAGCAGGTTGCCGTTCTTCGACGCGATGTCGATCAGCATCTCGATGAGCTTGTCGGAAGCGATGACGTGGCGCCCGTCTTCCACTTGGTTGTATCCGAAGCTGAAGCCGAGACCTCGGCACGTCTCCCACTTCTTCTCGACGATCTTGTCGTACTTCGTGTACTCGGGCGTGGTGAAGTCGATGTGAGGCGTGTTGAAACGGCTGTTTACCAACCCCTCTGGAAAGCGGTTGTAGTAGTCGGCGAAGATGTTCGCAATCTTGCCGAGCTTTGGATAGCTGATGTCGTTCCACAACACCGCAGGCTCATAGCGTTCGATCAACTCGCGCCAGTGGGCATCCGCATAGTCGGCGTATTCTTGCGATTTCGGAGCCGTTGTTCCGAGATCCGCCATCTTGGCGACCGGCTTGGTTTCGAAGGTCCAATCGAGTCCGCCGGAATAGTAGAGGCCCATGCGGAGGCCCTTCTTGCGCACTGCGGTGGTGAGTTCGCCGGTGAAGTCGCGTTTGGTGGTGAGATCGTTGCGCGTCGGATGCTTGACCTTGCTGGGCCAGAGCGCAAAGCCGTCGTGATGTTTGGTGGTGAGAACGGCGTATCCCGCGCCAGTGCTGTGAATGACGTCTGCCCATTTGTTGGGATCCCACTTTTCAGATTCCTTGTGAAAAGTCTCTGAAAAGCGATAGTAATCGAAGTCCGCGCCATACATCGACGCGTGGCGCTTCGCGGTCTCCGATGAGGGGAGGCGCAACGAGTTGAGATACCACTCCGCATACGGATTCTTGTAAAACCAAGTGTTCCAGTCTACTTTGCCGAGTTCGCCGGTGGGCGGTGCGAAGGCGGGAACAGAATACAGGCCCCAGTGGATGAAGATGCCGAGCTTGGCATCGTGAAACCAGTCGGGCACCGGGTGGGTTTTGAGGCTGTCCCAAGTAGGTTCGTAGCTTGCGGCCGCGAAGGCGGGCAGTGCTGTGGCTGTGGCAAAGAACTGGCGTCGATTCATGATTCGGATCCCTTCAGAAGATGAAAAATGCCCGCCGATCAATCAAGACGGACGGGCATTTGTTGAGAACTACTCGAACATCGAACTAGAAGCTATAGCGCAGAGCCAACTGAATTTGGCGATTGCCCTGGTTTGTACCCGTGATCTGTCCGAACGCCGAACTGGAAAGGTTCGTGTTCGGGCCGCCGAGACGAGTCGTGTTGAACATATTGAAGAACTCGCCGCGGAACTCAACCGAGTGCTTTTCCGCGAACTTGAACTTCTTACCCAACGATGTATCCACCGTGAAGATGCCGTCGCCTTCTACGATGAACGCTCCCGCATTGCCATAGTTGAATGCCTCCGGCAAAGCAAACTTGTCGGTGGAGAACCACTTTTCCACCGTCTTTGGACCATTGTTGGGATTGCCGCTGACATTGGGACGCTGATAGGTGCGGCCGACATTCGCGCGATCCAGACCCGAAGTCACGTTGAACGGACGACCGGTCTGGGCGCGCACGAAGCCGTCCAGTACCCAGCCGCCAAGCAGGAAGTTGCCAACGGCGTTCATGCCAGTGCCGTACTTCATGCCTTTGCCAAACGGCAGATCGTACACATACGACAGGTTGAAGACATGGCGCAGATCGATCGAAGCGCGAGAGTAATCCGCCGACATATTGTACGGATCCTGCGTCTTCCACTCGGCGAGCGAAGACTGATCGTCCATGATGCGGCCCCACGTGTAGTTGGCGTTGAACAGAAGTCCCGCGGAGTAACGCTTCTTCAAACCAACCTGCAACGAGTTGTAGTTGGAACCGAAGCGATTAGCACCGCCATCGAGATCGCTAAAGGTGGGTACGAGACGGCGCGGATTGACAGCGCCGGGTCCGGGACGCGCGGCGTTAATTGCCGTGTAACCCGCCTGCTTCTTGTTGCTCGATCCGACATAAGCGATATCGAACGACATGTCGCTCATGATCTGTTGTTGGATCGAGAAGTTCCACTGCTGCGAGTAAGGCGTGCGGTTGTCGGGGTTCTGCGGCCAGCCGCCGATGGCAGCGGTATTCGAGAACGACGGACCCGCGTCGGTGATCGAGAGATCGGGACGCACGCCCGTGTTCGGGGTGAACACCTGCTGAATCGTGAACGGCCAGAACTTGCGCAAATCCTGCAATTCCTGTACGAAGGTCGAGTTATAGAACATGCCGTAGCCGGTGCGGATGACGGTCTTGTTCGACAACTGATAGGCGATACCGAGGCGCGGGGCGAAGTTGTTGTAGTCGCTCTGCATCAGGGCGCGGCCATAACCGAGGTTCTTGGCGGGCTGATTGCGCTGGCCCGTTTCCGGATCGATTTCCGGATTCGTGGAAGCCCACATCAGCGTGCCGCTGTACTTGCCGGTCGAGGCGTCGCGACGGAACGTGAGGTTGCCGAGGCGATCGGAGACTTCGTACGGGGCGTTCATGAACTCATAGCGCAAGCCAACGTTGATGGTCAGCTTGTTGGTAATGCGCCAATCGTCCTGCACGAAGAACTGAGGAGCGTTGATGCGGCCTTCGGTGCGGGTGTTGCCCTGGCCGCGACGGATTTCAGTGGGGAAGCCGAGCAACATGGTTGCGAAGCTGTGTCCCGAATTTGCCACGTCCGCCGAGTTGGTGAGGCGCTGATCGAAGATCGCGTCGCCGTTCATGGGGTTCGCCGTGTTGGTGAAGAAGTGGCGGCGCGAGTAGTTGACGCCGAACTTGATCGAGTGGCGGCCCTTGATGACGGACATGTTGGCAATGCCCTGCCAGACGTGGTCTTCTGTCAAGTCGCCGCCGCCACCGACACTCCATTCGCCGTTGGCGTTGAAGTTTGGAGGGACGGTGTTGCTGATGACGTCCGTTTGAAACATCTTGATGCCGGCCTGACTGAGAAAGTCCGCGCGGTTGAGCTTGCGTCCAAAGGTCATGCCCGGGTTAACGGGATTGTTGTAGCCGAACTTCACTTCGAGAACGGTGGTGGGTGAGAACAGGTGGTTCCAACCCGCGCCGACATTGTCGCCGCCGAAGCTCGACTGCGAATAGAAGTTGGCATTCGCGTTAGGGCTGAAGAGATCGGCTTCCTGCTTCAACAAGCGGACGAACAGATTGTTCTTGGTTCCGATGTTGTGATCGAAGCGCATGACGAGCGCTCTGCGGTCGTTCTTCTGCGATTCGGTGTTGAGCAGGTTCTGCGTGAGATTGCCGTTCACAGGAAGCGGCATGTAGGTGTCGACAAGCAGCTTTGTGGCCGGCGCGATACGCGTGGTCGGAATACGATTGCCCGCGAAAGCCTGCCGGATCAGAGCGCCCGCAGCGTTCTGCGTGGTGGTGAGCGGATCGAAGATCAAGCGTGCCTGCTGGGAGAAATCGCCTTGGCGCTGCGCCACAATCGGGGTATTCGAGATTGCGGTGGTGCCACGACGGCGGCGGTAACCTTCCCAGTTCACGAACCAGAAGGTTTTGTTTTCGCCGTTGTAAAGCTTGGGGATAAAAACCTTGCCACCGGCCGAAACACCGAACTGATTCTGACGGAACGGAACCTTGCCGCGGCCTTGGCGGTTGGCGAAGAATTCGTTGGCGTCGAGCACGTTATTACGGAAGTACTCATACAAGCTGCCGTGGAAGTCGTTCGTGCCGCTGCGAATCGCCATGTTGACGTTCGCGCCGGACGAGCGGCCCACTTCGGCCGAGTTATTGGTCGCCACGCGGAATTCCTGGAGGGAATCCATGGGCGGCGAGAGGCCCGGCGAGTTCATCATCATGAAGTTGTTGTCGACGCCGTCAACGGTATAGCTGTTGTCCTGGCGGCGCTGGCCGTTGACCGAGACCAACTGCGTGCCACTTTCACCGGTGCCCTTCGACTGGCTGCTGCCCTGATCCGAAGAGCCAGGCATCAACATGATGAGACGTGTGTAGTTGCGGCCGTTGACCGGGATTCGGGCAACATCGAAGTTGGTGACGGTGTTGCCGACGCTGGCGTCCTGGGTTTGCAGAACCGGTGCGGCAGCGGAAACATTGACGGTTTCGGTGATTTGTCCAACGCCAAGCTTGAAGTCGAGCTTTACGGTCTGCGCGACTTCGAGAATGATATTCTTTGCAGCTTGCGATTGGAAGCCGGCCCTCGAAACGTTGATTTCGTAAGTGCCGGGGTTGAGTGTGGGAACGCGGTAAGCACCGTTGGCGTCGCTGTTGACGTCGCGGACCAGGCCGGTGCCTACGTTTCTGACTGTGATTTTGGCTTCTGCTACCGCTGCGCCAGACGAATCCAACACGTCACCAACGATGGTGGCGGTGGTCGTTTGCGCGTAGATCGCGGTTGTGGCAAGAGTGAGCAGAACCAGGGAAAGGAACTTGGTATACATACGAGACATCCCTGATGAACCTCCAAATTTGCCAGGCTTCTCCCCTGAAGGTAGAGAAGCTCTGGATTACGACTCCAATGTCGTGCCAAGATTTATATCAGATGTCCACGTACGTTTGCAAGGTCGTAGTTATCGCATATTGCTGTGTGGTTAGCGTTAAAGGGCAGGGGGTGGCGACGCACAATACCGCGGCGGAAGTGCGCCCGGACTTCTCAGGCAGACCGTGGCCCGTCCAATTCACCGACATCGCTCTGACAAACGGATTGAAAACTCCGGTAATTTCAGGTGGCGAGAAGTCGAAGCGCTACATCATCGAGGCCAACGGATCTGGCATTGCGTTCATCGACTACGACAACGATGGCTATCTGGATGTGCTTCTGGTCAATGGATCCCGCCTCGAAGGTTCTCCGTTGAATGCCACAAACAAGTTGTTTCGCAATGACGGGAAGGGATCGTTCGTCGACGTTTCCGCAGCAGCCGGAGTGACGCAAAAAGGCTGGGGCAATGGCGTTTGCGCCGGAGACTACGACAACGATGGATACACGGACGCGTTCATTACATACTGGGGTCCGAACGTACTCTTACGCAATACCGGCAAAGGCCGCTTTGACGATGCCTCGACGAACATCCCCGCGTCAGCCGCTAAAGAGTGGTCTTCCGGCTGCACCTTCATCGACTACGATCGCGACGGATTGCTGGACCTTTTCGTCACCTCTTACCAGAAGTTCGATGTTGCGACCGCGCCGCTGCCGGGCAAGTCTTCGAACTGCGAATGGAAGGGGATGCCTGTCTTTTGCGGTCCTCGCGGACTTCCCTACGGCAAGGTGACGCTCTATCGCAACAAGGGCGCTGGCGTTTTTGAGGATGTCACCGTGAAGTCGCGCGTGGGCGAAGCGCAAGGGTTCTACGCATTCACCGCCATCGCCGCGGATCTCAATGAAGACGGTTGGCCCGACCTCTATGTTGCGTCCGATTCCACGCCCTCGCTGCTGTTTCGCAACAACAAGAACGGCACGTTTTCGGAAATCGGAACAGAAGCCGGCGTGGCGTTCAACGAGCACGGCTTCGAACAAGGAGGCATGGGACTCGCGCTGGCGGATTTCAACGGTGACGGTCACATCGATCTGTTGAAGACCAACTTTGCGGGCGATCATCCGAATTTGTATGTGAATCGCGGGAAGGGAATCTTCGAAGATGGCGTGTTGCGCGCGGGTCTGGGTGTGAATCCGCAGTATGTGGGATGGGGGATTGGTTTCGCCGATTTCGACAACGATGGCTTGCCGGATCTGCTGCAAGTGAATGGGCACGTGTATCCGGAACTGGAAGCACGAAAGTCCAACGAAGAGTACCGGAATCCACGCATTGTTTATCGCAATCTTGGAAATGGCAGGTTCGAGGATGTGAGCGCACGCAGTGGTCCGGCAATCGGCGAGAAGCATTCGAGCCGCGGGGCGGCGTTCGGGGACTTCGACAACGATGGTGATATCGACGTGCTGGTGATGAACATGAACGAGCCTCCGTCGTTATTGCGCAATGAACTGAAGTCAGCGAATCATTGGGTGAAAGTGAAGCTGCAGGGCACAAAATCGAACCGCAGTGCGATTGGCGCGGTGGTGAGTTTGGGCAAGCAGAAGCTACCGGTGCTGAGCCAATCGAGCTTCACTTCGCAGAGCGATCTGCGGCTGCATTTCGGTCTCGGATCCGCTCTGGAAACAGGCGAAATCACGGTGCGTTGGCCGAACGGGGAAACGCAGGCGTTCGCCAGTGAGAAGGCGGATCGGGAGATCCGGCTGGTGGAAAAATGACCTTGATCGCCGCGCTCGCAGTTTTGCTCTGCCAAGCTCCCAGTGCGGCGATGATGGCGGAATGGAAGCAGACGATTGCACAAAACCCGAAGGATTTTCCGTCGCTCTTCAATCTGGGCTTCGCGTATTTCAACCAGAAGCGTCCGGTGGAAGCGGTCGAGATGCTGCGGCGTGCATCCGCCGTGAATCCGAAAGACTTCAATACGGTTTACCTGATTGGCGCGGCGCATTCGCAGATCCAGCAGCCAGAGGATGCGGTGCGGGCGTGGCGCATGGCATCCGCGCTGCAGCCCGCGAACGCCAAACTGCTGCAGTTGCTGGTGGTGGAATACGGCAAGGGACGATACTTCGGGGAGGCAGCGGATGCTGCGGCGAAGGCGTTGGCACTGAATCCCGAAGATGCGAACGGCTATTTTCTGGCCATCAAAGCCGCGCAGGATGCGGGCGATCTCGATGGGGGCGCCGGGATTGCCGCGAAAGCGGCGACCAAGTTTCCCCAACTGGCGCGGGCGAACTTCGAACATGCCTTCTATCTGCAAAAGCGCGGCGATCTTGACAAGTCAATTGAGTATCTGCGGAAGGCAATCGATCTCGATCCTGGCTACGAGGAACCGACGTTCTTCATGGGCGATCTGCTTGTGAAGCAAGGGCGCAATGACGACGCCTTGCGGTTTCTGCGAGCGTCCATCGCGAGCCGCAATGACTATGTTCCCGCGAGAGTTCTGCTGTCGCGCGTACTGATCAACCTTGAAAAGTGGCAAGAGGCGGTAGCGGAGCTCGAGTCAACCATCAAGATTGACCCCAGGCATCCCCAACCGCATCTTATGCTCAGCCAGATCTACTTTCGTCTCGGCGATGAAGCCCGGGCGCGCGAAGAACGGAACTTGTCGTTGAAGTTGCGGCGCGAGAATCCTACGATTCTTGAGGCCGTGCAAGGGCGTCCATTCGAGAAAAAGCCTTAGGATTGTTTGGTCTTGCGCTGCAACAGATACGCAATGCCCAGAAGTCCCACACCGATCAGGAAATTCGCATTGGGTTCGGGAGTCGAGATCGCAGCGATGGCTTGCGGCAGAACAGCCTTGTCGAGGTTGATCGATCCGACGTTGTAGATCACGTTTGCGGCGGCGCGCAGGGTGGAAGCTTGGACGGTGGCGGACTCAGGTTCTGGCATGACTTTCGGTTCCGAGGCGAGCGGCGAGGCCGAGCAGCAAAGGGTGAGGGCGAGTCCTACGATCAGTTTGTTCATTTCTTGTTTCCTTGTGACCAGTCCAGAATGCTTTCGCGGAGCGTTTCGAGACAGAGACGGACGGTACAATGCGTTAGTGCGTTCGTTCTGGTCACTCTAGTCCCAGGTTTCGAGCCACGGCGTAGGACCCATGCAGAACTCCATCGACACCACGCGGACGCGCTTTTGGATACTAGCCCTCGTGTTTTCGGTGGCGGTGATCAACTATATTGACCGGCAGGCGTTTTCCGTAGCCGCTCCGGTGATTCAGGCGGAGTTTCAGATGCCTCCGGTGCAGTACGGACGGGTAGTTTTCTCTTTTCTTTTGGCCTATGCGATCGCCCAACCGTTAGCTGGCAGGTTGCTGGACCGTTTCGGCACGGTGGCCGGATTCAGTGGCGCCGTCCTATGGTGGTCGTTCGCCTGCGCCGCGCACGCCTTTGCCGGGGGCGTCTGGAGTTTGGGCGCCTACCGGTTTTTGCTGGGCTTTGGGGAAGGGGCGCTGATCCCTGCTTGTATCAAGACGATTTCGGAATGGCTTCCTAAGAATGACCGCGCGTTCGGCATCGGCATCATGAACGCGGGCATCTCGATCGGCGGGATGATTTCCACACCTCTGATCGGTGGTCTCACTCTCCACTATGGGTGGCGGGTGATGTTTCTGGTGACCGGTGCGCTGGGAATCCTCTGGCTTGCGGTCTGGCTGCTTTTCATGCGTGGCAGGCAACCCGAGGCCGTCGCGGGCGAGCGCGTCAGCGTGAGTTGGAAAGAACTGTTGCAGCGCCGTGAGATGGTGGGACTGATTCTGTCCCGGGTCATCTCCGATCCGGCCTGGTATTTCTACCTCTTTTGGCTTCCGCCCTATCTTGCACAGGAACGCGGGTTCGATTTGCGCAAGATCTCCTATTTCGGGTGGATCCCATTTGCGATGTCGACTTTCGGCGCGTTACTTTCCGGCTGGACTGCACAGAAAATGCTGGGTTTAGGCTGGTCGATCGATCGGACGCGAAAGTCGATTTTGTTGGCTGCCGCCGTCTTCATGCCCGTGGGAATTCTGGTCGGGTTTGTCCCCGATGCCTATCAGGCGCTGGCGCTGATCAGCTTCGTGACGTTTCTGATTCAAGTCTGGGCCACCAGCCTGTTTTCCATTCCTTCGGATTTGTATCCTGCCTCGCAGGTGGGATCGGTGGTCGGACTCGCCGCCGCAACGGGAAGCATTTCGGCCATGCTTTTTCAATTGCTTGTGGGCGAAATTGTGCAGCGATTCAGCTATACCCCGATCTTTGCCACGGTTGCTCTGATGCATCCGGCGGCGCTCGTTTGTATTTACATTTTCATTCGAAAAATCGACAGAATCCCTCGTTAGTTTTCCCAAGATCAGGCGTTATCCAACTGTGTGAACGCGCTGAGGAAAAGCCCTCATGTGCATGTTGCGGCCGGGGACTTCTGTGGCCAATCGCGGAAAAAACGCCTCTTTGTCTCGAACGCTCTAGTACGTATCGTACTTTTGTACCGTTCGGCTCTGTCTCTCAAGACTTTATCGAAGATTCCGGCGCGACCGTTGGCGGTGGCTGGTTATTCCCACGCTGCCGGGTTTTCTGGCGGGCGTTTTATTTGTCTACAACCGACTGATCCCACCTTCCGATTTCTATCGCGCACTATTTCTCGCGAACACAGTGGTTGGGTCGGTCTGCGCATCCATACTCCTGCCTGGCTGGATCGCTTCCACCCCGGTTCGCATCCCGCTCAATCTCCGCAGGCACCTGTTGCTGTTGGCGGTTTGTGTCGGTTCCAACACCATCGCCTTTGCGAATTATCTGCAAGCCGGGAAGGCCGGGAACCAACACCAGTTCATTTAAGAGCGCCGATTGCAATCTGAAAGTTGTGCGCGAGTGGACGATCGAAGTCACCTATCAGGTCGAATTCTATGCCGAATGTATCCTTGTCGCGGGGTCGGCGGGGCATCCCATCCTACGAAGCAGACGGCTGCTTCTCTCTCACTCATCTTCAACGCGGCCAATGCGATTCTCGAACCGCAAGCCAATGTCAGGCTCGTCCCGGAGAGGCCTCTTCGAAACATTGTCTATGGCGGGGTAATGATTTCCGTCGACCCCGGTGCGCGCATCCACCAATCGCCTCAATATTTTCTTTGTCGGGCGTCTCGATTCGAGCCCTGGATCGGACTTGGATGTAACGGGTACGTACGTTCGTAGCGCTGGGACGAGTGCACGCGCACGAATTTGCCCACAACCGGGGTGTTCCACACAACAGCAGCGCGATGCTCAACCGCATGGATCTTCTCATGTGGGGCACTGCGTCTGTCTTCTTCGCATCTCATGGAAAATACCTCTACCGGAGCGAAATCGACATACTACGGAAGGGCGGAACGTTGCCCTAAATCCTCGGGTCCGGTTCGTCGAGTTCCAACCAGGAAATCGGGATGTAGTATTTCCCGTAGCGTTTTCCATCCGAATAGCGCATCCCAGTGGGATCTTCCACCAGTATCGTCGCGCGCTTCGTCACGCGATTGACCACACCCTGCATCGCGCGCCCTTCGTATTCGAACCGGACACGAGCTCCCGGCCGGATGCCGGAAACAGCCGCCCGCTCGCGCCGCGTGATCATCGCGTGTGTGTGCGACTTATGCAGAAACCAGTTCGAAGCGATCTGTTGGAACCGCGGCTGCGAACACTTGCTTTCCTGCCAGCACAGAAACTCCAGCAGATGCACGAGTTCGTGTTCGAACACGCGCTGCAGGGCTTCTAAACGGGTTTCGCACTCGACGCCGCAGACGGTGACTTCGCGATGATCGCCCTCTTGGAATCCATCGAAGAGCATGCTTGTCGCAATCGCGATTTCGAACGACGAGGTGCCCGTTCTGCGATCGGTGATGCGCGAGGTGGTTCCGGCAGTGCGCGTCATTCGCGGTGCGAATCGAAATCCGATCGGTTGTTCGCCGAGCGTCAGCCGACAGCGTCCATTGAAAAGGCCTTCGTCGTAGAGTTCGAACAGGGTGCGCAGGTCGCGTACTTGGATATTGGTGAAATTGGCATGCAGCAGTACTCGCGACTGAGTGAACAATCGCCGCTGGATGTCGAACTGCTTCTCAAGAACCGTGGACGGCGTCGGCGCTTGCCGCAACAGCAAATCGGCAAGTTCCATTAGACGCGGAATTCGTCCGGACGCCAGTTCTTGATCGCCTGCTTGATCTGTTCAGTGCCCATTTGAGTCTTCAAGGTCTCTTCGACGAGCGCAGGGAGTTCCGCGTCGGATGCGAAGCGCAGGCCGATCAACTGCGGAACGGTGAGCTCGCCGATACGGCTCTGCATAGCCTGTGGCAGCAGCTTTTCGAGGCGCTGCCGCTCTTCGAGGCGAATGAGCCGATCCTGCACTTTCAACGCGTAAACGCGCGCGCCGTAACCTGCAAGCAACAGCGCGACGGCCACCACGATATCCCAAATCGCACCGACGTCGATTTCAGTTTCGAGCATTTCGTAGATTCGGAAGAAAACATTGATCAGCAGAATAGGCAGCACAACGAAGTGCCACTTGACATCCCACTTGGTGTGATTGGAAAAGCTTTGCATGATCGTGAGTTACCGACAGACAGCGACCGTCGCGGTGCCACCGAAACAACCCGTGCGCGCTGACAGGGCTGCTTCGCGATTCGCCACAACTGAACGCCGATCCCGTTTTGCGGGCGTTCCTCAAAAAGATAGGGTACCCGATACAATGGTGTTACGGGGCGCTCCGCGTCCTGCCCCTTCAATGCTTCGATTTGAAACCGCCGGCGAGAGCCATGGAGAATGTCTCGTCGCCACACTCACCGGGCTTCCCGCCTCGGTGCCGATCTCCATTGCAAAAGTGAATCGCGAACTCTGGCGCCGCCAGCAGGGCTTCGGTCGCGGCGGACGCATGAAGATCGAGACCGACAAGGTCGAGATCGTTGCGGGCGTACGCCATTCCATAACCATCGGCGCGCCCATCGCCATGATTGTGCGCAACGCTGACTGGAAGAATTGGACCGAGATCCTGCCTGTGGAAGAGATCTCGGGCAGCACCGTCGATCGCAAAGCCGTCACCAAACCGCGACCCGGACACGCCGATCTGGCCGGTGGCATCAAGTACGATTTTCTGGATGCTCGCTACATCCTCGAACGCGCCAGCGCCCGTGAAACCACAGCCCGCGTAGCAGTTGGCGCTGTCTGCAAACAGTTCCTGGCTCAGTTCGGTATCGGTGTATTGAGCCACGTCGTGCAGGTCGGAACCGCGCAACTCGAACGTAACGCCACTTGGGAAGAGCTCGAAGCTTTGGCATCCAAAGACGAAGTTTTACTGAACTGCGTGGATGCCGAAACAGAACAGCGCATGAAGGATGTCATCGACGTCGCCTATCGCACCGGCGATACGGTGGGCGGCGTTTTCGAAGTGGTTGCGCGCGGTCTGCCCGTGGGCCTCGGATCGCACATTGCCTGGGACACGCGCCTCGACGGTAAGCTCGCGCAGGCCATCGTTTCCATGCAGGCTGTCAAGGGCGTCGAAGTTGGATCGGCCCGCGAACAGGCCCGTGAATACGGGTCGAAAGTGCAGGACACGATCCATTACGACAAAGAAGACAAGCGTTTTCACCGTGGATCCAACAAAGCCGGCGGACTCGAAGGGGGCATCACCAACGGCTCGGACGTTTATGTCCGCGGATTGTTAAAGCCGATCTCAACGCTGCGACGTCCGCTCGAAAGCGTCGATCTGGCGACACGTGAATCCACTGCCGCCGCTTACGAACGCAGCGACATCGCTGTGGTTCCCGCAGCTGGAGTAATCGGCGAAGCGATGGTGGCAATCGTGTTGGCGCAGGCGATGCTCGAGAAATTCGGCGGCGATTCGCTCCGCGAGACGAAGCGGAATTACGACAATTACATCGAACAGGTAAGGAATTATTGAGATGGTCTTGAAGGTAGTCAAATACGGAGACCCGGTTCTCGAGACCAAGGCGGATCCAGTGGCGGAATTCGACACGCCGGAACTGCACAAGCTCGTTCTGGACATGTTCGACACCATGTACTCGGCCAAAGGCATTGGCCTTGCAGCGCCGCAGATCGGGGTGCGCAAGCAGGTCACGGTGATTGACGTGAGCGCCGGCGAAGAGGGCGGCGAGCGAGTGGTGCTCATCAATCCCGAAATCGTCGAGCGCAACGGTTCTCAGTTGGGCGAAGAGGGCTGCCTCAGCATCCCTGGATTTCGCGAGGACGTGAAGCGCGCCATGCACATCAAAGTACGTGCACGCGATGCCAAGGGCGAGCATGTCGAATACATTGCCGGCGAACTCTTCTCACGTTGTATGCAGCATGAGATCGACCATTTGCAGGGCATCTTGTTTTTGATGCATTTGAGTCCGTTGAAGCGCGATCTCATCCGCCGCAAGATTCGCAAACTGCAGAAGGCCGGCGAATGGTAAAGCGCGTTGTCTTTATGGGTACGCCCCAGTTTGCTGTGCCTACGCTTGAGAAGCTTGTCGCCACTGGATACGAAGTGGTTGCCGTGTATACGCAACCCGATCGACCGAAGGGGCGCGGGCAGCAGCTTGCGTTTTCGCCGGTGAAAGAGGCCGCGCTGCGTTTGGGGCTCACGGTGCATCAACCGGTGAAGGTCCGCGCGCCGGAAGTTCGCGAGGAATTGCTGGCGTTCGAAGCGGATGCGATGGTGGTTGTCGGATACGGGCAGATCATTCCGCAGGCAATCATCGACATGCCGAAGTACGGCATCGTCAATGTTCACGGCTCTTTGCTGCCGAAGTATCGCGGGGCTGCCCCGATTCAATGGGCCATCGCCAATGGCGAGACGCGCACCGGCGTCACCACGATGCAGATCAACGCAGGACTCGATACGGGCGATATGCTGCTGTTTTGGCAGACCGACATCGGCAGTGAAGAGACATCCGTCGATATCGCGCCGAGGCTGGCGGAAGCCGGCGCTGACCTGCTGATCGAGACCTTGCGCGACATCGAAATCATCGAGCCCCGCAAGCAAGAGGATTCGCAAGCGACGCTTGCGCCAATTCTCAAAAAAGAAGACGGCCTTGCGGATTTCGATCTACCCGCGCAAACGCTGCTGAACCGTATCCGCGGCTTTCAGCCGTGGCCCGGCGTGTACACAACGCTGCGCGGCGTGAAGCTGACCATCGGCCAGGCGTCGCTGGCGTCGATTTCCTGTTCTCAAGGGCGCTTGCATCGAAGCGGCAAAAGCCTCTATGCCGGCTGCGGTCACGACACCGCCATCGAGTTGTTGGAGATCCAACTCGAAGGGCGCAAACGCATGCCAGTCCCGGTATTCCTGAACGGATACCCGATCTCCGAAGAAGGGGAACCTTTAGGTTGAAACTGCCACTTGGATATCGATACGCCACTGTCTACGCGGGCATCCGCAAGGCTCGGAAAGACGACCTCTCGCTGATCGTGTCCGAGCGCCCGGCCAACGCCGCCGCGGTCTATACCAGCAATGTCGTGGCTGCGGCGCCAATTCAACTGGCGCGCAAGCACATGGCCGCTTCCAAGGGCATCGTGAAAGCCTTGCTGATCAACGCTGGCAATGCCAACTGCGCCACACGCACAGGCATGGCGGTTGCGACGTCGACATCGAAGGCGGTGGCTGCGGCGCTTGGATGTCCTGTCGAGCAAATCATCCCGTCTTCCACCGGCGTTATCGGCGTGGAACTCGATCCCTCGAAGATCACCGAAGCCATGCCCGCGCTCGTTGCCGCGCTCCATACCGACGGTTTCCAGAGCGTCGCCGATGCGATCATGACGACGGATCTCGTGTCGAAGACCGCCTTCGCCACGATTGGAAAAGTATCGATCGCAGGCATGACCAAGGGCTCGGGCATGATCCATCCCAACATGGCGACCACACTCGGCTATGTTATGACGGATGCCGTGATTCCCGTCGCGGCGCTGCGCGCCATGCTCAAGCGCGCAATCGGTGTCAGCTACAACAGCATCAGTGTGGATGGCGATCAATCCACCAACGACATCGTCGTCGCGATGGCCAACGGAGCCTCGGGTGTGAAGCCCGATCTCACGAAGTTCGAGAAGGCTCTCACGCAAGTGCTGCAGTCGCTCGCGCGTCAGATCGCCAAAGACGGCGAAGGTGCGAAGAAGCTCGTGACCATCGACATCAAGGGCGCAAAATCCCACGGCGAGGCCATGAAACTGGCACGCAGCATCGCGAATTCACCGCTCGTGAAGACGGCGATCGCCGGCGCGGATCCCAACTGGGGGCGCATTATCTGCGCGGCTGGTTATTCGGGGGTGAAATTCGACCCGTTGAAGGTCGACATCCTGTTTCAAGGCGTGGCGGTCTGCAAATCCGGACTCGCCGCCGACTTCGATGAAGACGCGCTCAAGGCCAGGCTCGATGCACCCGAAGTGGACATCCGCTTCGTGCTGAAAGGCGCGGGCAAAGGCGTGGCCCGCTTCTGGACCTGCGACTTCACAGAGGGCTACATCCTCATCAATGGCAGCTACCGCACATGATCTTATTGTTCCTGATGCTGGTGGCGGATCCGCCGGATGTCGGAGCGCGTGAGACCGTAGCTGTGCTCGCCGGTGCGATGGCGGAAAACAACGCCGAGAAGTTCCTGGCGTATGTGAGTCCTGAACTGAAGGCGGCTATGGAAGCGGACCTGCGCGCACTGCTGCTGCGCCACGAGATCACGTCTTCGATTTCGCCCTTGTCGAACGAGGGCGACGACAAAAAACGCTCGTTGGAACTCGACTGGTATGTTGAAATCCGCGCACGCGGCAATGAGATGGCAATTGAACGCCGCAGGCAGAACGTGCGCTGCGTAGTGGAAAGAAACGCCAAGAAGCGATGGGTTGTGACGGCAGTCACGCCCACCGATTTCTTCTCTCCCCCAAAGTAGCTCGCGGTCCGTTTTGCCCGCGGCCAAAGCGGCGAAGAAATCGATGCGCGACACCGTGCGTTGTCGCTGGTGCCTCAATAGACTTCCGCGTCGAACAACCCGATCTGTCCCATCGGACCCAGTGCCTTCTTTTTGGCTACTGCCGCCACCGCTTTTCGCAGCGGACTCCCGATCACGCCCAGCACCTGCACCTCAGAAACCGCGGTCCGCGGGACGAAAATCCGCTGGTTCAGAAACGAAGGATCGGGTGGAATCACTTGAAATCCCGAAGATTCCATAAGCAGCAAATTGTTCGGGACAACGCCGTCCATGGCATCTTCATCGCGAAACTTCAGACGCACCCAAAGACCTTCCATCTTCGGTCTCACGGTAAAGAAGCGATTCGCTTTCCACGCTTCCTGGGTCGGCAGATCTTTGACAAAACAAACGGCTTTTATCTCAGAAAGGGGTGTGGTGACAAGCGTTCCGCTGAGGGACAAAACCTCCACAACGCCATCGTGAAACATCTCCTGCGGACTAACAACACCAGTGACAGCTTCGCGATCGAAACGGACCACGAGCACTCGCTTATTCGTTGATGACGAAGCCAAGCTCCCAGTATTCCACAGTTTTGTTCGAAACAAAACGACCGGGTATTGTATCATCAATAGTAATGCGGCTCGCGGAACCAAGCACCGCGCCCCTCAACTCCCCGCTTTTGCGGCGCCCGGGAGAATGCCCCCGTGTCTCTATCGGTTCGTCGGCCTTCCTCACTTTTTGCCGAGTGGAAAAGGGGCTTTCCGCCAACTCGCTCGACGCCTACCGTCGCGATCTGGCCAGTCTGGACACTTGGGCGGTGGCGCAGAAGCTCGACGGAAACCACCAATTCACCGCAGACGACTTGCGCGCCTATGTCGATTGGCTGTCGCAGGAAAAGGGCCTGCAGAGCCGTTCCATCGCACGCCACATCACGACGCTGCGCAATTTGCACAAGTTTCTGCTCGAACAGAACGCAATCGAGAACGATCCGACGGAATTCCTGGCTTCGCCCAAGCAGTGGGCGACGATTCCGAAGTTTTTGAACACTGCGGAAATCGCACAACTACTCGACGCACCACCCGCCAACGAACCGGTTGGACTGCGCGATCGCGCCATGCTGCAACTGCTTTACGCCTCTGGCCTCCGCGTCAGCGAACTGTGCAATGTTCAGCTATCGGACCTGGAGCGCAACATGGGTGTCATCCGAGTCACCGGCAAGGGCAACAAACAGCGGCTCGTACCGGTAGGCATGAGCGCGTTACAAGCGATAGAGGATTATCAGGAAAACGGGCGCCCCTCGATCCTCAAACGCCGCTCCAGCAAGTATCTGTTCGTCACAGCCCGCGGCGGCAAGTTAACCCGCCAGGGCTTTTGGAAGCTGCTCGGCCTCTACGGGCTCAAAGTGGGCATCGCGCGCGCTTTGACTCCGCACGTGATCCGCCATAGCTTCGCCACACATCTGCTCGAAGGCGGCGCGGACCTTCGCAGCGTGCAATCGATGCTCGGCCACGCCGACATTTCCACCACGCAAATCTATACGCATGTGGTTCGCAGCCGCCTGCGTCAAACGATCGACAAACATCATCCGAGAGCTTGAGACACAACAAAACGATGAGCGATTACAAATTCATGCTGGAAAGCCACCTGTCCGTTGAGCAGAACCGCGCTCTAACGGCGATTCAGGAAATTGCCGCCAAAGAAGGCTTGGCAATCTTTCTGACCGGCGGCGCACTGCGCGACATGCTGGGCGGCTTTCCCATTCGCGATCTCGACTTCACTGTCGAAGGCAACGCGCTCAAACTCGCCAAGGTAATGGAGAAGCAAGGCGCGGGCCGTATCGTATCGACGGACGACTTCAGGAAATCGGCCGTAGTGCTCATGAACGTTGGCGTCAGCGTGAACGTCGCGATGGCGCGTACGGAAAAATACTCGAAACCTGGCGCCAAGCCGAAGATCACACCCGCCACCATTCATGAGGATCTGAAATCCCGCGATTTCACTATGAATTCCATCGCGCTGTCGCTCAACCGCGCGTCCTTGGGGCTTTTGTTCGATCCCACGATCGGTGCCGCCGATCTCGAACGGCGCGAACTGCGCACGGTCAGCAACTACACTCTCTACGACGAGCCGGTGCGTATGTTGCGCATGATTCGGCTGAAAGTCCGCATGGTGCTGACGCTCGATGAACGGACGCAATCTCAATACACGAACGTCCGCGAGCAGGGCTTGGAATCGAAGATCACCGCGGAGGAATTGCGTGCGGAACTGTTCCGCATTGCCGAAGAAGCCAACCCCGGCGCGGTGCTCGAGGAACTCGCCAAAGAAGGCTTGTTGAAGCTCTACTCGCCTGCGTTGACCGGTGCCAAGCTGAATCAGCCGGGCTTTGCGAAGTTTCTCAAAGCTCGCCAGAACCTGCCCTACGGTGTCGAGTTTCCGGTGAACTGGATGCCCCTGTTTATGGGCTTCCTCATCGAAAAGCTCACACCGAAAGAGCTGTCGGCCTTGATGAAGGCGTCGGGCTTGAATCAGAAGGATGCCAAAGAATGGCAGAAGCTCGAAGCCAACGCCAAGAAGCTAGAGAAAGCGATCAAAAGCGCGAAGCTGAAGAAGCCGTCGCTCATCTATCGGGCGTTGATCGCTCAGCCCGCCGAAGAGATTCTCTGGGTGCTGGCGCGCAGCGGGGAACGTCTCGTACAGGATCGTGTGAAGAACTATCTGCAGAAGTACATCACGGTGGCCGCGGAAGTGACGGATGCGGAAGTGACCGCCGTTGTGCCCGGTTCGCCGAAGTTCAAAAAAGCGAAAGACGATCTGGTGAACAAGCGGCTGGACGCGCGTCCCAAAAAGATCGTGCTGCCGGATCCGGCTTTGCCTCCCCCGCCTCCGCCGATCGTTGGCCGCGGCCGGGGTTCGAGGCAGTAATCACCGCTGGAACTTTCCGCGCAGTGGCGCGTATTTAAGATTGAGATGTTTACCTTTCTACTCTGGTGTCTTCTGCTGGCGGTCTGCTGGCCATTGGCGCTGATCGCGCTGATCGTGTATCCAATCGTGTGGCTGATCCTGTTGCCGTTCCGGATCGTCGGCATTGCCGTATCCGGCGTGCTGCAACTGGTGTGGAGCATCGTGACGCTGCCCGTCACGCTCCTTCGCCGCCTGAGCGGAAGCCAAGCTTAAGGTTCGTTTGAGGTCACGCGGAACTGCCCGAAACGGAACTCCGCACCCTCAACCCGCTTGCCGGGCACGACATTGGCCTCGGCGACGAAGCCCGGTGCCACTGGATTGCCAAACCGCAGATCGAACAGTTGCACAAGCTGGCTGCCTTCCGGCTGCGGCATCGGCGTCGTGCGCCACAACTGCCATTGATTGAAATCCGCGAAGACTCGAAACGGTTGGGTAGCGCGCGCCGCCTCCACTTCGGGCGTGAACGGCGATTTGAAAAAAACCCGCCCTGCCGAAGGATCGAACTCTTCCAGCAAATTCACCGACGACACCCAATACGACCCGGGCAATTCCACGACCGCGCTCCAACGTAGGGGATTCGCGAACTGCGGAAACGCGCCGACGCGCTTCGGGGTCTCGCCGTTGTAGATCCGCGAATTCAGAATCCGCATCGCGCGATCGTGTGCGACATAGCGCCCCGCGTCGTAGAGAACGATGAACAGCAGCGCGAAAATCGCCCAGCCTTGTCCCGTGGATTTCTTCGCGCCAATCTCACTGCTGACCAGCGAACTAATGAACGGCCCGCCGACGGCAAGCGTCAGCACCGCCCAAATCCAAGGGTCCACCACAAACGTCGTGTTGAAACTGAGCCAGTCCGAATGCAGTGGCAGCAACGCGCGGACGCCGTATGAGTTTGTCATGTCCAGCAGGATGTGGCTGACCACGCCGATTAGCGAGAGCAGGTACGCGTACAACCAGGGATAACTTTGCCTCACGAACAACCGATGAATCAGCACCGGCAGGATCGCGATGAGCGGAACCAGCATCACGGAGTGCGTGTACCAGCGGTGATAGTGAAGGTGCGATGTCGCGCCTCCGATCCAGGCGATGGCGTCCACATCGGGAGCGTTGGCGGCGAGAATCAACAGCATGTCCGCGCGTGGCGTGAGGCGGTTGAGGCCGACCCGTGAGAGCATGAGTCCAACGAGCGAGTGTGTGGGGTTGTCCAACCCGGAATGATACCAAGCCGCTGTGAAGCGCGACACAGAGGTTCTCGGTACCGTTTGGCGGCCAAAAGCAGGGATTCTGAACTCAGGTGCCTCTGCGTCGGGACTTCTTCCATCACGGCAGTTCTCTCAACAGCACCAACGGCTGCAGGCGATCTTTGCGCTTTCGTGACGTCCGTTCTACTTCATAAGGACCACAAACAACGCGATAATCACAGTATTCACAGGCATCCGGCTTGGGCGCAGCCGGCAGGAAACCAGTGGCCACAGCCTCATCGATCGTATGCAGAACCGTCTCCAGATTGTCCTGCGCCTCGCGAGTGAAACGGATCTGGACATCCTTGTAATCGCCCTTGCGCGTGCAGTAATAAAGCCGTCCAGTCTGCACTGGCGCATCGAGTAGCTTCGCTACCGCCATAGAATACAGAACAGGCTGCAGGATCGAGCCTCCGCCCGTATAAATCGGCGGCTTCTGCGGAAAGCTTCCGGTCTTGTGATCGGTGATGCGCAAAACGCCGGTTGTATTGTGGCGTTCCACCAGATCGATGGATCCGCGCACGATACCTGCGCCTTCGAGCGTCACTGGTTCGAGCGAACTGGAACGATCGCGGTTGTCTGCTGCTTGCAGGCCAAACGAGAGCTCGAAATGGATCGGCGTCCATTCCGTCGAACGTTCGGAGACATCGATCAACCAAGCCCGGAGATCGGTTTTCAGATCATCGATTTCGTTCTGCCAGACGCGCGGAATCGCGGGTGCCAGATCGTCGAAATACTTCTCCGCGATCGCGTCCAGCACGCGATTGGCGGCCTCTAGCGCAATGCCGCGATTCTCGCGCGTCACCGGCAACGCCTTGAGCACCGAGAGTTCCTGCATGAGACGGAACTGCGTGGCGTGAAAGATCTCGCCGCGCGTCAGCGGATCCAACTGCTCGATTCCCTCTGGCTCTTCGCGCTTTTCCAAACGATGTATTGCATGCAGCAGAAACTTATACGGACATGCCGCGTACATCTGCAACGATGACGGCGAATACGCTCGCGCCAGCAGCCTGTGCCGGGCCAACGCCGCGGTCACAGCCGCATCCGGATTGTCAACCACCAACCCATCGGAAGGGAACCACTTCTTGCGCCAGCGTCCGGCTCTGGCGCGCATCGAGCGCAGCAAATGCGGATTCGCTTGCGTCAGATAATACGCACCGCCAGGCTCTGCTCCGCGTACTTTCGCGAGATCGAATTCGGCTTCGTCAATCGCGTCTTCGCAACGCTTCGGCGCAGGCCAATCCAGACGCGTGGGAGCATTCTCCGCAGCCTCGTGCTCGAACATGCGCAGGTCGGGCAGCTTGCCGCGCGTTGCGCGCAGCAGTTCCAACGCATAGAACGAAGGCACTCGCGGACGATTCCGCATCACGTCCATGCGCGGATACGAATACACCAGATGCTCTTCTGCGGCACCGACCGCCATGTGCAGCAGCATGCGTTCCTTGCGCACGCGCTCAAGCTGATCGACCATGGGATTCACAAGCTGCGCTCGGTAGGTATCGAGCAGAATGGGATCCTCAACCGCACGCTTCGGAAAAAGACCTTCCGCAAGGCCAGGCAAAAAGACGGCTTTGAAGCTGCGTCCGCGGATCTCGCCGATGCCCGCAACGAAAACGCGTCCATAGCGCGATCGTGCAGGTTCACGGCGTAGAAACCTCATGCGCTCCTTGAGAACGCCGTAGACCTCGGCGAGATCCACGGGACCAACCTCTTCCATTGCGCGCAGTTCCTCAAGCGCGGAGATCACCGACTCCGGCCGCTTCAACGCCGCGCGGGCAAGCGTTTCCAACTCATCGAGCCACTCGCCCCAACGGCCTGCGACCGGAAGCAAATCGAGCTGCGCGATCAATGGCAGCGCGAAAGCGGCAAGCGAACGCAACTGCTCGATCTGCCGTTCCACTTGTGCGGCGCGCGGCGAGTCTTCGCGGGTGAGGGATGCGAGCTTGAAGCGGAACTCGGATTCGAGTCCGCGAAGGCGTCGTTCCCAACGTGAGCGTCCACCGACGACGGCGGCATCGACGAGCAGCTTTTCCCAAGCGAATGGCGCGGAAAGGAACGTTGCTTCCCCTTCCTCTTCGACCGCGGCTACAGCCACGGCGGTTGCCGATGCGAAGCTCGCGAGCAACTCGTCGTCGGAAGCCGGCAGCGGGCTTTCCGAGCGCTGTTTGCCTGCGACCGGTGTTTGTCCCAACGACAGATACTCCGCAAATCGCGTCGCCGAGCATTGCTCTTGCGCGCAGGCGAGAAGTGCCAGAAACGCCCGTCCAGCGGGGTCGGGACGCGCCACCCCGCGCGTGAAATACGCCGGGATATCCGCACGCCGCAGAGCCTCTTCCATCAACGGTTGATAGCGTTCGGGACTTCGCAACAAGACGACGATCTCGTCGAAGTGAATCCCGTCACGATCGATGAGCTTCCGGATGTTGCGCGCGATTTCCACGCATTCGAGTCCTTCGCCGGCGGCGGAAAAGAAGCGGACATGACCCGGCTCTGCGGGGCGTTCGATTTCAGGGGCAAACAAAGATTCTGCGATTTGTTCCAGCGGCGTTTCCAGTGTGACTTCCTCAGCTTCGACATTGAGAATCGTTTCGAGCGCCTTGAGATTCGGAACATCGCCCGAAGGAACGACGGCGAGAACATGCGGTGCCTGCGAAAGAAAGTGCTTGGCCAGCAGCGCGTGGCTGAGCGAAGGGATCTCGCAGGAAAGCCAAAGAACTGGCAATCCAAGTAGCGGATGCCGGGGCGTTCGCGTGGCGCGAGTGAGGATGTCCGCCAAGTCGAGATGCTGTCCGGATTCTTCTTCGAAGCGTGTGAGAATCCGCGCGAGGTCCTCGCCTGGCAAACCGGTGACGGCAACTTCAGAAGGGCGCACTTGATTCAAACGAAGCTCAAGCAGCGTCGACGTGAGTGCTCGGGCGAGCCCAGGCGTGTCGGTGACAGGCTGAAAGTACGGGATCGAATTGTCACGACCGAGTTCTTCGACGATGCGCGCCGTAAGGGCTTCGAGCGCGATGCGCGATGCCGGACGATCCCCCGGTTCGAGATGGGGCAAAGACAACTGCGCGGCGAGTTGCGTCAGCGTCATGCGGTGGACGCCAGCAGCGCCCGCATCCGGAAGGTGAGTGCGCATGAAATCATCGGCGGCTCCGCGAGTGGGCGCGACGATGAGCGCCCGTTTGGAATGCTCGCGCAGAAAGTCCGCGGCGGTTTCCAGCAGGGCGCGATGCGAATGGCTGGTGACGAGCCTCTTCATGCGTGTGGAACCAGTTTACCGGGTCTCTTCAGTCACCGGGAAAGAGACCCCACAACTCCGGCCGCCCGAGAAATTGCAGTGCACTGCGCGCGAAAGAGAGTTTTGGATTTCATCCGCGCGATTCTATGGAAAGACTCGTTCAATCCATCCACCGGATCGGCTGAGACGCCGCGATTGCGAGATTCCACCCGGAAAGCAGGGCAGCGATTGAGACATTAGGGTTCCACTCGGTGCCCCGTCCGTTCCATCGTCTAACCTCGATCCGGTGAGGGCCAAGTGCATATGGCACAAGCAACACTCGTACCAACGTTGCCGTCTGAGGCGGAGGCAATCCTCGCGAAAGAGACCAGCCGGGTTCTCGCCGCGCGCCCTCAAACGGCCGATCCGCTTCAACTCCGAATACTTGACGATCTTGACGATCCGGGGGCGGGAACGATAAAACTTCCGGCGTCCACTGTGCGGATGCTGATTCATATCATCGAACTAAAGAGCTCAAAAGGAGCTGAACTATGGCGAGCAATAATTGGATTCAGATGGAATCCGCGGAGCGGGCTTGAGACTGGGAAGCTGCCGCGGTCCGCCCCATCCAGCCCGGATGCTGAGCGGCAGAGGCTGGCGCGGTTCGGCCCAGCACGATTGCCGGACGGGCCTCCCGTGCCGGAGAAGGACGTCTTTCTACCCTACAACCCTCCGAAGTTTCGCATGTACTCGCATCTATTGAGAAGCAAGAGTGGACCCAGACGCCCGCGCGGCTATTGAGAGTGCAGTAGCGGGGAATCCCGCCGCGAATATCGAGGGCCAGTTCGTGGATGGAGTGAACCAGGTCCATCTTGAGGTTTGGGACGGACGACCATCGAAACGGTGAGGCGGGTAGAACTGGCTTCGTCCTCGATTTCGGTGTCGACCAGAGGTCAGGTCGCTGTGCGACGTTGTGTTCTCTTCGGTGCGACGGGTCGTTTCTTTGCCTCCGCCAAGTTTCGATGCGACGACTAAACGGCTAAGGCCGCACTTCTTTGTCGCAACGAAACGTTCGCTCGGCTATAGCAAGCGCTAGCTGCTGTGCGATCGCCCTCGTGAGTCACATTGATGGTGACAGCTTGGTGGACTCCCCCGAGGTGATTCGGATGGCCTTTTTCGTTACCCCGATCTTGGCGACCCTGCTCGAGAAACCCTGCTAAATGGCAATAAAGCGAAGACACGTGAGATAACCATCGGTTTGCGCGACATCGATTGGAAAGTCAACCTCGAAAAGCGATCTTCTGCCCGATGCCGTTCACAACACCCCAAACTTTTCTCTAACCCCCTCCCAATCAATCACTTCCCGCCCTCGGACCCCCAGCCCCCCAGCCATACCCCCGAAAAACTTGACAGCGCTTGCTTCCCAAATCCGACTTCGGCGAACTCCGTTCCAGCAAAAATGCCATCAAACACGGCATTTACTCCCAAACCGTTCTTTTTAACGAAAAACACCCCCCCCAGGATTTCGTCGATTTCGTCACCCGCTGCCAACCCCAAGACCGCGTCGAACTCCGCCTTGCCCGCGCCCGCTCCATCGAAACCGCGACTATCGACCTCCAGATCGATGAAGCCACCGAACTCGCCGAAAAACGCCTCGATTCCGTCGATGAACCCGTCTAACTCGTCCAACTCCTCGACAAAGGCCACAACGGCGTCCAACGCCAGGAATCCCGCCTTCACCGCCAATACGAGCCCTCCCACAAGATCCTCATGGAAGTCCGGAAAAGCGCCGCAATAAAAAATACGTCGCGGATCGAACCCATCTGGGCGACCATCTCACACGCCTCCCGACAGACAGTCGGCAACACGATAAACTAATTGCCATATGCCACAAGTCATTCGTAGCGCCAAACCCGCCGACGTCGTCGTCATCGGATCCGGCGCAGGAGGCGGCACTGTCACCAAGGTCCTCGCCGACATGGGGATCAAAGTCACCCTGCTCGAAGCCGGACCCATGCTCAACCCCGCCAAAGACTACAAAGAGCACATGTGGCCCCACCAAGTCCCGCACCGCGGCGCAGGCGATGACGGACGCTACTACTTCGGCAACGGCTACCCGTTCGGCTACTTCCTCGCGCCCAACGGCAATTGGGACATCCCCGGCGAACCCTACAGCTCCGCCCCCGGCAATCAGTTCCGCTGGTTTCGTTCCCGCATCCTCGGCGGACGCACCAACCACTACGGACGCATCACACTCCGCTTCGCCGACTACGATTTCAAGCCCTATTCCACCGACGGACTCGGCACCGACTGGCCCATCTCTTACGAAGACATCGCGCCCTACTATGACAAGGCCGAAGCCTTCATCGGCGTTACGGGCAGCAAAGAGGGAATCCGCTCCGCGCCCGACGGCATCTTTCAACCTTGCCCTCCGCCGCGCGTTCACGAAGCGATGATGCAGAAGTCCTGCAAGGCCCTCGGCATCCCGTGTATCCCTTCCCGTCTGTCGATCATCACCAAGGCCCACAACGGTCGCGTCCCCTGCCACTACTGCGGCCAATGTGGACGCGGTTGCGTCACCGCTTCCAACTATTCATCGAGCCAGGTGCAGATTTTTCCGGCCATGAAAACCGGCAACGTCACGCTCATCACCGGAGCCATGGCCCGCGAACTGATCACCGACAGCACCGGCAAAGTCGTGGCCGTCTCGTACATCGACAAAGCCACTCGCACCGAACGCCGCATCGCCTGCCGCAGCGTCGTGCTCGCGGCCAGCGCACTCGAATCCACGCGACTGTTGTTGAACTCCAAGTCGTCGCGGCATCCCAACGGACTGGCCAACAGCAGCGGCGTCGTTGGGCGATACCTGACCGACAGCACTGGCTTCAGCATGAGCGCTCAAGTGCCCGCCCTCGAAGGCATGAAGATCCACGATAGTGACGGTATGGGAGGTATGCACGTCTACGTGCCCTGGTGGGAATGGAACAAGCCCAATAAGGCGTTTCCGCGCGGTTATCACATCGAAATCGGAGGCGGCTATGGCATGCCCGGCGTCGGAACCTTCGCCGGAGTCTGCCGCCGCAATGAAGGCTATGGATCCAACCTCAAAGACGCCATTCAAAAGGATTACGGCACCTGGGTCGGACTCGCCGGCCGCGGCGAGATGATCCCCAATGTCGGCACCTACGCGGAAATCGACCCCGCCGGAACCGTCGACCAATTCGGCATCCCGACCCTGCGCTTCCACTTCCAATGGACCGAATACGAATTGAAACAAGTCGAGCACATGGAGAAGACCTTCAAAGCGATGCTCGAAGGCATCGGAGGCAAGGTCCAAGTGCGCCCAGGACGCACCGATGGCAAGATCTCGGTCGGCGGCGAGATCATTCACGAACTCGGCACGATCCGTATGGGTGACAACCCCGAAACCTCGGCGCTCAATAAGTACTGCCAGGCACACGAAGCGAAGAACCTCTTTGTTGCCGACGCCGCCCCGTTCGTCAGCAACCCGGACAAAAACCCCACCCTCACCATCTGCGCGCTGGCGTGGCGCACCAGCGAATACCTCGCTGAAGAAATGAGAAAAGGCAATGTCTGAACCTCTCACCCGTAAGGGTGCGGTCCCAGCCCTCAACCGCTTGCGAAACCGCCACCTCGCGCAGTACCAACGCACCAGCGCAACCTTTCAGAACCGGAGGACCAACAACACATGTCAGAACTAAACCGTCGCAACCTGCTCGTGCAGATCGCCGCAGGAGCCGCCGTTGCGGCCTCCGTCTCCGAAGCAGACGCCCAGCATGTTCACAAAGAAGTAGCGGCGGCAACGGGAACCGCCGCATACAAAGCGAAGGCCTTCAACCCCGCAGAGGAAAAGTCCCTAAAAACACTCGCGGAAATCATCTGTCCCGGAGCCGTCTCCAAAGGCGGTGCCTTCGAGTACATCGATCTCCTCTCCTCGAACAACGCGGAACTGAAAGCCATCTACACCGGTGGCCTGCAGTGGATCGACCGCGAGATGGAGCGCCGCTTCCAGAAGATCTTCGTCACCGCAACCGACGCGCAGCGCGCCGAACTGCTGGACCTCATCGCCTTCCGCAAAAACGCGGAAACTGAACCGGCGCTCGCACCCGGCATCCGCTTCTTCGACTGGGCCCGCCGCATGGCCGTCGACGCCTACTACACCAGCCCCGCAGGCATCAAAGAACTCGGCTATCTCGGCAACCGCGGCATGTCCGATTTCAAAGTCCCCCAAGAGGCCACCGAATACGCTATGAAAAGGAGCGGACTCGCCTAATATGCACCGCAGAATATTTCTCGCAACCGCCGCCGCAGGCTTCCCCGCAATCCTCACAGCAGCGAAAACAAAGCCCCTGCCAATAGGGGTCTCGACGCTAGGCTGCCCCAAGTGGGATTGGAAGACGATCCTTAAAAATGTCTCGGCATCGGGATACACAGGCCTTGAACTCCGCGGCATTCTCGATCAGATGGATCTCACCAAGGTCCCCGAACTCAGCGGGACTCAACTCGCCGGATCGCTCAAAGACCTGAAGGCCCTCAACATCACGGTCACCGATCTCGGAGCCTCCGCACGCATGCACGAGCCGGATCCGAAGAAGCTCGCCGCACATATGGATGAAGCCAAGCGCTTCATCGATCTCGCCCACGCGATGAACGTCCCGTACGTCCGCGTATTTCCCGATCAACTCGTGAAAGGCGAAGAACAGAGCGTCACGATCAAACGCATGGTGCGGAATCTCGCGACTCTCGGCGAATACGCCAAACCCGCCAAGGTCACTGTCATCGTCGAATCGCACGGCGAGTTCACCAATAAAGATCTGCTCACGCCGCTGATGACCGCGCACAAGAACGTCGCGTTCCTATGGGATACCCACCACACCATCGTCGCCGGTGAGAACGCAGAAACAACATGGAAAACCCTCGGAAAATACACCCGCCACGTCCACCTCAAAGATTCCATCCCGCAGGGTGCTGACCCGCACAACCGCCGCTACGTTCTCACGGGAACCGGCAAGATCCCGGTCAAAGAAACCGTGCGGATGCTAGCCAGGAACGGCTACAAAGGCACCTATTGCTTCGAGTGGGAAAAACGCTGGCACGCGGAAATCGAAGATCCCGAAGTGGCCTTCCCGCACTACGCCAAAGTGCTCCGCGAGTATCTCACTGCTTCGTAAACGTCGCGTTCATTAACACTTTCGTTCCGGGATCGAGCCTGACATCTTCGGGCTCTTTCTCGGATGCAAAGGCGAAGCTCTGCTGCCGCTGCGTCAGCTGGAACTTCTCCACGCGATCTCCAATCCCGAGATCCAGAGGCAAGCGATAGTTGCCCGATTGCTGCAGCGAAACCAGCACCTTCTTCGCCGCTGCGTCCCAACGCCACGACCCCTTCACCACAGGCGATCCAGCGCGATTGAGCCACTGGTCAAAGAACCAGCCAAGCTCCATTGAGGACACTTCCTCCATGACCCGTTGGAAGTCGGCAGTCGTCGCGTTGGAGTTCTGATAAAGCCCGTAATATTGACGGATCCCCTTCCAGAAGGCCTCGTCGCCGATCATGTTTCGCAGCATGTGCAGCGTCCAGCCGCCCTTCTGATAAATGATCCGCTGCAGCACGCGCTTCATGTCCGCGAGATTGTCGTGCCGGACCTTCCATTCCGGATTCGTCTTCTCCATTCCGGAGATCGCCTTGCGGCTCTCTTTGAGTCCCTTCACAAAGGCATCGCGACCTTGCGAATGCTCAATGAAAAGCAGCGTGAAGTAAGTCGCGAATCCTTCACTCAGCCAAACGTCGTCCCAATCGGATTCGGTCACCGCATTGCCAAACCATTGATGCGCGATCTCATGTGCGATCAGTCCCGTCCCTGGGCGTTCGAGGACATTGTTCTCGCCATAGAAGATCGCGCTCGCGTGTTCGGTTCCGCCGCCGAACCCCGCAGCGACAACGTTCGCAAGCTTCTCGTATGAATACGGACCAACGTTTTCGCTGAAGAAATCGATCGCCGCGCGCGAAGTCGTCTCAAACCATGGTGGACCCGCATCGCGATCCTGACGGTAAACCCAAGTCTGCAGTGGGACGCCCTTCACCAGGCCCGCATGATGGACTGAAAACTCCGCGATACCAATGGCGTTCAGCCATGACGCAATCGGAACCGACTGCTTCCAATGCGTCAATCGCGATCCATCGCCAAGATCGGATTCTTCTTGCAGCAAGCCATTGGAGATCACCTGATACCTCGCGGGCGCCGTGATCAAGAACTCGCTCGTCGCCTTATCGTAAGGATGGTCGATCATCGGCAGCCAATGGCGAGCCTTATTCGGCCAATTTTCACTGAAGAATACGCGCTCGTTGTATTTGTTCTTGATGATGCGGAGTCCGCCAGTGGGCACGCCCTGATAACGGACCGTGAACTTGCGCCGCTCATCCTTCTTCGATGGAGTTGTCGCAATACGCAGCCTTCCATCGGTGTGCGTATAGGTGCCCGGCGTGACTGCAGAGACCTTCATTCCGTCGAGATCGAAGACAACTTCGCTGACCTTGTCGCGCAGAAAACGGATCTCGATCGAAGCTTCGCCTTGGAGTTCGTTGGACGCATCGGTGAACGTCAATCGAAAAGCATAGTGCAGAGCGTCCACGCCAAGTTGCCGCGGATAAGTGTCCGCATACAGGGCTGCAGTCAGAACAGGAAGGATCCAAACAGAGCGCATGATTCTACAGCTTCTCATATCCGCACATCACCTATTCAAACAGATGACGGACGCTCGCTCCCGGCTCGGGACTCGCTATGCTCGCAAAATGCCCCAGAAATCGGTGCCTACGGTTTTTGCGCCCGAGCTTGAGATACGCATTGAAATCGAGAGGCAGTTCACGTTCTGAGGCAGATAACGTTCTTGACAAGGGCTGCGCGTATCGCATCCTAAGTTAGCCATCGATTTTTTATATGTCAGATGGACTGATCACCTCGGCCATGTCGAAAGCAGGAGGTTAGCCCTTGAAGCAATATCGCTGTCTTTTGCTCACCACGCTACTGGCGTCGTTGCCCGTCCGCGAATGCTCAAACTGTCACCGGATCGGTTGTCGGCTCGGTCGCTGATGCCGGAGGTGCCATGATCGCCGGCGCCAAGGTCGAACTCATCAACAACATCTCGAAACAAGCCCGCGAGTTCCAGTCGAGTACGGTGGGAAGTTTCGAATTTAACGGCATGATCCCCGGCGGCTATACGCTGAAGGTCAGCCACAAGGGATTCAACATCTACGAACAGGCCGTCACCATCAGCGCGCAAGAACGGGTGGACGTCCACACCCTGCGCCTCGGCGTCGGCAACGTCACGACCAGCGTCGATGTGAAAGCCGAATTAGCGCACATCGACACCAGCAGTTCCGACCGCGCCCAGAACGTCAACCTCACCCAAATCGGCGACACACCGATTCGCGGATGCAACTTTATGGCTGTTCTCAAGACCCTGCCCGGCGTGCAGGATCTCGGCGTCCATGATTCCCGCGGGTGGGGCTGCATTACGCCGACCATCAACGGCGGCCAGATGGGTCAGGTGGTCGTGCTGCTCGATGGCATCGTCAGCCAGGATAGTGGCGCGCCCAGCATCAACGGCTACATCGCTCCGAGTGTTGACGCCGTCGGAGAAGTGAAGCTTCTCACCGGAAACCAGGCTGGCGGCTATCTCGCAAAAGTTGAAGTGAAAGGAACTGGAGGCTCTCGGGTCTTCCACGAGTCGAGCCCGCAGCCTCGGACTCTGTCATTTTCGGGTGATCGATCGAAGGCCGACGAGCTAGGGTGCGATTCGTGTCCTTAGCATTTCAACTTTACCGATTGCGGTTTCATTTCGTCAGGCGGGCAACTTGATTCGCGGGGCATTGGGGCCAATCTGCAGGCGTTGACGTGTCTGCCGTCTTCGGCCATGTTGGCGACGCACATCCGCATGTCAAAAGGCTGCCCACGACGACGAAGCTGCTGCCGATCCAAGATGCAGCCGGGCAGATTGAGCCGATGAAGAGGGTGAAACGCCGTTTCGGCGCTGTGCGAATTATAGAAATCTCTCGTACTCGTGAGTCACTTCGAATGCGGTTTACGCCTCCTTATTGAACACCAAGCTTGCACACCGGCTGTTCGTCTGGAGACTATAACAATGAAAACGATTCTGGCCTGCATCGAAGGCACCACTTGGGGAGGCTACCTCGGAGAGCTAGGTGGAATGACGAAACGGGTCCCTTTTGCGGAATTCGACGCTTCCATGAGTTTCATGAATGCGATTCGGCGCGGGTCCGCCGCCGACGTCACTATCTATTCGTATGGACCCGATACCAGGGCGCGGCTGATGGCGGAATGCGTAAGAGAGCCGCTCAACGCAATCCTCAAGACCCTGGGCTTTCCAGAAACGGGCGAGCCGCCGGCAGGCCCCCACAACTGTAAGATCTTTCTGGCTGGCTACAGCCGAGGCGCCTATGCCGCGCTTTGCGTGGCGCAGGCCCTTCAAAAACTGGCGATTGGCGTCGAGTACCTGCTGTTGCTCGATCCCGTGAAAGTGACGGACATGAGCGGCGAGAATGAGATCACCGCAATTCTCGCTCGCTTCGACAAAACCTTGAGACCGACCCCGACAATCCTTTCGCCCTACGCCAAGGGCTACCATGCCGCGCTCGCCCTGCAACAGAGTCAGCAACGTGAAATCACCCGCAGCTCTGAAAAAGGCCGCTATGTCGAGGATCCGAGAGACAGGGCGAGGGGTGGGGGTAACATCTGTGATGCAGCGGGCCATTTCGTGGTGCCTGGAAACGTCAAGCGGGTGCTGAATTTGCAACGTTCCTGCAAGGCGAATTCTCGAATGACCACGATGGGAACGGCTCCCGTAGATTTTGGAAATGCGCCCCATGTTGAGGACCGCGGCTTTATGTGCACACATTCCGCCATGGGAGGCATGCCATTTCGCGGCGACAACACAGACAAAACCAGCGCTTATACGGAGTGGTCCGAGTCCCGCAAGGTCGGTGAAGCTTTGGCGAAGGATGCGCTGAAGCACGGGGTGATCAAGAACTTCTATCACCCCACCGCCCGATCCATCGTGGCTCCGGCCTGGTGGTTGGGCTGCAAGGAGATCGAACCTTCGATTCAAGCACAAATTCAAGCACAAGAAACAGCGCGCATTTTGATTGACCACATGGATCGCTGGTGAGTGTCTTGGGGCCGCCTGCATCACGCGACATAGGGCCTCTTCGAAGATTGAGAAGCCGCTGACGTCCATGTTGGCATAGATGCAACCACCCCTACTCCCGAAAACGCGCCGCCGGAATCCCCATTATCGCGCCGAGAATCTCCTCCGACTGCTGCCGCTCCTTCGCCGTCATCGGACCCTTCTTCTTCATCACACCATCCCCATCGTGCTGCTGCCGCAGTTTCCAACGATTGTTCCACCTTCTTCGGCAGTAGCAACTCTCTACGACGCTCCATTCCGCGTTGGCCGAAATGAGAATCAGCGGTCGGACACCGCTGCGTCCGACCGCTGATAAAGAAAACCCAAAGCTGAAGCCGCGCCGACCTAGACTTCCAGCTTCCACGGTGACCGGTACTTCGCTTTTAGATACGGCTGCACTTCTATTTGCTTGACCGTCCAGTTCTTCTCATCCCAATCCAGACGGGTCTTGAAGCGCATCGAGAGATTGGCGAGGATACAGGCAGTTGACGAGCGAACACAAGTCTCGATTTCGCTTTCCGGTGCCTGCCGGGACTGGATGCAAGCGATCCAGTTCTTCCAATGCTCGACGTTCATCGATACCATTTCCGGATTCGACTGGCGATTCCACACGGTCTTTTCCACCTTCGGATCGTTGGGCAAAAGCCAACAGCCGCTGCGATTGACCATCATCGAAGCCTCTGACCCGTGGACGAGAGTTCCCGCGCCTTGACCGAGTCCAAACGCAGGCAGCGGATTCGCAGTCCGCGACTCGTAGCTCGCCAAAAACTTCGGGTACTGAAACGTCGCCAGCATCGTATCCGGCGTGTCGGTTTTATCGGTGACATAGAATTTCTCGCCCAGTGCGGAAATCGACGTTGGCATGACTTCGTCGAAGCACTGATGCATCGGGTCGATGAGATGGACGCCCCAATCGGTCATCGCGCCACCGGCATAATCCCAGAAATAGCGGAACGTCGGGAAGGTCGTCACCTTCACGCCCCAACGTAAGGGATCCCAATCCACCTTGGGCGCGGGTCCAAGCCACATGTCCCAATCGAGGTCGGTGGGCTGCTTCAGATCGGCCTCGCTCTTCACCGCGAAACCAGCTTTCCTGGTCATCCCCGACTGGAATGCATGGACGAAGGTCACTTCACCCAACTGGCCGGATTTGACAATTTCCTTGGCCTTTTGAAAGAATCCACCGGAACGCTGCATCGTACCGGCCTGGACAATGCGCTTGTACTTGCGGGCGGCCTGGATCATCTTCTGGCCCTCGTCAACATAGACGCAGGCGGGCTTTTCGACGTACACGTCCTTGCCGGCCTTGCAGGCTTCCACCGTCATGTACGGGTGCCAGTGATCGGGCGTGGAAATACAGACGGCGTCGATGCTCTTATCCGCGAGAATTTCGCGAAAATCACGCTTGCCTTCGATCGTATATCCGCCCTTCTTCGCCGCCGACACGGCGCGTTCGAGGTGCGGTTCGTAGACGTCGCACAGGGCCACCGGTTGGATCTCCGGCACTTTCATGGAGTAGCCGAGATTGCCGCTGCCCATGGCTCCGAGTCCGATAAAGCCGACGGCGACTTTGTCGTTCGCGCCTTTCACATTGCCCGTGAAAAGGTTTGTGGTGAACAGCGCGGCTGCCGACGCCGTGACTTGGCGGCGCGTGATCGTGGATTTCGTTGGGGTGTCGCTCATGAATCGCTCCGCTCCATTATACGTGAGAGTGATGTAATGATTGAACCAACATGCGCCGCCGCGACTTTATCGGGCTTTTCGGATCCGCCACCTTTGCCCAGAGGCCCGCCAGTTCCATCCCCCTCGGACTCAACACCTATTGTCTACGCGCTCTGCGCTGGCAAGACATCCCGCTGCTCGACTATACGGCATCGTTGAAGCTGGATGCCTGCTTCCTGCAGGATTCCGTCGATCCCGGCCTTTGGGATCCGTCGCACTGGACGAAAGTCCGCGAACATGCCAGCAATCTCGGTCTGCGGCTTGAAACCGGAGGCGGCCTTTTTCTGCCCAAGTCTCCCGAAGATTTCGAACCAACTGTGCAGACCCTCGAACGGAATATCGATCGCGCAAAGGTCCTGGGATCTCAAGTCGTGCGATGCTTGATTGCGGGCGAGCGCGCCACGATGCCTCCGGGCACAGTGGAACAGCACATGGAAACAGCGGTGAAAGTGTTGCGCCGCGTGCGTACCCGCGCATTGAACGCGGGCCTCAAACTCGCCGTCGAGAATCATAAAGACTTGCAAGCATGGGCCACGCGCGAGGTTATTGAGACCGCCGGCAAGGAATTTGTCGGCTCGTATCTCGATACTGGCAATCCTGTATTTGTGGCGGAAGATCCCATGACGACGGTCGAGGAACTCGGCCACCTCGCCGTGTGCGTGCATCTGCGCGATTCGGTGATTTATGAGCATCCCCAGGGGATCGCCGTGCAATGGGTTCCGTTGGGGGAAGGCGTGAACGATTTCGTGAAAATCGTGGAACGAGTGCGGCAACTCTGCCCGCCGGTGGCGCTGTATGTGAAGCCGATCACCGGACGACCGCCAGCGGTGTTGCCGGTTTATGACGATGCGTTCTGGAAGCTGTTTCCTAAAGCCCGCACCGCCGATTTCGCTCGCTTCGCCGCGCTTGCCCGCAAGGGGAGGCCGTACGAAAAGCATGTCGTCATTGAGGACATCCCAGGCCGACAGACCCCCGAGGCGTTCCTGCCGGCGGTGCAATATCAGCAACGCGAGCATATGGAACGCAGCGTCGAATACGCGAAGAAAACACTGGGATTGGGAGTCCGCTGGCGCGCCTAGTTGATCCAGCGAACGCAAGCGACAAGCCGCTATTCTCCAATGCCCTGACCTTGGTGCGGTTCATGCGGGATCCTCGCCACGGAACGCCAGAATGAACGATAGTGTCAACATGGTCGCGCCGATAATTCCAATCATCGGACATGCGAATGGCAGGTCGAGAAATTGCCATTTAAGGTGCCAGTAGGAATATGCCACAGCGGGCGGGGTAATCGACGAAAGAAATGCAAGGACCAAGCGATCTTCGCGCAATCTGACTGCGGAAAAACCAGCAAGCGCGGTGTAGGCGAATGGAATGAAAGAGAAAATGACTCCGACCTTCGCAAAACCTGCGACCAGAAGCAAGCCAAGCAGGGCGGTTCGGAAGATCGAGTTTCTCGAAGATGCAGTGGAATCAAGTGCGTTCGTCATGGGAAAGGTTGTCTCAGTCCATATCATGGCATGCAAGGTGTTGCATGTCATATACTTCTCGCGAGAGACCGCGCGCACTTCGCCCTCCAGACTTACGATTGCTGGAGCCAGTTCGAATGTGTCGGAACCCATCTTTGCAGCCTATGCCGCCGAACACTACACAGCCGAAACGTCAGAGGGAATTCCCGCGCAGTGGATGCGCTTCGGTCCGTTCATCGGAAACATCCGAGGGCAACTGGATGCGGTCGCATACGGGGTGATTTCCAACGCCGATGACGCCGGAACCTGCGGCTACCTGTGTGGTGTCGAGGTTGCAAGCGAAGCCGGACTCAGTGCGGAACCGACATCGCGCAAGATCCCCGCACAGCCGTATGCTGTGTTTGCGCATGCCGGGCACATTTCTGACATCCGGCGAGTTTTCTCGAGTATTTGGACCAAGTGGATTCCGGAATCCGGTTACCAGACCACCGGTGGACCCGTGCTCGAACGCTATCCCGAAACCTTCGATGCGCAGAGGGGGAACGGCGACTTTGAAATCTGGATCCCCGTCCGCAGGCGACCCGTGTAGAGGCCGACAAAGTAAGCTATTGGGACGAGGACGCGCGGTTAGAGCAATTGACGGAGATCGTCGATCCAGTATTCCGGCTCATAGCGCGCAAGGTCTACTTCGCGGCCATAACCATAGCGCACGGCGCAGAGCTTCACGCCCGCCTTGCGCCCGGCCTCCATGTCGGTCCAGGCATCGCCCACCATCAGGCAATCGGCGGGATCCACACCGAACAGCTCAATCGACTTGTGCAACACATCCGGCTCAGGCTTTGCGGGAAAGCCATCGGTGCCCTGCACATGATCGAAGTACGAGAGCAGTGCGAACTGTTCCAGAACGATTCGCGTGGTTGGCGTGCCCTTTGTTGTGGCAGTGGATTTGCGGACGCCAGTGAGGCCAACGATCGCTTCGAGAACGCCCTCGTAGCGCTTGGTTGCCGCGTGCATACGCAACGGATAGACGGCGCGATACTCCGAGACCAGATCGTCGATCATTTCCTGTGGAAAGCCAATATCGGAAAACGTATCGATGAGATGGCGGCCGATGTAGCCTCTCAAGAACTCATCGGTGACATCGTTGCGACCGTGGCTGCGAATGACCGTCTGGATCGCGCCGCAGATATCGGGTGCGGAATCCACTAGCGTTCCGTCGACGTCGAATAGATAAACTGGAAAACGTGGGATCTGATTCATAACTGAAAACGGGTGCGTTGCCGCACCCGTTATTGCTTTACTGAAACATCGCCATTACGCGGGTTGAGGGCCAATCACCGGACGCGAACCACCACCCGCTGAAGGCTCTGGCTTGATGATCTGCGGTTCGCCGGAAGGCGGTCGCGGACTTTCCAGCTTCGCCAGCGGCGTGATACCGTCGATCAACTGCCGCACTTCGGCAGCGTCGAGCACTTCACGTTCCACCAGCGCCTCAGCGATACGCACCATCGCTTCCTGATTCTTCGCCAGTAGCATCTTGGCGCGATTGTAGCCCTGATCCACAAGATTCCGGATCGCTTCGTCGATCTTCATCGCTGTCGATTCCGAGTAGTCGCGGTGCTGGGCGATCTCGCGGCCAATGAAGATCTGCTCTTCGCGCTTGCCATAAGAGAGCGGGCCAAGATCACTCATGCCCCATTCGCAGACCATTGAGCGGGCTAGTTCCGTCGCCTGTTCGATATCCTGTTTGGCACCGGTGTCCTGATGATGATTGAACATCTCATCGGCGGCGCGTCCACCCATGCACATCGCAATCTGCGCTTCGGCTTCCTTCTTGGTCATATTCAGCATGTCGCCCTGAGGCAGGAACTTGGTCACGCCCAGAGACATACCACGCGGAATCACTGTGACCTTATGCAACGGCATCGCATCCGGCGTCAACAGGCCGACCAGAGCGTGGCCCGCTTCGTGATAGGCAGTCGCGCGCTTGATGGTTTCCGTGACCTGTAGCGAACGGCGTTCGGCACCCATGAGCACCTTGTCCTTCGCATTCTCAAAATCCCACATTGTGACAACCTTGCGGTTGTGACGTGCGGCCAGCAGCGCGGCTTCGTTCACCAGGTTGGCCAGATCGGCACCGGCGAAACGATGCGAACCGCGGGCAATGATGTTGAGATCGACGTCGTCGCCGAGCGGGACCTTCTTGGTATGTACCTTCAGAATTTGTTCGCGTCCGGTCACCGAGGGCAAGCCGACGACAACGCGGCGGTCGAAACGACCGGGGCGGAGAAGAGCGGGGTCGAGAACGTCCGGACGGTTTGTCGCAGCGACCAGGATCACGCCTTCGTTGCACTCAAACCCATCCATCTCGACGAGCAACTGGTTGAGGGTCTGTTCGCGTTCGTCGTGTCCACCGCCGAGGCCCGCGCCACGATGGCGCCCGACCGCGTCGATTTCGTCGATGAAGACGATACAAGGCGCATTTTTCTTGCCCTGTTCGAACAAATCGCGGACGCGGCTTGCGCCTACGCCAACGAACATCTCCACAAAGTCAGAACCGGAGATCGAGAAAAATGGCACATTCGCTTCACCGGCGATCGCACGGGCCAGCAAGGTTTTGCCAGTTCCGGGAGGTCCGATGAGCAAAACGCCCTTGGGGATGCGTCCGCCCAGCTTCTGAAACTTCTGCGGTTCACGCAGGAACTCGATAATCTCCTGCAGCTCTTCCTTCGCTTCTTCGACACCGGCGACGTCTTTGAACGTGACCTTCTTTTGTTGCGAAGTATGCAGACGGGCGCGGCTCTTGCCAAAGCTCATAGCCTTGTTGCCGCCGCTCTGCATCTGGCGCATCATAAAGATCCAGAATGCGATCAGCAAAAAGATCGGGATGGCATTGACCAACAGTGAAACCCACTGGTTGCCGCCTTCTTTTTGCGATGTGACCTTGACGCCTTTCTCGAGCATCTTGTCGTAAAGCGTGTTGTAACCGAGGGGTGCCGACGAACGGAACTCCTTGTCAGTACCCTTGAACTTGCCGGTGATGTCACCGTTGACGGCGTTCACGTTGGCCGATTCGATCTTGCCACCCTCAACCTCGCTCATCAGCGCGCTGAAGGTGAGCGTGTCCACGGTTGTCTTGCTGCCCTTGCTGACAACGGCCCAGAGCAACACCGCGACGCATATGATCACGATCCAGAAGATCGCTGTCTTTACGTTTGAATTCATTATGACTCCCAACCCCTCACAATACGGTCTCTGCCCAGCGGCTCGACCACACACCTAGTAGGACGATTCCCACAGGCGTTCCGATTCACTCGTATCTGGAAATCCGCAATACCCATCCCACCTGACGCTCGTTTTGCTCGTCTTTACATGCGGCGGGACCAAACTGGCGGGCCCAGACAATCCGATCGTCTACAGTAATGATCGGCCATGTTCCGCGATCCCATAGGGGAACCCTGTTTTCCTGGAACATGACCTTCACTTTTTCCTCGTTCGCACGCCCGTGCGGGCGGTACCGGTCTCCCGGTCTCCAGTTGCGTAACGTCAAGGTCTGCGAGCGCACAACAACATCGCAGCCAGTATCCAATGTCTCTACTGTATCATTTTCAATTCGGTGCGCAAGTTCCCGTTTAGCCTGAATGACTTCCAACCGAATCTTGCTCCCATCCGCGGCGGTGGCGAGAATTGATTCACCGGGCTTCGGAACGGCCAGTCGCACCTCTGCGTTCCGTTCCGCGATGCGATCCCGCAGCGGATCGTAGGGCGCAAACCGCAGCCACTCGAACGATCGCATGATATCCACACCCGGCAAAATCACTCTTCCGTGGCTTACTTGCCCGGAAAGCCCAAGTACAGCCTCAATATGGGCGTGTTCGATCGACCGGATGTCGCCCTTGATCCACTGAATCCCCCACCGGATCAACCGCCTTGCTACCGCCACAGGATGCGACATCAATATAGACGCGTCAACCGTCGCGGTGTTCCCTCGAATCTGAAAAACGCCTTCACTTAAGCGAGAGATATAGGATTCCCAGAACTGCTGTTCGTCCCAAGCCAACTGCGCGGTCTGCGAGAGTGCCTTCGAAACCTCCGGATTCCAGTCGCGCTCCAACTGCGGGATCAGTTCGTGCCGAAGCCGGTTTCGGCGAAAACTCATATCCGTGTTCGTCGCGTCCTCGCGCCAGCCTTGGCGACGCTCATCGAGGTATGCAATTACTTCCGCACGGCGGGTCTGCAGCATCGGTCTCAGGATTCTGCCAAACACCGGGTGAATCCCCGCTAACCCCTGCAGCGAAGCTCCCCGCAAGAGCCGAAACAGTACCGTCTCAGCCTGATCGTCGAGTGTATGAGCCGTGACAACATAGTCAAGCTCATTTGTTTCAATCAATTTGTGGAAGAATTGTAATCGCGCTGTACGGGCCTGTTCTTCCGGATTACCGTCTTTGGAACCTGCATCCACATGCAGGTGGAATCCAATCCCCAGACGCTCTGCGAACTCGCGGCAGAACTCCGCATCCGCGTCGGATTCCGCACCCCGCCAGCCATGATTCACATGCACCGCCGATAGCGAAAACGTATTCCGGTGGTGCAGCGACAAGAGCAAAGCCGTCGAGTCAGCACCACCCGATACGGCGACGCCCACTCGTGAACCCGCAGGGGGCAATGGCGCCAGGGTCATCATCTCAGGCCTCCGCGATTGTTTCTAACCGTTTGGCGGTGGCGCGAGCAGTGCCTGAAAACGTTTCGGGCCGCGCCAGGCGGTTGTGTCGTTGTTGAACTTGGCCGGCTAGGCTCCGCCTCACACCTCGCGGAAAGTGATTGTAGCCAGCCAGCGGATATCGCTCATCAACCTGACTTATTTGCAACAGATTCTCCCGAACTTTACAGAGTGGAAATTGCGAACGTTTGTGTCGCGCCGCCGGCCTTGATCCGGAACTGGTAGACAGTCGCAGCGGTTCTGCCAAGCCTTACCGCACCCTGGAACAGTCCATTGCCGCGCGTGTCTGGATTCACCGAATCCACCGTTGCGCCGGTGGTAATCGCTTCGATTTCCGGCGTCGCGCCGTCCAGCGCCTGACCCGACGAATCGGTCACGCGGAACGTCAACACCGCGCGTCCACCGCCTGAAGTCGTGACGGGGGGATCGAGGACAATCGCAATCGACGCCGGGTCGCTCGATGCCACCCCATACCAATAGGGAACCCGAATCGAGACAACGCTCTTCGTTCCCTTTACAACGAGGATTCCGTGATGGTGCCCCGCGCGCAAATCGCTGCCCGGCAGTGTGACCTCCACTTCTCCGGTGGCTTTTGCAGCCAAATCCAGGCTCGCCGCCGAAAGTGCAGCCGCTAGCGAATCCCCAATGGGCTCGACCGAGATCGCGAACACATCCGCATCCGCGCCCACGTTGGTCAACTTCAATCTCTTCACAGAACCCGGAGCGTTCCTGCCACCGCCGCCGAAGCTGATCGAAAGCGGATCGGCCGTAACCGTCGCCAACCGAGCGCGGCTCAGATCCAAACGTCCCGCACCGGCTTCCTGCGGAATCGCCGCACGATTGTTCGCATCGGAGAGAGGCAGCGCGGTTGCGGTATTCACCAGCAACGAACGGTAATCCTGTGTCTTTAACCCAGGGCGAGACTGCTTCAGAATCGCCGCCGCACCGGCAACGACAGGTGACGAAAGGCTCGTGCCCTGCGTATAGGTGAGCCCAGGAGCGATGTCGCTCTGTTCGAGGCAGCAGGTTGTCGGCGCGGCAGTGATAACGCTTTCGCCGACTGCAACAACATCGGGCTTAATCAGCAATCGGCCGGTTGTGGGTCCGCGGCTGCTGAAATCGGCAAGAATATCCGGACTCACTGGCGGCGAGAAATTCAGATTCACCGTCAGGCCTTCATTCGTTGTGATAAGCCGCTTCAGGATCAATCCCATATCGTTGTTGATCCAGGTGGCGGGTGTAGCGTTGTCCGCTTGCGACATCGTGAGCCCAACATCCACCTGCACAGGATTGTAGACAATGGCCGCCATCGCACCTGCGCGGGATGCGTTGTTGAGCTTCTGCTCAAAGGTGCAGGTGCCGCGCAAGATCAGCGCCACTGAGTCTTTCAGCGAATCCGCCGGAAAGGGATCGCAAGCGAGTTCGTTCGCCGGAAAACCAGCGGAATCCCGCAGAGTACCTGTGAACTTCCCCTTTGCCCGCGATGCGCTGCCGTTGATGCCCAGCATCTCAGGGCCAGTCGATGGTGTGATGATCGCCCGGGTCACAAGCCGATTGTTGCCCGACGCGCCAACGCCCAGCACCCACGGCGATGACGCCGGCCAGGCAACGGACTGCAATCCCGATCCATTATTGCCCGCCGCACTCACAAAAATCACGCCCGCATCATAGATTCGCCGGGCGACGTCTTCATTGAAATCATCGAAGACAGGTTGAAATCCAAAGCTTAAATTGATGACGTCCATGCCGTCTTTCACGGCATCGTCCAAGGCGGCTAAGGTGGCGGCGGTATTCGAAGATCCGGATTCGCCCGTGGTGATACGGTAGACTCCCAAATGCGCCATCGGTGCGACGCCCGATATGGAACCCGCCGGTCCGCTGATCTTTCTTCCGACGGCGGCAAAAGCCACACCGGTGCCGTGACCATTGTTATCGCGAGCGCTGCTGCGGCTGGTGATCGTGCGGTCCACCAGATTCTCGTACGAACGTAGCGCGATTATCTTCTTATTGTTGAAGTTGGTGAGCGCCGCGCTGTCGAGCTCTTCGTTAATGGCATTGAACCTGGGGAATCCATCGGGCGTGCTCAGTGTCTCGTCCAACAGCCCCGGGTGGCGTATGTCGACGCCCGTATCGACGATTGCGACCTTGATTCCTGCCCCAGCGGTGTCCGGGCCGCCTGGCAACGCCTCCCAAACCTCGCGGATCTTGTGAATATCCAGCACGCGATCCATCACAGCCTTGCCCGCAATCACCGCCTCGACGCGCTTCACTCCCGGCAGCCCCGCAAGACGTGCTGCCGTCTTCGCATCCGGAACCTCGACAATCAGGGCATTGGCGATGGTGTCAAGCCGATGGGCAACTCGACCGCCGATGTTGGAGACTGCGCGCATGGTTGTTTCCTGGCTGCCGCGAACGCGAGCTTGAGCGGCCGCAAACTCGCGTTTTGCCGTCCGATGGCTGCCTCTGCGGATCTGATCCAACGCGGGAAGGTCCGTAAGTTCCACAATATAAGACTGTTGTTGGCCCAAAGCCAATGCCGGAAGCAGTAGGAAGAGGTAAAGATAGATTCTGTGCATAACGTGCCTGTAACTAAAGGAACCCCTTGTCGGGAACGATGTCGCGGCAGGGGATACAGACATTATCGGGGGAAGAGCGCAACTTGGCTAGTTGGAGGATTGCGATAAGACTACTTGACAGATACACACTCATGTTTTATCATCAAGAAGTAAGGAGATAGTTCACACCATGACCATCACAAGATACAATCCGTTCTTTACCGAGTTCCCCTTCCGGGCTTTCGAGGATAGTCTCTCCCGGTTGATGACTACACCAGCCGCGCCTGCCGAGGCGACCGGTGCGGGCAAGCCGTGGACACCCGCTGTGGATATCCGCGAGACCGAGAACGAGCTGATCCTAAAAGCCGACCTGCCGGAGGTCAACGAGAAGGAGATCGATTTGCGCATCGAAGATGGCACGCTCGTGCTGAAGGGCGAGCGAAAGTTCGAGTCCCAAACCGCGGACAAGAACAGCGGCTACCACCGCATCGAGCGCAGCTACGGCTCGTTCGCCCGCTACTTCAGCCTTCCGGAAACCGTCGATGCGGAGAAGGTGAAGGCGGAGTATAAGGCCGGAGTCCTGACGATCACTTTGGGCAAGAAGGAAGCCGCAAAGCCCAAGCAGATCAAGGTCGCGATCCAGTAAGCTCGCCTCCGTAGTTGAGTGAAAAGCCCCGGGTGGAACGGAAGTTCCGCGCGGGGCTTTCGATTGTGCCGCGACTTGAGGGCTGGTGGATGTCGACGGCTCAGGCCGTCCCTTCCAGCGCGCTCGTTCGCCGTTGGAGGGTGTAAAGTTGACAGTGGGAAACATGTCTGGGGGTGCGGTTTCCGGGCTTGGAAATCAGTGCATGTGAATGAGCGGCGGCGAATACACCTGGGAAGCCTCCCTGTATGTGCCGCCTTCACTTTGACGGGTTTCCGCGTGCGGAGAGTGTTACGGAGTAAGTGGCATCTGGAGAGTCCGCTCCGAACCCGTGAATCGCTTCAACGGTCCGCCGTCCCTTTCCACCCGGACCACGGCCGCACCGCCGCCCTCGCTGAAGCGAAGGACAAAACGATCCAGGTTCCAGTTATCTCCGCCCGCTGAATCGCAGTTCACTTCCATCCCGCTGGATGAGAGTGAGGTGGACGATGTCATTTCCCCCGCGCAGATTGTCTCCGCCCGTGGTGAACGTGGCTGTGATGCGCGACTGTGCGGGTAGCAAAACGGGCAAAGCGAAAAGCAATAGAAGGCGCTGCACGGTATTCTTTATCTTGGAGCAGGGTGCTACGACGACGCCAGGCGTCGAGCAATCGGCTCACGCGAGCTGCAAGGTATTCCTTATCTTGGAGCAGGGTGCTACTGCTAAGACAGGACACGAACTAGACAGTTTAGTCGCTTTGCCAAAGAATCTTTGGGAAAGGCGACAACCAACTATGTAATATCAATTCAATAGCCTATGCGCCGGTTGGCGCTCCGTCGGCGACGAGACTGACGGGGGAGCCTTGCGAAAGTCCCAGGTGATCAGGCTGGAGACTCCCGCGAATTTGCGTTCGAATGTTCGACACCGCTCAACGCCGTGGAGTTCATTGACAGCAACGCTACAAAATCGGTGGCTGTAGAAATCACCGCAGGAATCGTCAGCAAATCGCAATCCTTCTCACTACTAAGTGATCGTCTCTAGCCTCGCGTGACACGAAACTAAGACCTCCTTCTGGAGCCGCGGCGGTGCCAACTTGGTGCTGCTGGATCCGACATGGTGGGATGTTGCTGCTGGGGTCATGGAGGTGGATGGAGTGGAAGAGAAACGAATGGAGTGGTCGGAGTTGGGGACATAAAACAGATCTCTTCAAACATGTTTCAGAGATAGAAAACACTTGTTTGCAGAAAGATGCGACACTTCATCGCACAAGAAACCACCCAGCGAGCGAGATGTGGAAAACCCCATTTGACAACGTATCTCCCGATTCGGTACACTTCTATATGTTTGGCGAGTAGTGAACTACTCTCGCGCTACCGCTCTGTGTCACTCGCCCTTCTCGCTGTTTGAGAAGGACCTCCTGAAAGGGAGGAAAACAGAGCCCGGCAGGGAGTTGGCCCCGCTACCAGGACGGACATACGCGCCGCACCGGGTAAGGGCCAGTCGAAAAAGCCCTCGCAAATTCTGGCAGTTTCGCCCCAAAGGCAGACTGCTGATTCTGGAAGCGAAAACTAAGTATTGCTCATCGTTTCTGTTATTTGACGTTGCGCGCGCCGAAAGGCAGCTTGCGCCTTCATGTGATGGACGCGATGGAAACCCAAAGAGGAAGTCTGTGCCGACGTTTAACCAACTCGTTCGGAAAGGCCGCGTGCCAATCCGCTACAAGACAGCCAGCCCCGCGCTGCAGAGCTGCCCCCAGCGCCGTGGCGTTTGTACCCGAGTGTTCACCACCACCCCAAAAAAGCCGAATTCGGCGTTGCGTAAAGTCGCCCGCGTGCGCCTCACCAACGGCATCGAAGTCACCAGCTACATTCCGGGTGTTGGCCACAACTTGCAGGAGCACTCGATTGTTCTGATCCGCGGAGGCCGCGTCAAAGATCTTCCCGGTGTGCGTTACCACATCGTGCGCGGCACGCTCGACACTGCCGGCGTTGCCGGTCGTGGTCAGAGCCGCTCCAAGTACGGAGCCAAGCGTCCGAAGGGTGGAGCCGCTGCGGCTCCTGTCAAAGGGAAGAAGAAGTAGGGAATCATGCCACGTAGACGCAGAGCTGAAGTTCGTGAAATCCTCGCCGACCCCATTTACAACTCCACGTTGTGTGAGAAGTTCATCAATTCGATGATGTGGGATGGCAAAAAGGGCACTGCCCAGCGTATTTTCTACCTCGCCATGACTAAGTTGGGCGATCGCGCGAATGACGAGCCATTGAAGGTCTTCAAGAAGGCCGTTGAGAACTGCAAGCCGTTGCTCGAAGTGAAGTCCCGCCGAGTCGGTGGTGCGAACTATCAGGTACCAATCGAAGTTCCGAACAATCGCCGCACCTCGCTGGCGTTGCGCTGGATCATCGGCAACGCCCGCAGCCGCCCGGATAAGAATATGGCCGACAAGTTGGCCGGTGAGTTGAATGACGCCGCGAACCTCCGCGGTGGCGCGATCAAGAAGAAAGACGATGTCCATCGTATGGCCGAAGCCAACAAAGCTTTCGCCCATTATCGCTGGTAGTTTGACGAGTACGAGACAAAGACAAACCAAGTCATGCCACGCACTGTACCATTAGAAAATTGTAGAAACATCGGCATCATGGCCCACATTGATGCCGGTAAGACCACAACTACGGAACGCATCCTTTACTACACCGGCAAAACACACAAGATCGGTGAAGTGCACGACGGAACCGCGACCATGGATTGGATGGCGCAGGAGCAGGAGCGCGGCATTACGATCACGTCGGCCGCGACCACCTGCGAGTGGCGTGATATTCAGATCAATATTATCGACACTCCCGGACACGTGGATTTCACGGCCGAAGTGGAGCGATCGCTGCGTGTTCTCGACGGTGCGGTAGCAGTGTTCGACGCGGTAGCGGGAGTACAGCCCCAGTCGGAAACAGTTTGGCGTCAGGCTGACAAGTATTCGGTTCCGCGCATCTGCTTCATCAATAAGATGGATCGGGTGGGCGCGGACTTCTATCATTCGATCCAAACGATCGTTGAGCGCCTCGGCGCTCGCCCGGTGGCGATCCAGATTCCGGTCGGCGCGGAAGATAAGTTCCTCGGCGTTGTCGACCTGATTCGCATGAATGCTCGTATCTGGCGCGACGAAACTCTCGGTGCGGAGTTCGACGACGTGGAAATTCCGGCCGATCTGCTCGAAAAAGCCCAGGAATATCGCGCAGTGATGATCGAAGCGGTTTCGGAGTCGGACGATGTTCTGATGGAAAAATACATCAACGGCGAAGCCCTGACGGAAGCAGAAATCGTGAAGGGTCTCCGCAAGGCGACTCTCGACCAGAAGATTTTCCCGGTGATATGTGGTTCGTCCTTTAAGAACAAGGGCGTTCAGAATATGCTCGATGCGGTGGTGGACCTGTTGCCGCATCCTCTCGATGTTCCTTCCATCACTGGTTTCGATCCGGACGACCGGACGAAAGAAGTGCAGCGTGAAGCGAAGGACGAGGCTCCGTTTGCGGGCTTGGTCTTTAAGATCATGACCGACCCGTTTGTGGGTCAGTTGTGCTTCATGCGTGTGTATTCGGGCCGCCTGGCAACCGGCGATACGATTTACAACGCGGCCAAGGGCAAGCGGGAACGCGTCGGCCGTCTGGTCAAGATGCACGCCAATAAGAGGGAAGAGATCCAGGAAATCCTCGCTGGCGACATCTGCGCGGTAGTAGGTTTGAAAATCGCGCAGACGGGCGACACGATTTGCGACGAACGCAATCCGGTTTTACTCGAATCGATCGATTTTCCTGAGCCGGTCATTCAGCTCGCCATCGAGCCGAAGACCAAGGTTGACCAGGAAAAGCTCGGCATGGCGATTCAGAAGCTGGTCAACGAAGATCCGACGCTGCGAGTCAATACGGATAAGGAAACGGGCCAGACCATTCTTGCCGGCATGGGCGAGTTGCACTTGGAAATCATCGTGGACCGGATGAAGCGCGAGTTCAACGTGGAAGCGAATGTCGGCAAGCCGCAGGTGGCTTATCGCGAAACCATTCGTCAGAAGGCGGAAAACGAATACACCCACAAGAAGCAGACGGGTGGTTCGGGTCAGTATGCGAAGGTCAAGCTGCGGGTCGAACCGTTCGACGGCGAATATCAATTTGTCAACGCTGTCGTCGGTGGGTCGATTCCCAAGGAATTCATCTCGGCCGTGGAAAAAGGCGTCAAGGAATCGTTCGAAAGTGGAGTCATGGCGGGTTACCCGTTATCGGGAGTCAAGGTAACGGTGTTTGACGGCGACTACCACGATGTCGACTCTTCGGAAATGGCGTTCAAGATCTGCGCTTCCATCTGCGCGAAAGAAGCTTTCCGCAGGGCGAAGCCGGTTCTTCTGGAACCGGTGATGCGAATCGAAGTGGTGGTTCCGGAAGCCTATACGGGTCCGGTGAATGGCGATCTGATCTCACGGCGCGGACGCATCGAAGGCACCGAAAGCCGCGGCGGAACCTACATCATCAATTCGATGGTGCCGCTGTCGGAAATGTTCGGATATGCCACCGATATTCGGTCGAAGACACAGGGCAGAGGTAGCTTCTCGATGCACTTCGGACAGTACGAAGAAGTGCCGCGCAACATCGCGGAAGAGATTGTCCAAAAAGTACAGGGCGCGAGCAAGTAGTTTTCGGTAATAACGGGTAAACAGGAAAGAACAATGGCGAAAGAGAAATTTGACCGCAGCAAACCGCACGTGAATGTTGGCACAATCGGCCACATCGATCACGGCAAGACGACGCTCACGGCGGCGATCACTAAGACGCTCGCCAAGCACAATCCG
>Ga0163144_10000779_pt1 | contig 75201 bp, 45 predicted proteins | sample OliLak19BULKMAT1_FD_123175 | JGI IMG/M metagenome (GOLD analysis project Ga0163144, IMG submission 123175) | Freshwater microbial mat bacterial communities from Lake Vanda, McMurdo Dry Valleys, Antarctica - Oligotrophic Lake LV.19.BULKMAT1 | ecosystem: Environmental > Aquatic > Freshwater >... | reverse complement strand
GCAGGCGGCGGGACTGTGGGTCGAAACCAGAGGTACCGAACCCGACCCAATGGCGAGAGTCGCACGCGGGGAGCGCGCGCGGCTCTCGCCATTGGGTCCGGTTCGGTACCTCTGGTTTCGACCTCAGCGCCGGTAGCCTGCCCGGAATGCGCTAGTCCTTCTCTTCTTCCGCCAACCGCGCCTCGAGCTCTTCGAGGGCGTCCTCGAAGGCGATGTAGCGCCCGTCGGCTTCCGCCGGATCGGCCACGACCGAGAAGACCTGGTTGAACGTCCGGCCGTCGACCACCAAGGTCACGACGTAGTCGCCGGTCCCCGCGCGTCGACCGCCGAAGCCGCGACGGTTGAAGCCGCCGCCACCGCCACCACCCTCGGCCGACGCCGGTGGGCGGAAGGTCAGGTTCCATTCGATGCGGTGTAGACCCTTGTCCTTCTTCGCTTCGAGCACCTGGACCTGGTCCCCCGCGGCGTTGCGGACCTCGAGCGAGACGTTCGTGGCGCGCTTGCCGAGCGAGTAGTGGAGGACCGCGCCGCTCGGGGGATTCTCACCTCGGAACGTGCGCGTCCGGTCGACAGCGCGGCTCAGGCCACGCCGCCAGACCACCGCGTCCGCCGGGCGGAAGAGGTGCGCGTCGGCCGCGAGCACGTCGGCTTTGATCTGCGACGTGATGGGCGCGTCGAGGATCCAGATGCTGCGGCCGTGCGTGCCCGCGATGATGTCGCCCGTCAGCGGGTGTTGCGCGAGGTCGTGCACCGGCACGGTCGGCAACACGTCGCCGTTCATACGTGTCCAGCTCACACCCCGGTCGACGGAGACATAGGCGCCGAACTCGGCGCCGAGGTACAGCACGTCCTCGGCGTCTTTGTCCTCGAGGATCGTCCGCACGGAACCCGCTTCGTCCGGCAAGTTGCCGCGCAGGCTCTTCCAGGTGTCACCCGTGTCCTCAGACATGAAGACGTACGGCACGAGGTCGTCCGAGCGGTGCCCGTCGAACGTGACATACACGCGGCGTGCGTTGTGTTGCGAGGCCTTGATGTCGCTGACGTAGCGTCGACCGGGCAGGAGTTGGTCGATCGTGCTGCCCTCCTTGCGTCGCCGCGCGGGGGCGCCTTCCGAGCCCTCGCCGCTGCCGCCCTGATCACCACGGCCCTGATCGCCGGCGCCTTGGCGCCCTTGCCGGCGACCGCGGCCCTCGCCGCGCGCGGGCGGGGTCACCTCGGTGCTGGTTGCCTGTGAGCCTGTCGCCGCGACCGCAGACTTGCTGGTCTCGGCGGCGGCCTGCGCCTCGCCCTCGCGCGTCGCGGTCCACGCGAAGCGGAACGCGCCGCCCATGGCCACGATCTCGCCTTTCAGGCCCTCGGCGCCGAGCTCGCCGCTCACGTCCATCGTGACCGACTCGCCTTTGAACGTGAACGAGAGGCGCTTCGTGGCCGCGTCGAAGCGGCCGTTCTCGATTGCGCCCGAGCCGATCTCCGACTCGATCGTGCCCGTGACGGCGCCGTTGGCCCAGAGCGCGAGCTCCAGGCTGAAACGCCCTTGTTCGGCATTCTCGATGCCCTCGCCCGCCGCCTTGGCCTTCCACTTGCCCGACAGCTCGTCCTCGGTCGAGGCCACCGTGCGCGCGACGACCGTGGCGCGCGGGCCGGTCGGCGCCGCGGGTTCAGCCTCTTTCTCGAAGGCCGGCTTGCCGTCCAGAGCGAACAGGTCGAGCCACTCCTTGCCGCCGTCGCGCGTCACCCAGAGGGCGCCGTCGTCGGTCCCGACGTACAGGATGTTCGGGTCCCGCGGCGACTCGTGCAGCGCGACTGCCGAGCCGCGCTCCGTCGCGGTGATCTCCGGCGAGATGGCGACCTGGCCTTCGCCGCGGTCGATCGAGCGGAACACGTAGTTGCCCGCGGAATAGTAGATACGCGAGTTGTGGTGCGACAACAGGAACGGCGTGTTCCAGTTGAAACGGTGTTTCACGTCACGCGGCGCGCGCGGGCGGAGCGACGCGCCCTCGCCCGTGCGTAGGTTGCGCCGCCCGAGGCCGCCGTTTTGGCTCTCGGAGTAGACGAGGTCCGGGTCGTTCGGATCGACGCGGCACACGAAGCCATCGCCGCCGCCGACGCGGAACCAGTCCGCGTTGATGCTCGCGCCGTCGCGGGCCCGGCTCGGGCCACCCCACGAGCCGTTGTCCTGCAGGCCGCCGTAGACGCGGTAGTCGCGCGTCGCATCCGTGGCGATGTTGTAGAACTGACCGAGGGCGAGGGCGTTGTGGTGCTCCCACGAGTCCATGCGGTCCCACGTGACGTAGATCCCGCCGTCGTTGCCGATGATCATGTGGCGACCGTCGCTCGGATCGATCCAGAGCGCGTGGTGGTCGACGTGCATGCCGTCGTTGACGCCGTCGCCCTTGAACGTGACGCCTCCGTCGCTCGAGCGGTAGAGCGAGGTGCCGAGCACGTAGACGTAGTTGTCGTCGCTCGGGTCGATGCGGATCTCCGAGTAGTACATCGGACGCGGGTTGAGCGAGTTGATCCGCGCCCACGTCTCGCCGCCATCGGTGGAGCGATAGATGCCGCCGTGCTGGAAGCCTTCGGGGCCCTGGTTGTCCTGCACGTTCTCGCGCTGGCCGCCGAGGCTGCTCGAGAACGGCCCGTCCGGGGGCCGACCCGCGTCGTCGAATCGCTCGGCGTCGGGCTGCGGCGCTTCACCGAATTTCACAGTGACGCGCTCGAGCTTGCCATTGCGCACGACCTCGAAGATCACCTCGTCGCCGGCCTTGCTCTGGAAGAGCAGGCGATCGAAGTCATTGCGCGCGATGACGGGCTCGTCGCCGATGCGCAGCACGAGATCGTTCTCCATGAGGCCCGAAGAGAGCGCCGGACCCTCTTCGGTCAGCTTGCCGAGCTTGACGCCGAGCTCGGCGTTCTGAAGCGTCACGCCGAGCCACGCCGCGTCCATGCGCGTCTGCGTGATGCGCTCGCTCTCGACGACGGCGAGCACGAGCCCCGGTGTCTGCTGCGAATGAGCGAGGCCGATGCGGCCGAGCTTCACCGACGGCAGGCCTTCGCCGACGCGCCGCCAGGTCTTGCCGCCGTCCGTGGACTTGTGGATGCCCGAGTGCTCGCTCCACTTGCGGAACGGGTCGTTCGTGTCGAAGCCGTCCCGCCAGCGGTCGTACGACGCGATCAACACGGTCTCCGGGTCACGCGGATCGACCTTCACGTCGATCACGCCCGTGTTCTCGTTCAAGAACCACACGCGCTCCCACGTGCGCCCGCCGTCTGTGGTCTTGTAGAGCCCGCGCTGGTCGCTCGGACCCCAAAGGCGCCCGAGGGCGCCGACGTACGCGACGTCCGGGTTCGTCGGGTGCACGACGATCGTGCTGATTTGGAAGCTCTCCCCGAGGCCCGCGTGGCCCCACGTTTTGCCGCCGTCCAGCGAGCGGTAAACGCCGTCGCCCCAGCCGACCGAGTTGCGCGGGTTGCCCTCGCCCGTCCCGACCCAGACTTGTTGCGGGTCGGAGGGCGCGACCGCGATCGCGCCGATCGAGGACACACGCTGGTCCGTGAAGAGGTGCTCGTAGTCGATGCCGCGGTTGTTCGTGTAGATGACTCCCGCCATCGCCGTCGCGATCCAGTATTCCGACGCGTCGTTCGGATTGACGGCGATGTCGGTGATCCGACCGCCCATGTTCGCGGGTCCGATCGAGCGCCACGCGAGGGACTTCGCCCACTCGAGCGGCAACGCGCCCTCGACGATCGCCGGCCCACGCGCCGGGAGCGCCTTGGGTTTCTTCTCGTCGTCGGCTTGCGCCTTGGCCGGTTTCGGGGCCGCGGGTTCTGTCGCCGCGGCCTCCCCGGATTCCTCTTCCTGCGGCACGAGCCTCGCCGCAGTCAGGGGCGAGGCCACGGTGAATGAACTGAGGGCGAGTCCGACGAGAACGCCGGAAACAAGGCGGGAGAGATTGGTGTGCCGACGCATGGAGTCGCGCTCGCGGGGGGACGGTCGGCGGGCGTCGGGCAGGGGGGGCACGGAAGCGCCCCCCGCGCCCCGCGCCGCGCCGCGCGGGGGATGGAGGTCGAGCCGCTCGCGCGGCCCGCCCCATGCTACGTCGACGGTTTTGCCCTGCCCCTGGAGCCACGCAAGGGTTGTGTCAGCCCCGGCCCTACTCCGGCCGCTCCGGCAGCCCGAGGCCCTCCCGGACGAAGCGCTCGCTCTGGCCCCACCAGCGAACCGAGCCGTCCCAATTCAGGTTGAGGCCCGTCGCGAGCGCTCGCCGAAGGATCGGGCGTGCGCGCTCGAGCTCGCCCTCGGCCGCGTCGCAGCAGGCTTCGGCGACCTCAAAGGGGTCGAGGACGGCCTCTGAGGGTTGCGACCAGGCCTCTGCCCGCAGGGACTCGAACGTCGCGCGGGCCTCGGCGATCTGACCGAGGTCTAGGAACAGGTAACCATCGTCGAGTTGCCGATTGCGGGAGAGCCATTCCGGGTCCGCGACGAGGGCCTCGGCCCGCGCACGCCAGGCCGCCTCGTCCTTGGCCACCCTGCGGAGCCAGCCGATGAATTGGCGTTCGACGGCGAAGTCCTTGCGGCCCGTGGCGAGCGCGGTCTCGTAACCCTCGCGACGGATCGCGATCCAGCGCGCGAGGACCTCGGGGTCCGCGACGGGATCGCGCCGCTGCTGGAGGCTCGTCACGACCTGATCCGCGAGCGCGTCGAGACGCTGCTGTTTCCTGCGCTCGTCCCCGGCGCACTCGAGCGCGATCTCGGCCTGTCGCGCCGTGGCGATGCGATCCACTTCGACATCGAGGCCCAGCTGCGCGTACGCCGGGATCGCGGCGCTGCCCTGGGTCCAAGTTTGGGTGAACGGATCGTAGGTCCAGCCGCCGCTCTCCGTCGCCCCGAGCTGGTCCACCTTGGCTTCGCACGCGAGGCCGGCTTCGCGGTCACCGACCGCGAAGTGCGCCGCGGCGAGCAGGCGCAAGTAGTCCTGCTGTCCGGAGTCGGAGCTCGAAAACCAGGACGAGGAGCTGGAGCCGTAGGAGTTGCTCGAGCCCGACGAGAAGGCGAAGCGCACGGCGCCCTTCTGGAAGTCCGAGCTGCGACGGATGACGACGTTCTCCTGGATCCCCGCATACGCTTGTCCGCGCACCAATGGCTCCGCGTCCTGGAGGAGGGCGAGAGCCTCGACGGCGCCGTCCTTGCTCTGCAACAGCGCGCGCGCCAGCGCGGTCGCTCGCTTCGGGTCGAAAGGATCCTCCATGCAGCGCTCGCGCAGCGTCTCGAGGTTCTCCTCTGCCTTCTTGGCCCGTATGGCGCGGGCGAGGTCCTCGCCCGCGTCCAGCGCGATCAAGCGCTCGATGTGGACCAGCGTCGCGCGCAGCTGTTTCGACGCGGCGTCCTGTTCCTTTTCGGGCAGGTCTGGTAGCGCGTCCACCAAGGGTTGGACGCGCTCCTTCAATTCCGCCAACCGATCTTCTTCGTGGTAGTAGCGGATCAGCTCCTGGGCCAGCGGGCTCGGCTGGCTGGAAACGTTCGAACTGTAGCCCTCGAACTCGTCGTAGTAATCGAACGAGTTGAAGTTGACCTGGCGTCCGACGAGCGGATTCGATACGGCGAGGAACGCGCGTTGGAAGAGCAGCTCGAGGACCTCGTCGCGCTCACCGGCCCGATAACGGAGCGCCCGCAACCGCAGATCTGCATTGGTGCCGGACGTGGCGAGCGCGAGCGCGCGTGGTTCTAGACCCGCGAGCTCCCGCTGCAGCTCGTCATCGCGGCCGAGCTCCAAGAGTCCCCTTAGGCGGCGCTGCGCGACGTTTTTCGTTGAGGGGTTGCCGTAGTAGTAGTTGCCCCTGCTCGTCGCGAGGCCCTCGTACGCGAGCCCGAGGGTGTCCATGTACGCAGCCAGCGCCGCGCTCGCGCCGCGCGAGCGATGGAGGGCTTGGATCCGTTGCTGTCGCAGGATCTGGATCTGGTTGCCGAACTCCCAGCGGTTGTTCGTGTCCTCCCGGGCGCGATCGCGGTCGAGCCGGGTGAGGAGCGCTTCAATGTGTGGCAACGCATCCTCGAAACGCTCTGCCGTGATGTACGCCTTGACGAGCATCAACTGCAGTTCTTTGCTGCGCGGCTCGGCCGCGCAGAGGCCCTCGAGGAGCGCGAGGCAGCGGTCGCGACGCTCTTCTTTCTCGCTCGCGAGCGTGACCCAGCGCAACTGCAGAGCTGCGTCCTCTGGCGCCGCGTCGAGGGCCGCGGTCATGCGCTCGAGTTCGCGGCCATCCGCATCGAGGGCGCGGTACTGGTCGAACATCCATTGCTTGCGCTGCTTTGGATCGACGAGCGCCGCGCCGAGCACGTCGAAGGCCTCTTCCTCGCGTTCGAGGGAGCGCAGCAGGCTGACTTTCTGCGAGACGTGGTTCTCGGGCTTGGCCGCCACCGCGATGAGCTTGTCCTGCAACTCCAACGCGCGAGCGTGCTGGCGCTGCTCCACCAAGAGGCTGATCGCTGCCCCGAGGGCCTCCTCGCTCTCGGCATCCGGATAGCAGCCCAGCACGACCTCGACGGCGCGGTCGACTTCGCCACGCTCGATCAGGATCTTGCCGTAGTTCGTCGCGTGGGTCCGCCGCGTCCGCTCATCGCTGTTGCCGGCGAGCAGCTGCTCGTACCACCGGCAGGCCTCGTCGAGGTCGCCGCGGGCGCGGGCTGCGCGGATCAAGACGGGCGCGGTCTGCTCGAGCTGGTCAGGGCGCGCCGCGACCTCTTCGAGCAACTCTTGCGCGCGCGCGACGTCGCCGGCCTCTGCCTCCAGTTTGGCGAGCTCGAGCGCCCCGCGCACGTCGTCGGCGTCCTTCGCCAATCGCGAGCGCAACAGCTCGCGCCGCTCGTCGAGGCGCCCGAGCTCGCGGTAGAGCCGCATCACCCGCGGTCCGACGTCCTGGCTGTCGAAGCTCGTGCCCTCGTCCGCAAGGACCAACAGGCGCTCGAACGTCGCCAGCGCCTCGTCCGTGTCTCCCGACTCGTACAAGAGGTCCGCGAGCTCCTGTTGCGTCTGCCGATTGCGCGAGCCCGACTTCTCGATGTAAGCGCGCTGCGCCGCGAGCGCCTCGCCCCACAGCTCGAGTTGGCGGTATAGCTTCGCGAGGACTTGGAGTCCCTGTTCGTCGTCGGGCTCGAACATCGCGCCCCAAATCGCATCGGCGCCCTCGCGGTCGTCCAAACCGAAACGCAAGCAACCGATTTCGGCGCGCAAGAGGTCGGCCTCGGAGAGCTGCCCCAACGTGCAGCCCACCATCGAGCTCTCGGAGGCGATGCCGAGCCCGTACAGCTCCTCGAGGTATGCCAGCGCCTGCGCCTCGTCGCGCCGCGCACGCGCCAGGTCGACGAGCGCGGGGTACAGGAACGCGTTCGCCCGATCTTGCTGCACGAGCGCATGCAAACGCTCTTCCGCTGCCCGTGCGTCGCCGCGGACGAGGTCGATCGCGGTGAGCTCGAGCCCGCCTCGCAGGCCACCCGCCTCGGTCGCGCCCGCCGCGAGCGCAGCCAAGGTTTCGGGCTCGTGCTGGAAGGCCAGCAACCCTCCGACGACTGTCGTCAGCGCCGAGCTCTTCTCGCCCTTGGAGGTCTTCTTGTCGAATTCGGCCCAAGCCGCATCGAGCTGCGCGCGCGGATCGCCGAGGCGCCCTCTGAGGCCTGCGATCTTGCTGCGGATGCGGTCCTTGTACCAAGTGTCGACATTGACGAGGTCGAGCTCCAACTCGGCGAGCGCGCGCTCGACGTCTCCGCGCTGGGAGAACCAGTCGGCGGGACTCGAGTTCTGGAACCGGCCCGCGGCCTTCTGCCGGATCCGCGCAAAGAGCGCGTCCACGCCCTCCATGTCGCCGCGTTCGGCGAGCCAATCCGCGAGCATCATCGCCGCCCGCACACGCTCGTCGTCGGTCTTGAGCTCGTCGAGCTTCTTGGTGAGGCGGGCCTCCAGCTCTTCATGTCGACCGTTGACCTGCAGCAGTCGTTCGACGAGGGCGCGCACTTCGTCGAGGTGGGGCGCCACCGCTTCGGCGGCCAGCGCATGCTCGAGCGCCGCTTCGTCTTCCTCGTCGGCGAACAGCCGCTGCGCGAGCGCGATACGCGCCTTCGCGTTCTTCGGATCGGACGCGACCTTGGCCTCGAGCTCCGCGCGCTCCTCGGTGGTGTCGAGACCGAGCCGCTTCTCCGCGACTTTCAATTGCCGTGACGCTTCCTCACGGTAGTAACTGTCGCTGGTGGAGGCGCGGTCGAGCATCGCGCGGTAGAGGCGCCGCGCCTCATCGAAGCGCTTGGCCGCCATCAACGCGTTGCCGTAGTTCAGCGCCAGGCTGTCATTCGTGTCGTTGTAGGAGTAGAGCAGCCGAAGGATCGGCACACCCTCCGCCTCCAGGCGATACTCCTGCAGGATCTCGCCAAAGCTGTAGCCGAGCCACGACATGTTGCGCGCGTCTTCGCGCGCGATCTGCAACATGATCGCGGTCGCGCGCTCAACCTCGCGTTGATCGAGCAGGAGCTTCAGGACCGCGGTGTAGTGCTGGCTGAAGCTGTGTTTGCCCGGCATCGTGCCGCCGCCGTAACGGCTCGAGTTGGCCAGGTTCTGCCAGGCCCACGAGTTGTCGCCCTCAGCGCGCGGGATGTCGAGGGGCGTGAGGCGCGGCACCTCGGGCGTCGTCTGGCGGTTGTTGCGACGATTGGCGACGCGCTTGGCGTCGATGATCGCGAGGTGCTCGTCGACCGCCTCCTGCCAACGCTGGGCGCGCTCGAACAGCTTGGCGATCGTCTCGCGGACCCCGAAGTCCTCGGGATCGCGGGCCGTGATCTCGCGGTACGTCGCGAGGCACACGTCGTACCGGCGCGCGTGCTGGTGGACCTCGGCGAGCTTGACCATCTCGTCGCGCCACTCGCTATCGCGCCCCGCGGCCAGCGCCGCCTTGGCGCGTTCGGTATAGAACACGACCGCGGCATCGTGGCGCTTGCCCTCCTCGAGGAGGAGCTTGCCCTCGTCGTGCGCGCCGAGCTCGCGCAGCACATCGTAGGCGCCCAGCGGGTCGCCTTCGCGCTCGAGGATCTTCACCAAGGACTTGCGGCTGCCGCGAACGGTGTACTCCCAGCTGCGGTTGAAGCCGTGGATCGGGTGCACATCGAGGGCCTCTTCGAGGCGCGCGAGTCGCTCGATCACGAGCCGCGCCTCGGCGTCGAAGTCGAGCGACGCGTAGAGGCTGGCGATAGAGGAGAGGGCCGACAGCGGCGCTTTGGCCGCGTCTTCGAGCTCGACGGGGTGATTTGCTGGGTCCGCGACGGGGTCCGCGCCGACCTCGTGCCGCAGCTCGGCGATGGCTGCGCGCGCGCCATCGCGGTCGCCGGACTCCTTCAGGCACCGCGCGAGCGCCATGCGCACGCCGCCCGGCGTCGGAGCGCTCGCGCCCAGGTACCAGGAGCTCGTGAGCCGCGGCGCCGCGGTCAGCGCCGTCTGCTGGCGCAGGTCGGCGTCGGTCAACTTGCGCTGCATGTGGATCGGGAAGGCGCGCAGCGTCGCGGTGCGGCCCGCACGGTACGCCACCTCGCGCTCGTCCTCGGGGACGTCGTTCGTGACGCCCGTCGCGATGAGCGTCTCGAGGACGCGCCGCCACTCCGCGGCGGCGTCCTCGAACTTGCGCTCGCGCTGCAGTTGTTCGGCGAGGCCGGTGCGCAGGAACACATCCTCCGGATGCGCTGCGACGCCCTCGTGTAGCACGCGGAGCGCCGCCTCGTTCTCGCCGACGTCGAGCAAGAGATCCGCGAGCTCGCGGTGCTTGGAGGCGTTGGGCTCGGCCGCGAGCTCGGCCTCCAGGGTGACCACCCGCTCGCGTCCGAACGGCGCGTCCTGCAGCGCGAGCCTCCCCGTGTAGCTGTCGAGTGTGCGGCGCCACTGCTCGAGGGGCATACCCGCCGGCGCTCGCCCTACGTCAACCGTCTCCGCCCGCACCCGTTCGAGGACCGCGAGCAGCGCCGCCCCCTTGCCTTCCTTGCGGGACCACGCGTTGACCAAGGACGACAACAACTTCTCGTTGGTCGGCTGCCGCTGCAGTTCGAGGGCCGCCACGTCGGCGAACTCCGTCGGTGCCTCGATCGTCGAATACCAGCTCTGGAGCTCGTCGATCCGCTCGTCGTACGCGTGGCTGCGACCCGAGGACAACGTGCGCGTCAAGCGCGGCGGCGGCGCGTTCCGGGTCGCCTTGGGTGTCTCGTCCTCGTCCTTGGGTGGCGCGCTCGTGTCCTCGATGCGGACCAGGGAGAACAACCGCGTCCCGATGTTCAGCGCGTCGCTCCGCCGGCCGGCCGCGTGGTAGAGCTCGCCGAGGCGCTTCAGGGTGCGCCACGAATCCGGGTTCCGCGCCGCCAATCGCTCGACCTGCGCCACGGCGCCCTCGAAGTCGCGCACACGCTCCTTCAGTCGCGCGAGGCGATCCAGGAGTCGCTCGTCGTTCGGGCGGCGTTGCACGGACTGCTCGAGAGTCTCGATGGCGAGCTCGAGCAGGTCGTTGCGTTCGTAGGCCCGCGCGAGCGCGTCGGGGTCGCCGAGCTGGGTCAGGATCTCCTCGGCCTTCGCGCGATCGCCGCGTTTGATGTGCGCGTCCGCGATATCGAGCGCGATCGCGCGCTGGTCGGCGTCGGGCATCTTCCACAGGATCTCGTACGTCTCGACCGCCTCGCCGTGTCGCTCGAGCGAGCTGAGCACCCGCGCGCGCTCGCGCAGCAACGCCTCCGACTTCGGCTGATACGCCAAGAGCTCGTCCAGCATCTCGAGCGCCAACTCGAACTCCTGCTCGCGCACGTAGAGGTCTGTCAGCGTGACCGGCGCGGCGGTGTCGTAGGGGTTCTTGTTGATGCGCCCACGAAGCGCTTGGATCTCACCCGCGAGGCGACCCTCCTGGGCGAGCAAGGCGTGGTACGACTCGCGCGCCTTCTTGCGGCTCGTCGCGTCCTTTGCGTCGAACGCCGCGACGATCTCGCGCTCGCCGCGGTCCCATTCGCCGGTCGCGCGGAAGAGCTCGGCGAGCTCGAGCCGCGTGCGCCCGTCATTCGGCTCGAGGCGGATCGCCTGGAGGTGGCACTCGATCGCCTTGTCGACGAGGCCGAGCTGCTCGTAGGCTTTCGCGACCTCGCGGAAGGCCGAGGCGTTGTCGGGCGAAGACGAGAGGATCTCGTTGTAACAAGCGAAGGCGGCCTCTTGGTCGTAACGCTCGAGGTGGATCGCCGCGACGTCCTTGAGGTACTTGCGCCGATTCTGCGGACGCAACGCGATCAGTTGGTCGTATTGATCGAGCGCCGCTTCCAGCTCGCCCGCTTCTTCGTACAGCTTCGCGAGGGCCTCGCGCGCTTCTTCGAGCTCGGGCGCAGCCGCGACGAGTCGCTCGTGGACCGCGAGCGCCGCGACGGACTCGCGCCGACGGATCAGGAGCCGCGCGTGGACGAGCTGGTCGACGATTTCGTCGCTCGCGGCGACTCGCTCGCGGAGCTCGTCCTCGCGGCCCGCGCGCCACCAACCCTGCATGATGCGGTCCACAGCCGAGCGCCGTGTGCCGCTGTCGGCCGCGAGGCCGATCACACGCCGCAGCGTCTCCGTCCCGCCCTCGAGGTCGCCCGCTTCGAGCTGCACGTCGGCGTAACGCCGCACGAGCCGCACGTCGTCGGGCGCGAGCGCGAGCGCGCTCTCGAGGGTCGCGCGCGCTCGATCCGGTGCGTCGAATTCGCGCCAGAGCGTCGCGACGTCGTCGAGTCTCCCCGCGTCGCCGGCCGCGATGCCCTCGGCGCGCTCGAGCACAGCTTCGATAGCCTCGATTCGCCCAACCGCCTTGAGATACGTCGCGAGATCCGAGTAACGCACGATCTCGCGCGGCTCGAGGGCGAGCGCCTTCTCGTACATCGCGACGGCGTCGTCGATCTCGCCGTACAGCGCATAGAGGCCCGCCAGGCGCGCCGCGAGCCCCGGGTCCGTCAGGCGCTCGTCGAGGGTCTTCTGCCATTGGCGCTTGGCCTGCGCGAGCTGGCCGCTCGCCGCGAAGGCCTGGCCGAGCTCCAGGTACAGGTCGAGCTCGTTCGGCTTCTCGGTGAGGATGCGTTGGTACTCCGCGACCACCCCTTCGGAGTCGCCCGTGCTGCGCAGCAATTCGATGCGCGCTCGCGCGAGCGGCACATCGCCGGGGAAGGCGGTCGTCGCCCGCGTCAATGCCGCGAGCGCGCCCGCGTCATCGCCGATCTCGCGTAGCGCGCGCGCGTGGAACTCTTGCGCGTCGAGGTCGCCGGGCGCCGCAGTCGCGGCCTCGCCCGCGGTGCGCGCGAGCTCCTCGAGGGACTTCGTGCGGCGGTGGAGCGCGATGATGCGCTCGCTGAGGTCGCGCTTGAGCCAATTGCCGCGGCCCATCAGCGCGACGGCCTCGCGATAGACGCTGAGCGCCTCGTCGCCTTGGGCGAGTTGTTCGTGCAGGCGGCCGATCTCGGACAGCACCCGGCAACGGCGCGCGATGTCGTCGCTCGCGATTTTCTGCGCGACGCCGAATTCCGCGAGCGCGGCTTCTGTCAGGCCATGGTGCGCCAGGGCTGTGGCGGCATCGAGGCGCAGCTGGAAGTCAGCGGGATCGAGGGCCGCCAAGGCCTGGAACGCTGCGGTGGCGCGCGCGGAGTCGCCGGCCGCGAGCAGCGCCTCGCCGCGCAAGCGGTGCAGCGCCTCGAGCTCTTGGCGGTCCGTCGTCGCGGCGAGGGCGCGCTCGAGGGCCTCGACGGCTGCGGCAGGGGCGCCGCGGCGCAGCTCGAGCGAGCCCACGAGCTGCCACAGCGACGCCGGCGCGTCCTCGATCGCGCGGAGCGACTCGAGCGCTTCGTCGACACGATCCGTGCGGCTGAGGAGCCGCGCGAAGATCACTCGCTCGGCCGTCGAGCCGCCGCTCGCGACTCGCCCTTCATAACGCTCGACGAGGGCCTGGACGGCGTTCGACTTGACGGCCGCGTCCATCAGCTGGTCGAAGGCCCAGTCGTGGTAGGGGCGCCGCTCGAGGTAACGCTCGAACTTCTCGATTTGCTTGGCGGGGTCCACCCCGTCCTGCGGTGGCCGCGGCGCGAGGGCGAGCGCGCTCGAGACGAGCAGCGCCAGCGAGGCGGCGACCCAAGGCGAGCGGGCGACGAACGAGCGGTGACTGTGCCTGGCCATGACGATGTACTACCCGCGACGTGGCGCAGGCAACTGCCTCGGATTCTGCGGGGACCGGCGGCATTCGCATACGGTGCCGCACACCAGGTGGTTTTTTTTTTCACTCGAAAGTGCCGCACGAGCGACTGAGCATACGGAGCCGCACAACAATTGGTCGGTTTCGACTCGAGGGCGCCGCAAGCGGCGCCCTCGAGTCGAAACCGACCAATTGTTGTGCGGCTCCGTATGCTCAGTCGAGAATGGGCAAGCTCGCGAAGCTGCGCACCGCGATGCGCTGGGCCACGCGGCCGGCGATTTCGAGCAGGGCCACCGCCGAAGCGCGCTCGGGCGCGGCGACGACGACGGGCGCGCCGAGGTCGCCGCCCGTGCGCACCTCGGGATCGATCGGGACCTCACCCAGGAACGGGAAGCCGTGTTCTTGTGCTAACTTGCGTCCGCCGCCGCGCCCGAAGAGGTCGACCACGGTCCGGAAGCGACCCTCGCTGTCGAGCGGCACGATCGTCTCGCTGCCGCCGAGCGCGAGCCGCACGCTCGCGCCCTCGGTGCTGGCGCCGGCCAGGTTCTCGACGAGGCCCTCGATCGCGTACCCCGACATGTTCTCGACGATGCCGAGGATCGGCACGTCCACCTTGCGGAACATCGCGATGGCCTTCGTCACGTCGTAGGCGGCGACCGCCTGCGGAGTCGTCACGAGCACGGCGCCGGTCAGCGGCACCTGTTGCGCCAAGGACAGCTGCGCGTCACCCGTGCCGGGCGGCATGTCGACGAGGAGGTAGTCGAGCGGGCCCCACGCGACGTCGCTCAACATCTGACGCACGTAGCTGTGCACCATCGGTCCGCGCCAGATCACGGGCTCGGCCGCCGGCAACAGATAGCCGATCGACATCGTGCGCACGCCGTGGCGCTCCTTCGGCACGAGCTTGGTCGCGCCGTTCTCCTGGACCTGTTCGGGCTGTCCGTCGAGGCCCATCATCAGCGGGATGTCCGGCCCGTGCACGTCGCAATCGAGCAAACCGACCCGCGCGCCGGTCCTTGCGAGCGCGCACGCGAGGTTCACCGACACGGTGCTCTTGCCGACCCCACCCTTGCCGCTCGAGATCGCGATCACGTGGCGGATGTCCTTCGCGACGTCGCGCGGCGGGCCGCTGCTAGCGCGCACCTCGGCGGTCATCTCGACGGCGACGCTCGTCACGCCGGGGAGGGCCTTGATGAGCGACTCGGCCTGATCGCGCAGCTTGTCCTTCACCGGGCACGCGGGGGTCGTCAGGTTGATCGTCACGGAGACCGCGCCACCCTGAACGTCGCATTTCGTGACAAAGCCGAGGGTGACGATGTCTTGGTGCAGATCGGGGTCGATGACGCCGCGGAGGGCTTGGAGGACTGCGTCGCTGTTGAGTGCGGCCATGGGGCTCGTTCGGGCTGTCGCGGGACGTTCCACGGGGGAGTTCCCGTGGTCGGAGGCCTCACGCTGGGCCGTGAAGGTGAGAACAGGTTAGGCCAGACGTCGGATATCTCAACACAAAGCGCGCGCCCATCCAGCGGTTCTGACCGAGACCAGAGGTACCGAACCCGACCCAAAAAGAAGGCGAGCACAGCGCGCGCTCCGCGTGCGCCGTGCTCGCCTTCTTTTTGGGTCGGGTTCGGTACCTCTGGTCCGGTACCACTGGTCTCGGGGCGCCCTGCGCTGCGACATCATCGCCCACTACCCGGGAAGAAGGCCCTTCTGCGGCGCGTCCGAGGGGACCGTCGCGCGCACTCCCATCCGTCCTGCGCGCGCACTGTCGAAGGAGCACCAGAGCCACATGACCTACCAGCCGATCACGTCCCTCGCCGCATGGAGCCTCGTGGCGACCCTCGCGCCGGCCTGGGCCCAGCGCACAGAGGCGCCGCAGGCGGCCGCCGAGCAGCCGGCGCAGGCGCAGGCACAAGCGGAGATGGAGCTCGTCGCCGCGCGTGGCGCAGCGCCGCGCAGGGCGCCCGATGACCTCTTCCCCGTCGCGAGCGAGGACCTCGCCATCGCCTGGCCGTCGGACGGTACGCCGCCGGCGTTCCTGGACCTGGTCACGCGCTACGGGCAGTTGACCGGCCAGCGCATGCTCTACAGCGCAGAGACCGAGACCTACCTCGAGAACGCGCGAATTCCGCTCGATCGACCGACGAACGTCGCGCCTGTCGAGCTGCAGGGGTTCTTCGAGTCGCTCCTCTTCACGAGCGACTTCGTGCTCACGATCGAGCGCGCGCAGCACCCGCGCCTCGTCCGGGTGCAGTCGCTCCAGACGGCCGCCCGCAACCAGATCCGGAGCAGCGCGCGCTACGTGACCACGAACGAGCTCGAGCTGATGCGCGCGCATCCGGCGCTCCTGTTTACCACGGTCATCGAGCTCCCGAACACCGATGTGCGGCAGGTGTCCAACTCGCTCCGGACGATGATCACCGATGCCAACACGATGTCGTTGCTGCCGGCCGGCAATTCGAACTCGATGGTGATCACGGGTTTCGGACCGCTGGTCGCCGGCCTCATCGAGCAACTGAAGTTGGTCGACGCGGCCTCCGTGGTCGCGCGGCCCGAGATCTTGCACGAGCTCGTGCGGCTCCGGCACGGCAACGCGGTCGAGGTCGCGCCGCTCGTGACCGCGGCGCTCCACAGCGCCCGCGCCCAGCGCGGCGAAGATGTGCAGATGCAAAACGCGGGTGGACAACCCCAGGCCCCGCGCGCGGGCGCGAGTGTCCTCGCCGACGCCCGGCTCAACGCGCTGCTCGTGTCGTGCGTCGCGGACGAGCTCGAGGCTGCGCGCCAGGTGATCGCGCTGCTCGACGTCGCGGCCGACGCCAAGTGAGCCCCGAGGCCAAGTGAGCCCCGCGGCAAGCCTGCGCCGACACATGTGCGACCCGACGGCCGTTGGTATCCTCGTAGCCCAATGAAGCGACCTGCGGTCTGTCTGGTTTCGGGTGGCATGGACTCCGCCGTGGTGCTCGCCGAAGCATGCGCGGCGGGGTTCGATGTGTTCGCCCTCTCGTTCCGCTATGGCCAGCGCCACGCGGTCGAGCTGGAAGCTGCCGTGGACGTCGTGAGGGCCGGTGGCGCGCGCGAGCACCGCATCGTCGACGTGAACCTGGCCGCGCTCGGCGGCTCGGCGTTGACCGCCGAGCTCGACGTGCCGAAGGACCGCGAGGGGATCGGCAGCGGTGTGCCGATCACCTACGTCCCGGCGCGCAATACGGTCTTTCTCGCCGTGGCCCTCGGCTGGGCCGAGATCCTCGGCGCGACGGACCTCTTCGTCGGCGTCAACGCGGTCGATTACTCAGGGTATCCCGATTGCCGGCCCGAGTTCTTGCGCGCGTTCGAGCGCCTCGCGCGGGTCGCGACTGCCGCGGGGACCGAGCGCGGCGCCGAGTTCCGTGTGCACGCGCCTTTGATGGAGCTCTCCAAAGCCGGCATCGTGGCGCGCGGCCGTGCGCTCGGGGTTGACTTCGGTTTGACGCATTCCTGCTACGACCCAGTTTTTGACTCGGCGTCCAACGCGGCGTCCAATTCGGGAACCGCCCGCGTCGGCCGCGCGCTCGCGTGTGGACGCTGTGACGCCTGCAGCCTGCGCCTCGCCGGCTTTCGCGAGCTCGGCCTCGAAGATCCCGTGGCCTACGTCGAACCGGCGCGGCCCCAAGCTCGCTCGGCGGTTCGTCCATGACCGATCCGCGTGTGGCGGCTTTCGAGCGCCTTCTTGCGACCGTCGATCGACTGCGTGCGCCCGACGGGTGCCCATGGGACCGGGCCCAGAGCGAGGCCTCGATGGCGCCGCACCTCGTCGAAGAGGCCCACGAGTTGATCGAATCGCTCGAGGCCGGTGACGCCGACGCGACCGCCAAAGAGCTCGGTGATTGCCTCATCAACGTGCTGCTGATCGCGCGCATTGCGCAGGATGGCGGGCGATACGACCTCGCGCGCGCCGCGACGCTGGCCGCCGACAAGCTCGTGCACCGGCACCCGCACGTCTTCGGGGACGGCGACGCGCAGACCTCGGAAGAGGTCTTGGCGACGTGGGAGGCGATCAAACGCACCGAACGTGAGCGCGCCGGCGAGGACGCGAGCGCGCTCGCGGGTGTCCCGAAGGGCCTCGCTGCGCTGCAGCGCGCCGCGCGCGTCTGCCAGCGCGCGGTCGCGTCGGGCTTTCACTGGAGCAACGCGCATGGCGCCTTCGGCAAAGTCGAGGAAGAGCTCGCCGAGCTGCGCGAAGTGCTGCCGATCCACAAGCTCGAACAAGGCACGCGGCCCGAGCTGACGGCCACAGAACGCGCCGCGATCGAACACGAGCTCGGCGACCTGCTGCTCGCGACGGCGTTCCTCGGCGGCTACCTCGGGCTCGACCCCGAGGCCCTGGCCCGCCGCGCCGTGGGCCGCTTCGAGAGCCGCTTCCGGCACATGGAGCAGGGCCTCGGCGGCTCGCTCACGGGCCGCAGCCTGGACGAGATGATGGCGGCCTGGAGCCGCGCGAAGCGCGCCGAGTCGGCCGCGGAAATGACGAACGAGACCCCATGAGCGCGCACCTCGAGGTCGAAGGCCTCTACAAAATTCACGCTGCGACCCACGCCGAAGTGCCCGTGTTGCGCGGCGTCAGCTTCGCAGTCGAGCCAGGCGAGTTCGTGTGTGTCATGGGGCCTTCGGGCTCCGGCAAGACGACGCTCTTGCACTTATTGTCCGGACTCGACCAGCCCTCCGCGGGCGCGATCCGGCTCGATGGACAGGACCTCGCGGCGCTGCCCGAGCGCGAGCGCACGCTGCTGCGTCGGCGCGAGGTCGGGTACGTCTTCCAGTTCTTCAACCTGATGCCGAACCTGACGGTCGAGGAGAACATCGGCCTGCCCGTCGCGATCGCAGGCGGCGAGCCTCGCGCGCGACGCGACGCGATCCGCGCACAGGCCGAGGCGCTCGGCATCGCGCCGCGGCTCGGCGCGTTCCCGCACGAGCTCTCCGGCGGCGAGATGCAGCGCGCCTCGATCGCGCGCGCGCTCGTCGGGGGGCAGCGGTTGCTCCTGTGCGACGAGCCCACCGGCAACCTCGCGCAGAAGGCCGGCGCCGAGGTCATGGAGCTCCTGCGCACCGCGCGCGACGACGAGGGGCGCACCGTCGTGCTCGTGACCCACAATCCGCGCGACGCTGCCTTCGCCGATCGAGTGTTGTTCCTCGTCGATGGCGTGCTCGCCGAGGACGCCGAGTTGCGTCGCGGCGCCGCGCCTCTCGGCGCCGAGGACATCCACGCCGCGCTGACGCGGCTCTCCATCTAGGCCCGGGCCTCCACCAAGGGCATCTATTCATGGGCCTCGTCTCGACGATCGCGCGCCAGAGCCTCTTGCAGAGGCCGGCCCGCACACTCTTCTCGGTGCTCGGCATCGCCCTCGGCATCGCGACCGTGGTCAGCGTCGTCACGCTCGACCACAACACGATGGTCGGCTACGCGCTTCCGCGGCAGGTGGCGGACATGCCCGACATCGAGCTCACGGCGGGCGGCGGGATCGTCACGTCGAGCGACGCGTTGGTCGACGTCGAGGGCATCTCGCTCGCGTCGAAGTTCTTCCAGAACGACGCGCTCGTGCGCGTGGAGGTATCAAGCACGACGCCCGCAGCGGCCGCGGGTGAGGGCTCGCGCGCGGTGCAGCTCTTCGGCATCGAAGCGGCCCGCGCGGTCGCCTTTGACGCCTACGCGCTCGTCGCGGGTCGGCCGCTGGCGCCAGGTTCCGCCGAGGTCCTCGTGGGTCCGCGCCTCGTCGAAGAGCTCGGGATCGCGCTCGGCGATCGCGTCTGGTTGCAGCGGCCCGCGCGGCCTTCGCGCCAACAGTGTGAAGACGGCGTGCTCGTCGACGCGCCGCTCGATCTGCGCCCGCCGGTCGAGGACCCGTTCGTCGTCGTCGGCGTGCTCGCGCCCGAGCGCCTCGGGCGCCGCGCGCGCGGGCAGGTCGTCGTCGTCGATTACGAGGCCGGCGCGGCCTTGTACCGCGGCTCGCCGCTACAAGAGCGTTATTGGGCCGTCAAGGACCCGAATGTGGACCTCGAGCGCCTCGAGCGGACTCTGGCGGCGAGTTATTCGTATGCCCTCAACCGCGGCATTGTCGTCGGCCAAGCCGCGGACGAACGAGCCTTCCGTACGGGCGTGCGTATGGTGGGCCTCTTGGCGCTCGTGCTCGGGCTCTACGTGATCTTCCACACCCTCTCGATGTCGCTCACCGAGCGTATAGGCGAGGTCGGTGTGTTGCACGCGCTCGGCGCCACACGCGGCCAGATCGCGCGGGTCTTTTTGAGCGAGGCCGTCGCCCTCGCCGGTTTCGGCGCGCTCGTCGGCGCCGGGCTCGGCATCGGGCTCGCGCGGACCTTCCAGCACTTCGGCATCACGACCCTCGGCGTCGGCAAGTACGTGCGGGGCTTCGACGTGCCCTGGGGGCAGGTCGCGCCGCTCGCGCTGCTCGGGTTCGGCATCGCGCTCATCGGCGCCGTCTATCCGCTCGTGGCGCTGCGCGGCGCCGACACGCTCGCGGCGCTGCGCGGCGAAGAGGCCCTGCGCAAGCGACGCGGGATCGCGACGAAGTTCCACCTGCTCTATGCGCTGCTCCTCGGGCTTCTCTTGCCCGGGCTGTACCTCGTGCTCGTGCCGGTCGTCGGCGCGTTGACGGGGCACCTCGTCACGGTGCTGCTCGGAGTCATGGGCGCGGTGACCCTCGTCGTGGTGTTGTCGCTGCTCTTGCCGCGTGTCCTGGCCGGGATGTGCGCGGTGATCGCGCGGCCCCTAGAGCGTCGTTTCCCGTTCGCGGGGCGCGCTGCGGCGCGCGCGCTGCGCGACGCGCCCGCGCGTGTCGGCGTGAGCGCTGCGGCCCTTGGGCTCGTGGCCGCAGGGCTCGTCGGCCTCAAGGGGATGACGACCAGCTTGCGCGCCGAGGTCGACGTCTGGGCGGACGAGGCCGTCGCATCGAAGGTCTGGGTGCGCCGACTGCCGCCGACCGACTTCCTCGCGCTCGCGCGCCATCTCGAGGCTTTCGGCGGCGTCGTCGCCCTCGAGAAGGGCAACGCGCGCCAATACGATCCGTTCCTGCTGCAGGGCACCGCGCCCGAGCACCTCGCGCGTTTCGGGCCTCTCGCCGCGGACCCCACGCTCGCGCGGCGCTTCGCGGAGGAGCGCACGGTGATCCTGTCACGGCGCGTCGCGAAGGACCTCGAGTACCACATCGGCGACCTGGTCCAGGTGCGCAAGGCCAACGGCGTCGTCGCGCCGTTCGAGGTGCTCGCGATCTCGGACGCCTACGGCTTCTGGCCCGACCCCGACGAGCGCATGTACGGGGTCATGGCGGATCGCTGGATGGAGCAGGACTTTTGCATCGGCACCCGCATGGTGTCCGAGGTGGCGGTGACCCTCGGGCCAGGCGGGGACCGCGAGACGCTCGAAGCAGCGATCCGCGACCTGTACCCGGAAGAGGACGGCGTGCGCTACGTCACGGGCGCCGAGGTTCGTCGCACACACGTCGACGATGTGACGCGCGACTTCCTCGTGTTCGACGCGTTGTTGCTGCTCATCGCGGCGCTCGCGGCCCTCGGCGTGTTGAACGGCCAGCTCTTGTCCGCGCTCGAACGCGTGAAGGAGGTCGGGGTGCTCAAGGCCCTCGGCGTCACGCGCGAGCAGCTCGCGGGGGCGACGTTGATCGAGTCCGGGCTCGTAGGCCTCGTGGGCGGTGGGCTCGGGGTGACGCTCGGCCTCGTCGCCACACCCTTCGTCGTGTCTGCGCTCGAGTCGATCGCGGGCCTCAGCTTGCCGCAGCGAGTCGCGTGGCCCTGGGTGGCGTTCGCGCTCGTTGGGTCGATCGCGCTGGCCCTCGGCGCTGCGCTCTACCCGATCCGGCGCATGAATCGCTTCGACGCGGTCCGGGCGGTGCGTTCGGGAGGCTGACCGCGGTGTGGATGCGCGCGGCGGTATCCAAGGATCTCGGTATCCTCCGATTTCGGCCCAGTATCCTCCGATCTGATGTGCACGCAACCACTCGGGACCCGCCGTCCCGTCATCTGGCCCGCCGATCGGATCAGGACCACGTTCAGGGTCGCTGATGTGTCCCTGCGCGGCGCCGTTGGCGCGCGCTTTGCTCGGGCAGCCCTGCTGCTGCTCGCCGGCGGCGCGGTCGCGGCGTGCGCGGCCCTGAGCCTCGACGCAGCGCCCGGTGACGCCTACCGCAGCCGCTTTCAAGGCCTCCCCGACCGCACCTGGATCGGCCCCGAGTTCTGGGCCAATCGGGTGCAGGACTGGCGGATCGCGCGCGGGCGCGCGGAGTGTGTCGAGGGCGGCGAGGCCGCGTCGCTCCGCACCCTGCATCTATTGACCCATCGTGTGATCGTGGCGCCCCTCGACCGAGCGGGCGAGCCGCGCCCCGTGCGCGAAGGGAGCTTCCGCGCGACGGTGCGGCTCGGGGCCGTCGAGCCGGACCTCCCGCGCGGCGCGGAGGCGTGGGCCGGGTTCCTATTCGGCGCCGGCGGCGAGGGTGTCGACCATCGTTTGACGGCCCAGGTCCACGGGGTACCCGCCGAGGACGGCGGGTTGCTCGCGGTGGTCGACGGGCTCGGGCGCGTGGCCCTGCGCGACATGTCGCAGAGCACCGGGCGCGACGGCCTCTGGTCGCTCCAGATGAACGCGACCGACGTGGACGTGCCCGTGCTGACCGGGGTCCAGCTCGCCGGCGAGGGCTACGGCGCGGGCGGGCCGCGGCCGGTCGACCTCGAGCTGATCGCCGGTCGTTACGACGGCCGGACGTTCGTGACCCTGAAGGCCCGCGCGGCCCTGGATGGCGCGTTGCTCTCGACGGCGTCCGTCGGAGACCTCGAAGCGATGGCGCTCGAGGGCGGCCTCGCGCTCGTTTCGCACCGCGGGCCGCGCGGCGGGAATCAAGGGTTCTGGTTCGAGGACTTCGCGCTCGCGGGCGACCTCGTCGCGGCGGCGCCCGAGCGCGCCTTCGGGCCGGTGCTCGCCGTGCAATACACGCTCGACGAGACGCAGCCGCGCGGCGGGGCCCTGCTCTCGCTCACCGCGCAAATGCCGCCGCTCGGGCTGCGCGACACGCGCACCGCGACCCTCGAAGTGCAGCGCGGCGGCAGTTTCGAGGTCGTCGCGACGGCGCAGCTCTACGAGGACAGCGAGACGTTCTCGTTCCGCGTCCCTGGCTTCGACGTGCGCCGCAACGCTCGGTATCGCGTGGTCTACGAACTCGTCACCGAGGTCAATCGCACGATCCGCACCGAATACGAGGGCCTTCTGCGCGCCGCCCCCGACGACGGCGAGCTCGTCGTGGCCGACGTCGGGTGTGTCAAGCACTACACCGGCGGCCTGCGCTGGAACGAGCGTGGCCTCTGGTTTCCGCACACGGAGATCGTCGATGAGGTGCTCGCGCACGACCCGGACCTCGTCTATTTCTCGGGTGACCAGCTGTACGAGGGCGACATCTCGGCGCCCGTTCGACAGCCCCACGCCAAGGCGATGGGGGACTACCTCACGCGCTGGTACCGGTGGTGCTGGTCGTTCCGCGAGCTCTGCCGCGACCGCCCGTGTATCACCGTCGCCGACGACCACGACGTCTACCACGGCAACATCTGGGGCAACGGCGGCGTGCGTGGACCCGAGCGTGTCACGGGCCCCGACGGCAAGGAGGAGACCCTGACGGCACAGGACCGCGGCGGCTACACGATGTCGCCGCGCTTCGTGAACGCCGTGCACCGCACCCAGGTGTCGCACTTGCCGCCCGCGTACAGGCCTGAACCGATCGGGCCGGGCATCAGCGTGTACTACACCGATGTGACCTTCGGCGGCGTGTCCTTCGCTGTGCTCGCCGATCGCATGTTCAAGTCCGCGCCCGCGGTGATGTTGCCCGAGGGGCGTGTGCGCAACGGCTGGTTCCGGAACACCGAGTTCGATCCGCGCGAGGCCGACGTGCCGGGCGCGGAGCTGCTCGGCGCGCACCAGCTCGGATTTCTCGAGGACTGGGCCGCCGACTGGTCGGGGGGCGTGTGGGCCAAGGTCGCGTTGTCAGAGACGCCGTTCGCGAACATCGCGACGCTGCCGGCCGACGGGGACGAGGGCGACCTCTCGACCACGCCGCTGTTCCCGCCCGATGTCTTCGTCGAGGGCGAGCGAATGGCGGCCGACTGCGACTCCGGCGGCTGGCCGCAAAGCGGGCGCAACGCCGCGCTGCGTGCCTTCCGGCGCGCGGGCGCAGTGCACCTCGCTGGCGACCAGCACCTCGCGAGCTCTGTGCGGTACGGCATTGAGGAGTTCGACGATGGCGGGTATTGCCTCACCGCGCCCGCGGTCGCGAACACTTGGCCGCGGCGCTGGTTCCCGCCCGCGTCGGCGCGCGTCGGCCGCACCGCGGAGTCCGGCGGGTCCGTCGAAGCGCGCACCACCGGCCGCTTCCGCGATGGCTTCGGGAACCGCATGACCGTGCTCGCGGTCGCCAACCCGCGGCAGAGCGGCGTCGAGCCCGCGCGACTCCACGACTACGCGCCCGGTTACGGCGTTCTGCGCCTCTCACGTTCCACGCGCTACGGTGTCCTCGAGGCGTGGCCGCGGTTCGTCGATCCGAGCGTCAGCGGTGCGCGTCCTTACCCTGGCTGGCCCGTGTCGTTTGCGCTCGACGAGGGTGATGGGCGGCGCGCAGTTGGGTACCTGCCCGAGCTGTCGCTCGGCCTCGAGTGGGTCGTGCAGGTCGAGCGCGAAAGCAGCGCCGGCGCGACGGCGCAGCGTCCCGCCGAGGTGCTCTACACCCGCCGCGTTCCCGGACCGACTTTCGAGCCGCCCGTGTTCGAGGTCGGCGCGCGTTACACCGTGCGCGTCGATCCCTCGGGGCCGAGGACTGGAGAGCCCTGGGCGCGGGAGTGGCGCGGGGTCGTCGCGGGCGCGGGACGCCTCGTCGCCATCGAGCCCGGTGCAGGCGAGGTCCCTGGGCGCGAGTGAGCGCAGCGCGGCCTCCGGTCGCGGATCGAAAAACTCTACGTACGCCTGGACGCCTCGCGAACCGCCGCTATACTCCGCGCCCCGTAGTGGGGGTGTAGCTCAATTGGTTAGAGTGCCGGCCTGTCACGCCGGAGGTTGCGGGTTCAAGTCCCGTCACCCTCGCCACTAGACGAGGCCCTTTCGCCAAACGGAAGGGCCTCGTCCCATTTCACCTTTCACTCGGCCACCCGTCATTCGGCCACCCTTCATTCGGCCACCCGTCATTCGGCCACCCCTTGTCCGGGGTCCCAAACCGAGTTCCCCGCATGGGCGACGCCCTGGCGGGCATCACCCGCGCGGGTACTCTGAGCGGGAACCCCGCACCTCGGCGCCCTTCTTTCTGGCGCCCTTCTTCATACCCGGTTGTCCATGGACCTAGCCGCTCTCCCCGCGCCGACCCTCGTGGCGGATCGCGACGGGCTCGGGCGGTTGTTGGAGCGCCTCGAGAGCTGCTCCGAGGTCGCGGTCGACACCGAGGCCGACTCGTTCTTTAGCTACCGCGACAAGGTCTGTCTCGTGCAGATCAGCGCGCGGGGTCAGGACTACCTCGTCGACCCTCTGGCTGGCTTCGACCTGGCGCCGCTCGGCGCGCTCTTCGCGGATCCGGAGCGGGTCAAGATCTTCCACGACGCCGAGTACGACATCCTGATCCTCAAGCGGGACTTCGGCTTCCAGTTCCGGCGGCTGTTCGACACGCGGGTCGCCGCCGCGGTGCTCGGCAACCAGGCGCCGGGCCTCGGCTCGGTCTTGGAGGATCGGTTCGGCGTGTCGCTCGACAAGTCGATGCAGCGCTCGAATTGGGCCCAGCGACCGCTGTCGGACAAGCAGATCGCCTACGCGCGGCTCGACACGCGGTTCTTGATCGAGCTGATGCACGAGCAGCAGCGCGAGCTCGCCGAACAAGGCCTCGCGCACATCACAGCGACGGAGTGCCTGCGCCTCGAGACCCTCGCGCCGAACCACCACACGTTCGATCCGGACGACTACGTGCGGCTGAAGGGCGCCCGCGAGCTCGATCCCCGCGAACGGCGCGCGCTGCGCGAGCTCTTCGTCGAGCGCGAGCGCGCCGCGCACGAGGCGGACGTGCCGCCGTTCCGGATCCTCGGGAACGACGCGCTGCTCGCGGTCGCGAGGTCGCGGCCCGCGGACGAACGGGCGCTCACGCGCATCCCGGGGATCACGCCCAAGGTCGCGTCGCGGATCGGCCGGCGGCTCATGGCCGCGCTCGAGCGCGCGGCGACCCAACGCCCGATCGACCGGCTGCCGCAGCCGTCGCGCCGCGGCGGCGAGGGCGAGGGCCTCGACGAGCTACAGAGCGAGCTCTACGAGCGCGTGAAGCGTGTACGGCGCGAGGTCTCCGACCGGCTCGGCATCGAGGCCTCGTACCTCCTGACCCGCCACGCGATGACCGCGATCGCGCGCCAGCGACCCCAGAGCCGCGCCGCGCTCGAGGACGAGATCGCCCTCGAGACCTGGCAGGTCGAGCTCTTGGGCGAGCCGGTGCTGAAGGCCGTCAAGATGTTCGACGCCGAGGTCGCGGCGGGCCAGATCCCGACGCGCCGCCCGCGCCACCGGCCACGCCGCTGACACGCATACGGAGTCGCACCACTTCTACCCGTTTTCGGGGGGGACGCTCTCCGCGTCCCAGCGACCCAGAGGCTCGCGCCGCCGCTCCCTCAAGAATGACCCGGCCCTCGTGCTTGGAGCGGGGAGTATCGAAGCGCCACCCTCGAACTCCGTCATTCAGCTTCCGGCCGAGCGGATGAAAACGGGTAGAAGTGGTGCGACTCGGTACGCTCTCTCGATCAGTAGGTGGTGGAGATGAGGGGAGTCGAACCCCTGACCTTCGCATTGCGAACGCGACGCTCTACCAACTGAGCTACATCCCCTTGTGATCGAGGCGAGGAGGATAACGCCTTCCCTGGCCGCTGCAAGGGCCCTTTGCGCTCTTCTAGGACACGCGGAGCCGCGCGCTGGGCGCCTGTGCCCGGCGCTTGCGCTGTGGCGGTCCCGACCGCGGGGGACGGGGCCGTCTAGACTGCGATGGAAGTCGAGCGCGATGCCATTGAGCGCAGTCAGGAATCTCGTCGCGGCGCTGCTGCTCGCGGCGCCCGGGACAGCCATGCCCCAGGGCCTGGAAGTCCCAGCTGCGGGGCCAACTGGGTCCCGCTGGGCTTTCGTCGACGTCCCGCTCGGGCCCCAAGGTGGGACCCTCGTCGACCTCGTCGACCTCGTCAGAGGCCAGGTCGTCGCGGCGCCGCCCGCGGACGGTGCGCCGTTCCTCGCCGTCGGCGAGGCGAGCTTCGCCGGCGCCGCCGAGCTGTACGCGGTGCCACGCTCCGACGCCGCCTCGCCTCTCGGTCCGAGTCGCTGGCTCGGGCGCAGCGCGGCCCGCGACGCAGAGCTCATCACGCGCCTCGACAAGCGCGAGGAGGGCGATCAGCTGCTCTGGCAACGCGGCGCGGACTGGGGTTACTTGCGCCTCGTCGAGCGCGGGCCGCTGGGCTTGCGACTCGAGGTCGCCACCGCACCCGACGGCGCTGACCTGCTCGCTCGCGAACCTGCAGTGCTCGAGGTCGACGGCGGGCCCGAGGGGTTCACGCTGCGTTTCGATGACCCAGGGCGCGGCAGCGGACCCTGGCTCATCGAACGCCGCATCGTCGCGCCGGACACCACGTTCGAAATCGTTGGGCGCTGCGACGCTGCGCCCTATTTCGACAGCGAAGCGCCGCTGGACCGCCTCGTCGAATGGCGTGTGTCGCGCGCGGACGAGCCCCGCGCGTTCGGCGCCACCGCGCGCGCCGTGCGCGTGGTCCAGCCCGGTGAATGGCCGCTCCCGTTGCGCATCGGCAGCCGCATCGACCTCCTCAGCGGGCGCGTCGATGGCGCGCACGCCCACATCGAGGTCACGCAGCTCGCGCCTCCGACCGTCGTGGTGCAGCCGCTCGGCAAGACCCTGCTGCTGAACCTGCCGCGGCCCGGCGCATGGCGGTTGCCCGCGCGATTGAGTTTCGATCCGGCGTACGAGGGCAAGCTGCGCGCGTTTGCGCTCGGCACCGAGCTCGGCGCGCTGACTCCAGAGGGTGTCATCGTGCGCCTCGAGCTGCGGCGCGAGGACGACGGTTCCATGTCGCTCCTGCGCCAAGCAGCGCTCCAGGGCTTGGCATTCGCGCCGCGGCCGCCCCACTTGCGCGCGTTCGAGCTCGATTCCGAGCAGCTCGTCGTGCGGGCCGACGATCTCGAGGCCGAGGTCGAACACCAGGACTCCATCGCCCTCGTGCTCGAGCGCGAGCTCGAGCTTGGCCGCGGTGACTACGAGATCCTCGACGAGGGCGCACCGGGCGTGCGCATGTTGACCGTGCCCTTCGCGCGCTTCGGTCCAGGATCCTCGACGGGGAGCGACGCGGACTCGAGTGCTCCGCGTGATTCGCTCTCGCATGCTGCGCGCCGCCCACTCCCGAACGCGGCGCTTCCGCCACCTGTGATCGCGGCGCTTCCGTCACCTTTGACCGCGGCGCTTCCGTCACCTTTGACCGCGGCGCTTCCGTCACCTTTGATCGCGGCGCTTCGGGCGTCGCCCGAGGAGCTCAGCGCGGCGCTCCGGCGCGCGCCGCTCGTGCGCGTACGAGTCCGCCAGCGTTACGCGTTCGGTCCACAGTCGTTCACGACGCCACCCGAGGCGCTGTTGCTCATCGCAGACGAGGGGACCGCGACGCGGGCCGCGTGGATGGAAGTCGCCGTCCTCGGCCTCGATGCCCACGCCTGGTCCGATCGCACGGCGGCGCGCGAGCTGTTGGTCGCGTTCGGCGCGGCGGCCTTCCCGCGGCTCCTCGAGTTGATCGAGAGCGGCTCGCCCGAGGCGCGGGTCGTCGCGCGCGAGGTTCTGCTCGAGGCGCGCGCGCCGGACGGTGGGGGGCCATTGGCGCTGCTCCGCGCCGAGGCGCAGCGCGCTGGCCTCGTGACCCCGATGCCCGAGGGGCTGCTCGCGGCCACACCTGCCGCGCGCGCGCACGCGATGGTCCGCGCCCTCGCCCGCATGGACTCCGAGGCGCAGCGTTGGGTCGCGCTCTCGGCGCGGTGCGACGAGGACACCGGCGTGCGCGGATTCGCGGACATGCTCGTCGCGCTCGAGGAGCGTAACCTCGGACCCGGGCCGATCCAGGGCGGCGCGCTCGCGGCGTTGCAGCCGGCCGCGGCACGCGCGCCCACCGGCTCCACGGGCGACCGGCGCGGCGCGACGCTCGGGATCCTCGGCGCGGAGGCCACCTTGCCGCCGGACGCGCGCTCGCTCGCGCGGTTCCTCGAAGACTCGCCGTGGCGCGCGGATCGCGAGCTCGGGCCCGTGCTCGGGATGCTCGGCGCGCGGCTCGCGCGGGCGGCGCGTCAGCCCACCGCCGGGATCATCGTGCCCGACTACGACCGCGACACGGTCGACCTCGTCCTGCGCCTCGCGCAGCGGTTTGTGCAGAATCGCGACGAGCGTCTCTTGATAGCGGCGCTCGGCCTCTTGGGCGACGGCGCAGGGGGCGATTGGGAGCTCGCGCTCGCGGGGTGGCGCAGCGCCGTGCGCGCGCGTGCGCACGACCGGCAGGCGGGCAACTTCGAGCGCGAACAACACGAGCTGCGTGTCGAGCCCGGCCGCGCGCCGACCGCCGGGGACCTCGAGGCGCTGCTCGGAGAGCTGCGGCAAGCAGGGGCGTCCTACGTCGATGTGTGGTTGCCGCGGGTCGCGTTCGCGCCGATCGACGACCCGGCCGGGCGCTTCGTCGACCTCGACATCGAGGGTTTGCGGCTCATGAGCGCGCCTCGATCGGATGCGCCGAGTGGCGATCGATCCGAACCCCGTCCAGGTCCGACGCGCGCGACTTTGACCTTCGGGTTGCGCGTGACACGCACGCGCGACGTCGTGCTCGACGACCTCTGTGTCGAACACAAGGCTTCAGCGGCGTTGATGGTGTTCGAGGGCGGGCACGTCGTCGCGCGCAACACGGAGCTGCGCGGGCTCGGTCAAGGCATCCAAGCCCAGGACTCCGACCTCGAGCTCTTCGGGGCGCACGTCGCGGACCTCGCCGCCGATCGCCCGGGGCAGTGGTCGGTCCGCCATTTCGGCCGTGGCCGGTTGGTGGCGGAGGGCTCGCTGTTCACGGGCGGCAGCGTGTACGTCGGCGACTACGCCGAGCCGTACTTCGAGCGCTGTGTCTTCGACGCGGGCGACCGTCCCGTGTTGCAGGCGCAGCGCGAAGGGAAGCCGATCGTGCGCGAGTGCCTGATGCGCTCGACGGGCATGGGCCTCGTCAACGTGTCGGGCGGCTGCCTCGCCGGCGTAGTGCTCGACGTGGCGCGCGACCCGTTCGGCCCGCGGTCCGAAGGGCTCGGGGTCGACCCGCGCTGGTTCGTGTTGATCGGCGCGGGCCAGAGGGTGCCGAGCTCGCTGGTTCTCGCCCGTTCTCCGCTCGAGCCAGAATGAATGTGCCCAGCGCGCGTTGGCGGCGAGTCGGGCGTGTCGTGCTCGTTCGTCGGGACGCTCATCCATCGAGCAGCGCCAGGCACCAGAGGCCCATGGCTGTCCCGTAGACCTTGCCGACCTCGTGGCTGTCGATGAAGGTCCCGTCGATTTCGGGCTGCGCGAGGATCATCGCGCGTTGCCGTTCCGCGAACGCCGCGTGGGCGTCGGACGCAGCTGTGGCTGCGAGGCGCGCGATCGAGAGTGTGCGCGCGTGCGCGTCGTACCAATAGAAGAAGCCGCCGTATTGGAAACGGTTCGTGTGGTCGTCGTATTTGCGCGCAGGCGCCAAATGATGGTCGTGTTCGAACGAGAGCGCGATCGCTTTGGCGAGGCCGATCGAAGAAGCCGGATCCCAATAATCGAGCGCGAGCTCGCCGAGCGGCGTGCGGCCGACCGAGCCCTCGATCTGTGCGCGCGGCGGACGGCCGGCGCGTGTCGCGCCGTAGCTGTAGGCGCCGTCCTGCGTGCGACACGCGAGCAGCGCGGCGGTGCCGCGCGCCAGCGCGTCGGAGGCGCCTTCGATCGGGGCCAACGCGTTGGCCTCACCCAGCGCGACGAGCGCGCTCGCCGTCACGAACGGGTTCGCATATTCGTGGGCCCAGAGTCCGCTCTCGCGCTGCTCGGCGATGAGCGCGCGCGCGACTTCGCGCAGGTCGACGTGCGGCCCGGTGTCGTCGCCGTCTCCGTCGGTGACCCCGTCCCCGTCAGTGTCCCCGTCAGTGTCCCCGTCACCGCGCAGGGCGGCGTAACGAGCCGCGAGGCTCACCCGATAAATGCGCGCCCACGACAGCTCGTCGGCGTCCTCTGTGTTCAGCCGCGCGTCGTCGAAGCTGTACTGTATCGCCGCGCGCAGTCCGGCCTCGAGCCGCGCGCGCAGCGCTTCGTCGCCAGGGCGCGGTGTGCCGCGCGCAGGAGCGAGGTGCACGGCGCCCTCCAGCATCGCGATCGCGGCGATCGAGGTCACCGCGACGTAGACGTTGGGCAGGCTGTCCGTGCCGCCGAAGTCATAGATCGAATCGCGAAAGCCGCCGTCGCTGCGCTGCATCGACAGCAGGTATTCGAGGCTCGTCCGCCAGAGGGCCGGCGCGTCGTAGACACCCGCTGCGCACATGGAGCCGGCGCCGCTCGCGACGAGGGCCCCGGGTGGCAGCGCGGCATAACTCTCGAGCCCGCGCACGAGCGGGCCGAGGTGCTCCAACTCGAAGGCTGCTTTCCAGGCAAGCGGGTGCTCCGTGTGCGTCGTCGTCAACGCCTCCCAGGCGGCGCGCGCGCCGTCCTCGTCCTGCGCGAACCAAGCGCGCGCGCCGCGTTCGAAGAGGGCCTCGGCGGAGGGCGGGGCGCTGTCCGCCGCATCAGGACGCGCGACGACGGGGGCCTCGATCCACGGCCACGTCGACTCCGGGTGCACTGCGGCGCCGACCGGCGGCGCGAGCTGCGCTTCGAACCACGCGGGGTGCAGGGTCGTCAACCTGTCGTGCCGCAGGACCTCGCGTCCCTCGGGTGATTCCGCCGACGCATCGAGCACCAAGAAGCCGGGCTCGATGAACTCGATCGGCTTCAGCCCATAGCGCTCGCACTCGACTTTGCTCGCGGGGGCGCGCACCGGGATGTAGTGGTCCCCGAGGAGCGCGATCAGGCGCGGCCAGGAGAAGGGCCCGGCGAGCATCGAGCGATCGACCTCGGGGTTGCGGTCCATGAAGCTGCCGCGGATCGTCGGCACGTACCAGAACACGGGTTTGCCCGAGCTCTGGGATTCGGCGAGGGCCGCGTTGAGGTCCGCCCTCCATGGCACCGCGCTGCCAGCGCGCGCGGCGAGGGCGGACGGGGTCGCGCGGATCTTCTCGGTCGAGTTCTGCGCCGTCGACAGCGGCGTGAGCGTGAGCACACCCGACGTCAAGAGAGCGGACCAGACCAGATGTGTCGTGAGGGCGCGCGGGACCATGGCCGGGCATCGTACCTGCGAGCGTGCACGATCCGCGTTCCAGTCGAGGTCTAGGGCCCGAGCGCGGGCCCGGGCCTATTCCACTTGTTGCCGCGCTTGGCCCCGAGACGAGTGGACATTCGGAACGGAGCCAGCGGTCACGTCACCCAGGACCAGACGTTCATCCTGCAGTCGCGTGACCATACTCGAGTCGCCCTCGGCATGGGGGCGCCCGCGACATGGGGGCGCCCGCTACATGGGGGCGCCCGCGACATGGGGGCGCCCGGTGGGGGTGGGGCAGGCGGCGGCGTCATCGGTGAGTTCTCCGCGCCTCGGGCGGTACTTCGACCCGGAATGTCGCGCCCCGGGCGCCGCTTCCTCCTCGTCTGAGGTCCCGATCACAGCCATTGCACGTGCGCTTCAGCTCGGTGAGCGACAAGAGGACTCGCTGCGCGTCGGGCAGACCCCCGTGCCGAGTCGCAATCGCGATCCTCGAGTCGACAGTCAGTCGTCCACGCGCCCTTGACCGGAGAAACAACCATGGTGAACTCAAAACTACGCACCGCTTTCACGGAGCAACTTCGTGACATCTACTGGGCAGAACGCAAGCTGACAGAGGCGATGCCGAAGCTCGCGGACGCCGCGCAGAACAAAGCTCTCGCCCAGGGTCTGCGCAACCACCTCGAGGAGACGAAGAATCAGGTCAAGCGCCTAGAGCAGGTCTTCAAAGCCATGGAACTCCAGCCACGTGCGGAGACGTGCGAGGCCATGAAGGGGCTGATCGAGGAGAGTGAGGAGATCATCGAAGGGCACGAGTCGGGCACGCTTCGGGATGCGTTGCTCATCGCAGCCGCGCAGAAGGTGGAGCACTACGAGATCGCCACGTATGGCACACTGTGTGAGTGGGCGGATGTTTTGGGGCTCGACGACGTCCGCGAGCTGCTCGCGGAGACCCTGGAGCAGGAGAAGGCCGCTGACGAAGAGCTGTCCGAAGTCGCGCGCTCCATCAACCGCTCGGCTGCTCAGGTCTGAGAGAAAGTGATCCGATGCCGAAGAGCTGGTCGGACAAGGACGAGCCGCAGTACGAGCACGCCCAGAAGAGCGAGAAAGAGCAGGGGCGATCAGCGGAGCGGGCCAAGGAGATCGCAGCCCGGACCGTGAACAAACAGCGCTCCGAAGCTGGATGCACGAAGTCGCAAGAGGACTCCACGTCCGAGTGACCAGTCCCCCGATGTCCCGCGCGAACCATGAAGTCCGGGACGCGAACGACGCAGCCGCGGCAGGCAAGCCCTGTCGCGGTTGCATTCTTCATGGGCGAATCACACCTGGGCGCGCAGCCGTCCCGGATAAATAAGGCAATCTCCGCCTCATACAGACGCAACATCGGAGTTGCTCGCGATTCATTGCGGTTTCACGCGAGAGGAATTTTGCACCACGAAAGTAGCTCTCGCAACGGCGGGGTGCCCCGCAAGGCTACCAACAGGCTCAAACCAAGAAGGATCCCATGACTCACTACGACCGCGATCAGCCTTACGGCGAGGATCAGCGACGCCGTCCCGAGGGCGACATGAACCGCGACCACAGCGGACGGGACTCCGTCGGTCGACGCGACCATTGGAACGACTCCTTCCGGAGCGACGACCGCGGCGCCCGCGCAAACCACCCGTCGCGGCCGCACGCGCAACGCGACTCCTACGATCCCTTCAGCGACGAGTCTTCGCGCCGCGCTGGTGCTGGGGGCTCGTTCGGTGAGCGCTCCGGCAGCTCGTACGGCGGTGGTGATGGCCCGACATCGGGATCGTACGGGCGGGGGCCTGACAGCTACGACGAGCGTCCGGACCAGTACCGGCGAGGCCAGCAGAGCGACTCGCTGTATAAGGGTCCTCTGTACGAAAACCAATCGCAGCGCATCCGCGAGGCCCGCGACACCCGCGGGGACCGGTACGGTTCCGATACCGACAGCCAGCGTTCATCGACCGACCCGTGGAGCGGGCGATCCGACGAGAGTCGCGGCCGCCGCGCCAGTGGCGGAAGTGATCGCGGCAGTCGCAGCCGGGACAGCCGCGCCATGAGCGGCGGCTACAGCGGCGACGACTCCGGCTACGGATACGGCGGCGGTGCTCGAGGCTACGGCGGTGGTGGTCGAGGCTACGGCGGGTTGGCGCAAACCGGAAGCAACCCCGGCGCTGGTTTCGGCAGCAGCATGGGTCTCCAACCCGAGTCCGGCTCGCGGTGGTCGGCTGGCCCGCACACCGGCAAGGGTCCCAAGGGTTACCGCCGCTCCGACGAGAAGCTGATCGAGGAGGCTTGTCAGTTGCTCGAGCGTCACGGAGACGTCGACGCCAGCGAAATCGAGGTCACCTGCGAAAGCGGCATGATCACACTCCAAGGAACGGTCGACAGCCGCCGTTCGAAACGCGCGGCAGAAGAGGCGGTGGAGCAGGTTTACGGCGTCCACGACGTCACCAACCAGCTCAAGGTGGAACGTGAGTCGAGCTCGGACAAAGGCCAATCGAGCGCCTCGAAGTCTAGTGAAGCCTCCAAGTCGGACTCCTCGCGAGCGTCGAGCAGCGGCACCGCAAGCCCTGCGTCGAAGAGCTGATAAACGGGAAAGCCGGGGGGCGTGAGTCCCGCCCCTCGGCGCTCTCAGTCGAGCAGGTCGCAGCCACCTTGCGCGGCACCTACGAGGTTCATACCCGCTCTCCTCGCGTTCGCCGGGAGACCCGCCGCTACGGATTTGCCCTGGCCGGAGGGGACCCCGACCGAGGAGACGCAGAGAAATGAGACCCCGAGCGATTCGACCGCTCAGGTTGCGGCGCTCGACGACGTCCGCCCGTCCGATGGCGCCACAGAGGCGGCTTTGGACGAAGTTCCGCGGTCTTTGGACTCGCTGGCCAGCTCTGCGGGCGTCGGCGGCTCCTCACCGCGGAGCAGATTCGGCTTGAGACCCCCGTCTCGCAGGATCCGTGCTGCGGCGTCGGCCCGTGCCTCGTAAGCAACCTCCGCGATCCCCACACCGAGCAGGATCTGATCATCCTCGAGTTGTTCGTCATAAAGCGCGTCCGGCCGGCGGCGAATCATGCGAGCACCCATGCGGCCGAGCGCGATCCCGAGCAAAGCGCCCACGACGCCGCCCACCAACACTCCTAGCGCGTACTGGCCTTCGAAACGGTCGATAACACTGACGCAGAGAAGACCCAGTAGTGCGCCGAAGCATGCACCCGTCACGACCCCGAGCACGCCGCCGGACTCTTCCGCAACTCGCAGCGAATCGACGACTTCGACCGGCTCCTCGTCAGGGTACGGACGGAGGGTGTGAACTCTGTTGCTCACGAGCACCAGCTCGTTGCGTTCGAACCCGAAGTCGAGCAGTTGACGCACGATGGGCTCCGCGGTCCGCGCGCGATTGCATGACGCGACGACATAAACGGCGGATGGCCGCAGACGTAGAATGTCCTCGGGAATCGTGCGTAGATTGGCGTCCTCCTCGCGAATCGATTCGAGAGGGCGGCGTGCGTGTTTGTGTGTGGCTTTGGTCACGGAGGTTCCTTCCATCTGCGGTCGGCGGTGGGAGCTGATCCGGCGCGAGTCGACTCACTCGGCTTGCCTTCGGCGCATCGAGTCCAGTGCTCGGTTGACGTCGAGCGTCAAGCGTCTCGAGCCACCGAACGATCGCCACGCCCATGATGGTGCAGCGCGCTGGTCGAGCGGTGAACGTCATGTGAATTGACCTTCACGGGCGCTGGAGGTTGGCGAAGTGGTCGGAACGTCTCGAGGAAGGATCGCGCACGTTGGCCGCGGTCGCGGTCCGGGCATCGTGCGACCGCAACCAGACATCAGCGACCGAAGCGATAGAGCCGCGCGTCCGGGTTGCCCCTTCCGAGAACCAAATCCGTCCCGATACGGCTCGCAACAGCGCTCGTCGTGATGCCATTGCCCCCGAAACCCAGTGCGAAGAGCGCACGCGGTCTTCCTGGAAGAACGCCGACGTACCCGATGCCGTCGTCCGTGGAGCCGAAGGTCCCTGCCCACGAGAACGCAGGTTGGATGTCGAGCGTCGGGCAGAGCCCTCTGAGATCACGGCAGAGCCCGCGGCTCTTCACGCTGATGAGACGATCGCGTGCGGCTGCGTTGCGAAAGCTCACATCACGTCCGCCGAAAACGAGTCGGTCTTCGAACAACCGTGCATACAGATAGGGCGTCGCCATCTCCCAGATCAACGCTCGATCGGTCCAAGTCGTCGGGGACTCGCGGAGTGGTTCACTGACCACCGCAAAGGTCGAGTGCAGCTTGACTGCGCCTCTCGGGAGCTCGCGCGAAGATTCGTACCCCGTCGCGTGCACGACCCAACTTGCGTGCACACTTGGCCCGGTCCGAGTTCGCAGATCGACCGAAGTCTCGCTCTCGTCGATCTCCGTGACCTCGGTGCGGTCGTGTACCGTCACTCCCATCTTTATACACTCGGCGATCAAATGCTGCGTGAGTCGGTAAGGATCGACTTCCGCGGCGATGGCTGATCGGATGCCGCCGTCCGCCAGGAGTCCGTATTCGGCCAAGAGCGCCTGCGCGTCCAGCCACTCGACGTCCAGTCCGCACTCTGTACGTGCCTGGAACTCCAAGCGCAATGCCGCGAGCGGCTTCGATCCGCGCGCGACGTAGACAGAGGGGCGCGCTTGGAAGCCCGCGTCAAGCGGCTCACACAGTTTTCGCAAGAGCTCGATTCCCTCGACACCGAGCTTGAATGCGCGCTCGGCGTCAGGGCCTCCGATGCGCTCGCGGAGTTGATGCAGCGGTACGTCGAGGTCGTATTGGAGAAGGGCGGTGCTGGCTGCGGTCGACCCACGACCGATGTGTCTGCGATCCAGAACCACGACGGCGAGTCCGGCGCTCGCCATCGCATGGGCCATTAGGGCGCCGGTGATCCCACCTCCGAGGATCGCCACGTCGCAGACGAGATCGCGATCCAAGGGCGGGACGACGACCCCCAGCCCGTTACGGACCAGCCAAAAGGGCTCGCCACCATGGAGGTCGAGGCCTCCGTTCCCAACGCGATCCTGCTTCGCCATTCGGGATTAGGCCCGGTCCTGTAGCTGAGTGACTCCGCTCTTTTCGGCGCAGTGCACACAACAGTACATGACACTGTCCGCCTCGACGCCGTGCCCGATGATGCGACACTGGCAGTGGGCGCAGCGCGGCGCCATGACGTGGATCGCACACTCGAAACTGTCGAATGTCATGACAACTCCAGCGAGGTGGACCTCGAAGGACTTGTCGTAGTCGTTGCCGCATCCGTCGCAAATTGCCATCAGATTTTCCTGCAATGGGTGGCGCGTTGCCGCGGCGAGTTGGTGACGTCCAATCGTTCGACCGCGGTGGACTCGGAACGAACCCGCAGCCAATCGTGGCCGGCGCGCGTGAGTCGCGCTTGAATGACCTATGGATCGCGCTTCATGCGGTCAGCGCGGACGCGGTCACCCCGCGCCGTCGCGCCCTCGGCCCAGGCGCTCGATCAGCTCCGTCGATGAATGTGTCTTCGCGTCGCCGCAGATCACGACCCGGCCGCCATGGCGTTCCACCTCGCTGCGCTCGGGGACCGCTTCGGCGGACCAGTCCGTGCCCTTGGCGTGCACATCCGGACGCAACGCCGCGATAAGGTCGTGCGCGGTCGGTTCGTCGAAGCTCGTCACGTAGTCGACACCTGCGAGCGCGGCGAGCACTTCCATCCGCTCCGCGAGGGGCACTCGCGGTCGCCCTTCGCCCTTGTTGCGGCGCACACTCGCGTCCGTGTTCAACGCGACGACCAGCACTTCTCCAAGCGCGCGGGCCTCGGCGAGCAAGCGCACATGTCCCACGTGCAGCACGTCGAAACAGCCATTGGCGAGGACGAGGCGCTGACCCTCGCGCCTGTCCCCCGCGACGCGGCCGAGGCGCGCCGCGAGCGCGCGATAGTCAGGCTCGATGTGCGCAGTCATGACACCGAGCGCCCATCGGCGTGGCTGAGCGTCGTGAGTAGCTCCACGGCCGCCGCGACCGCGCGCGCCGGCTGCAGACGCGTCATGCAGCGATGATCGATCGGGCACGTCTTGAGCCCGCACGGCGCGCAGTCGACGTCCTCACGCAGCACACGTTGGCGCGCCAAATGATGGTCGGTGTGGCCGCTGTGGGTCGGGCCGATCAGCACGACGCTCGGGACGCCGAGGGCCACAGCCATACTGCGCGGCCCCGTGTCGTTGGTCAGGACGAGCGTCGAACGCTCGAGCAACGCCGCGAGCAGCCCCAAATGCAGGCCTGCGAGCACATGCACACCGTCGCGCGAAGAAGAACGTACGGCCTCGGCCACGTCCTCCTCGCCCGGACCATGGCAAATGATCGGCACGAGGCCCAACTCGCGGCGGATCCCGTCACAGGCCGCGCCGAAGTGCTCGGCGGGCCACATCTTGCTCGAGCCGAACGAAGCGCCACAGATCACGAGGAGGAGTCGGTCTGCCGGGCCAAGCCCGAGCTTCGCGAGCAACGCGGCGACCTCGGCCCGCCAATCCTCGCGCACGGGTAAGTCCATCTCGTCCCCCTGATCGGGGCAGCCGAGGGCGCGCGAGATGCGCAGGTACCGCTCGATCATCGAGAACGCGAGGCGCTTGCCCTCTGGAGTCTTCGGATGCCTCAGTCGATGGGTCGTCAGCCACGTCCGCAACAGCTCGCGCGAGTAACCGATCCGCACGGGGACGCCCGCGCGCCAAGGCGCGTAGGCCGCGCGCACCGAGTCCGGCAACAACACCGCCCAGTCGAAACCCTCGCGCCGCAACGCCTTCACCCGTTCGCGGGTCCCGTTCGCGCCCTTGCCCGGGTCCTTCGCGAAGCGGGTGACGTACGGCAGGTCCTCGACCAACTGCTGGGAATAACCTCGCCCCTCGACGACCAGCTCGGCCTCCGGGTGCGCGGCGCCGAGAGCCCGCAACGCAGGCGTCGCCATGACCACGTCGCCTACCCAATTGGGCAGCCTAACGAGGATCTTCCGAGGCCGGGGGATGCTGCGGGCCAAAGCGGGCCTTAGGGCGAGGTTCACACCGACTGATCGGCGCTAAACAATGAGATCAGAGGAAGAAGTCCCCGTCGCGGGTCCCGGACGCGAGCTGCGGCTCCTCGTCGCTCGCGATGAGCTCTTCGAGCCACCAGTTCGTCGAGTGGTACAGGCACGTCACCGCCTTGCACTCGACGCTCGCGTCGAAACGGTCGAGGATCGCGGCCAACGCCACGCCCGTGCCTTCGGCCCGTTCAGCGTCCTGGTAGGCGTCCTTGGCTGCGATCAGCCCCTTGTCGACTCCGCGGTGCGCGGGGCAGTTGTAGAGGCCCGTCGGCGTGAGGACCTGGCGCAGCGCTTGCATATGGCACGTTTGCGGCTGGTGGGTCAGATCGCGCCACGTGCCCTCTTCGAGCATGCGCAGGTTGGTGCTCTCGTAGACCTCGAAGCTCGCGTCCGCGTGCACTTTGGCGGCGTCGACCTGACGTCGAATGCGCGCGACGGTGTCGCTGACGGCAGCGCGCGACTTATCCGGGTCCATGACCTCGGCGCCGTTCTCCTGGCGCTCGAGCACCGGCTTCAGCGCGATGTAGTCGAACCCGCTGCGCTTCGCGCGCTCGGTCGCGAGCTCGATCTCGTCGATGTTCTCGTGCAGCACCTCCCCTTCGCGAGAGGCGCCACCCCAGATGATGATGTAGCTGAAGCCGAGCCTTGGTTTCGGGTTCTTGGCCTTCAACTTCGGCACCCAATCGCAGATCCCGTCCAGCGTGACCGCGGCGCTGGTGGGCAGGTGCATGGCCTGGAACAGCTCGTTCGAACCCGCGTCCAGCGACATGCGGATCCAGTCGCCTTCCTCGAGGAACGCGATCGCCTCGTGCAGGCGATCGCCGCGGCTGCCGTTCGTGACGACTGCGACCATGAGGCCCGCCTCTTTCAAGAACCCGACGAAGTCCACGAAGCCCGGATAGAGCGTCGGTTCGCCGCCGCCGATCAAGATCACCGAGCGCAGGCCGCGCTCGCGCAGCAGCGTGATCGAGTCGCGCAGGTCCGCCTCGGCCAAGCGGTGTTTCGTGTTGAGGATGTCCCAGTCGATGCAATGGGTGCAGCGGAAGTTGCACGCCGTCGTCAGGTCGAGGTTGATCGATACGGGCGCGAGCTCGGGGGCCGGCGGCGGCGCTTCGCCACGCTCGCGCGCCGCGCGGACTCCCCGGCGCCACTTGACGTAGCCTTCGAGGGCGGGCGCGACCGAGGGCTGGCGCAGCTTGGCCTTGAAGTCGTGGATCGAGTGTGTCATCGGGGCGGCCACGGGAGCGCGAGGAGTCGCGACCCCAACCCGGCGCACGCGAGCCTCGTCAAACGATCTGGGGCCGGATCGAACTCGCGCAGGATACATTGCGGCCCAGGCGAGCCGCCGCTCGATCGCTCGCCTTCGGAGAACTGCGCTTGACCCCGCTCTTGATCGCACTGTGTTTGCCGGCCGGCGTCGCGCAGGATGACGCCTTGCGCGCGAACCGGGCCGCAGCCCTGCTCGTGACCCATTGTGGCGCGTGTCACGGCCCCACGAGCGATCAACCGCGGGCCATCCGGCGTTGGGCGGACGCCGCAGACCTGGCGGCGACCGTGGCGGACCCGGAGCTGGTCGTGCCCGGCGATCCGGACGATTCGCCGGTCTACTACACGATCGAGGACGGCTCGATGCCGCCCGAGGACTCGACGGCGCCGCGTGTCGCGCCGGAGGACCTGGCGCTCCTGCGGGCGTGGATCGCCGAGGGCGCGCCGCTCCCGACCGCCCGCGTCGTCGACGTGTCGATCCGCGAGGTCGGTTCCGGGTACTCGACCGACGAGGCTCCGCCAGAGGCCAGCGTCGCAACCGCAACGGCGACCGATGGCGCGACCGCGGCGCGCCCCGCCCGGCGCGCCTTCAGCGCGCGCGTCCTGCGCTTTCTCGGGCGCCTACACCCCCTCGTCGTGCACTTCCCGATCGGCGCGTTGCTCCTCGCGCCGCTGGCGGAAGGGCTCGCGCGACTCTCCGGCGCCTTGCAGCTGCGCGCGACGGCGATGTTCCTTTTGTTCGCCGGCGCCTTGACCGCCCCGCTGGCGGCTGGGCTCGGGTGGCTCCTGGCCCGCGAGTCGAGCGCGTCCAGTCATCTCGAGCTGCACCGCTGGCTCGGGGTCGGGACCGCGCTCGCCACCTGGGTCGTCACCGTCGCGGCGCTCCGGTGGCCGAAGGCGCGGCTCGCGCTCTTGGTCGCCCTCGCGGCGCTCGTGGGCGCCACCGGCCACTTCGGCGGCTCCTTGACCTACGGCCGCGACTGGCTCGACTTCTGAGCGTCGACTCGCGCGAGCACGTCGCGCCCACGGATGGACTCCGCTTCGGCGAGCACTCGCCCCTCCATGCCGCCCGCGACAGTCACCGTCTCACCCGAGATGTGGCGCGCGGCGATGGGGGACGCGAGCCAAGCCGCTGCGCGCGCGATGTCCTCGGCGCGCGCGAGCTGATGCAGTGGCATCGTGCGCACGACCTTCGCGACGACCTCCGGATCCGAGACCGCGTCGCGAGTCATCTCCGTCACCGTCCAACCCGGCTCGACGATATTGACTCGCCCGTAGGGATCGAGGGCCACGATCTCGTTCTTGAGCGAGCGCGCGAGGCCGTAGAGGCCAGCTTTCGCCATCGCGTAGTCGCTGTGTCCACGCTCGCCGAACTTCGCCGCGGTCGAGCCCGTGAAGAGCAACGCCGCGCCGTCTCCGTCCACGCGCGGCCCCGTTTCCCTGAGGCAGCGCAAGAACCCCCGCGCGGTCCAGAGCGCGCCCAAGAGGTTCACCTCGAGGGTGCGCCGCGCGCGAGTCTCCGCGAGGTCCACGGCGTGAACGTCATCGACGGGCCAGACGCCGGCGTTCGCGACGCACACATCGACGCGGCCAAAATGCGCGCGCGCCGTTTCGAACGCCGCTTCGACCGCGCCAGAGTCCGTGACGTCGGCCGTGACCGCGATGGCGCGCGCGCGGAACGGCTGCTCGTCGATCCACGCCGCGAGCGTGTCGGCGCGGCTGTGGCCGTGCAGCACGAGCCGCGCGCCCTCGGCGCCGAACACACGCGCGAGCGCGCGGCCGATGCCGCCCGACGCGCCGGTGATGAAAACGACTCGATCTTCGAGGCCGAGGTCCATGGTTTCAGTTCTCTGGCCCAGTGGCCTTGGGTCCAGTGGTTTTGGATCCAGTGGCCTTGGGTCCAGTGGTTTTGGATCCATTGGCCTTGGGTCCAGTGGTTTTGGATCCAGTGGCCTTGGGTCCTGTAAGCGTGTCGCTCGAACGCTCGCGCGGAGGCGATTCGGGCGGCAGATTCCAAGCCGCGAGGTGCCAACGCGCGCCGTCGAAGGCGAGGCGTCCGTGCCGCCCGGTCGCGACCTTGAACGTGCGCTCAGCGCGGCGTCGTTCGAGCTCGCCGGGCACGAGGTCCAAGAGGTAACGCATCACGCCGTTGCTCGAGACGAGGAGCACACGCTGTGTCCCCGAGCCCGCGGGTCGCGTGGCGGCGGCGGCCGCGAGCTCGTGCGCGAGGCCTTGGACCCGCGCGCGGACGTCGCCCTCGGATTCGGCGAATGCCGCAGGCCAAAGGGCCTCATCCGACCAAAGCGCGAGGGCCGGACCGTCGCCGCGGGCCTCGATCTCCGCGCTCGTGAGGCCGCCCCACGGGCCGTAATCGATCTCGTCGAGCCGCGGTTCGATCTCGGGTTGGATCGCGCGAAACGGGGCCGCCTCGCACACGAGCGCGCCATGGCGACGCGAGCGCTCGAGCGCGCTCACGAGGACGCGCTCGGGCGCCCACCCCGCGGCGGCGAGGGTCCGCCCGAAGGTCTCGGCCTGCGCGCGACCCCTGCGCGCGAGGGGCGGGTCTTCACGTCGGCCCACCCACGTCACTGGGGCGCCCGGCTCGAACGTGTCGCCGTGGCGCAGGACGACGAGGTCGAGCGAGCTCACGGGACGAGCTCGCCCTCCGCCGCGATCGCCGCTTCGACCCGCGCGACGTCTTCGGGCGCGTCGATCGCGAGCGTGGTGCGACCGCGGAGGTCGACCTCCACGACGCGTACGCCGAGGCCGTGTTCGAGAGCGCGCAGTTGTTCGAGGCCCTCGGCGAGCTCGAGCGGCGTCGGAGGCAGGGCGACGATCCGCGCCAAGGCTTCGCGCCGGAAGCCATACAGGCCGATGTGTTTGCGCACCGGCGCTTGGGTCGGGTCCCGCCGGAACGGGATGATCGCCTTCGAGAAGTACAGCGCGAATCCCGCGCGGTCGACCGTGACTGTCGTGCCGCCGACCTCGCCCGCCGCTTTAGCGGCGGCAAGCCGCGCGATCGCCGCCTCGTCGAGCACCGTCGCGGGCGTCACGATGTCGGCGCGTCGCCGCGCGTTCGAGACCTCCTGGCTCGTTGCGTCCAAGTCCGCGCGGAGGCCGTCGACCACGGCCTGGACGACCCACGGCGGAGTCAAGACCGCGTCGCCCTGCAGATTGATGACGGCGTCGGGCTCGAAGTCGAGCGCCGCGAGCGCGGCCTCGGCGCGCTCGGTGCCGTTGCGGCAGGATTTAGGCGTGAGCGCGACCTCCGCGCCGAACGAGCGACCGTGGTTCGCGATGCGGTCATCATCCGTCGCGACGAGCACCCGCTCGACGCCGTCGACCGCGCGCGCGATGCGCCACACACGCTCGAGCAACGAGCGGCCCGCGACGGGGGCGAGCGGTTTCCCGGGGAAGCGCGTCGAGCCGAAGCGGGAGGGGATGACGACGACCGTGCGCACAGGGCGGAACTTAGGGTCTTCGTGGCCGCCGCGCGAGCAGTTCTCCGCGCCCATCCGATCGCCGCTCGTGCCGCGCGCGGGGAATTCCGCTACACCTACCTCCCCCGCGGCGCCCCTGGCTGCGTTGCGCCTCCTCGAAAACCACCGAGGTTGCCAACGCCGGCGCGCCTTGCCAGGAAGGCCGATGAGCACGCATCTGTACCGGAATTCTTCGCGCGCAGCACTCGTGCCCGAAGAGGGGCGATTCCGCATGCTGCGCCTCCCGCCCGAGCGGCTCGCGGCCCTCGCGCGCAACTCCGGCACCTTCGACGAACACTGCGGCGCGGCGTTCGAGGGCGATGGCCTGCTCGACCGCTTCGCCCGCGCCCTGGGGCGGCGCCGCGCCGTGCGCGCCAAAGAGTTCCTCGAGGCCTGTGAGTTCTTCGCGTGTGTGCGCCGCAAGGTGCGCGCGCCCGTCGTCGCCGACCTCTGCGCCGGCCATGGCCTCGTGGGGGCGCTCTACGCGCTCTTCGAGCGCGATGTCGAGCGGGTGTTGCTCGTCGACCGGCGCACGCCGCCGAGCCGCGCGAACGTGCTCGATGCCGCCGCCGAGGCCGGATCCTGGGCCGCGGCGAAACTCGAGCCTTGCGACGGGCCGCTCGAGCAGCGCGGCCACGAGCTCCCCCTAGGCGCGGCGCTCGTCGCCGTGCACGCGTGCGGCGAGCTCACGGATCGCTGCCTGGAGCTGGCGCTCCGGCTCGGAGGCCCGATCGGGTTGATGCCCTGTTGCCGTCCACATCGACGGTCACCGGCACCGCGGGTGCTCGCGCGCGAGCTTGGCGACGACCTCGCTTTCGATATCGACCGCACGTACCGCCTCGAAGCCGGAGGGTTGACCGTGCGGTGGGGAGCGATCGCCGCGAGCATCACGCCGATGAATCGAGTGCTGCTGGCGTGGTCGCGAAGGCCTCCCGGCGGCCCTCCGGCGGCCCCAGAGGCGGCCCCAGAGGCGGCCCCGCGGGCGACGTGACTGCGGCGCGCGCGCACACGCAGCGTCCAGGTTCGAGGCGCGGAATTCGGGCGCTATTGGCCGCGCGGCGCCCGCGCCCGTACCCTCATGGATTCATCGGAGTCCGAACATGTCTCAGCGACACAAGATCTTCATCGCCGGCGCCGGCGGCATCGGCCGGGCGCTCGCGCTCATGCTGCTCGACGAGTCCACGTTCCCCTGCCAGGTTTTGCTCGGCGATATTCGCCTCGAACAAGCCGAAGACGCGGCCCGTTTCGCCGACGCGACAGGTGGCACCTGCGCTGTCGAGATGCCCGCGAAGGGCACCTCCAAGGCCCTCGACGAGGCCTTCAATTGGGCGGACGCGGTCATCGATTGTTTGCCCGGCGCCGAGGCGCCGCGCATCGCTGAGCTCGCGAAGCGCCACCGCTGCCACTACTTGAACCTGACCGAGTACGTGCACGAGACATCCGAGGTCGAGCGCATCGCAGAGGGCGCGGAGACGTGCTTCGCGCTTCAGTGCGGACTCGCCCCAGGCGCGATCAACGTGCTCGGGAATCACCTCGCAGTGCTCGCGCTCGAGGCTTGGGGAGTGCCGACGCTCGAGCGCCTCCGGATGCGCGTCGGCGCGCTCCCGCGCAGCGCCCACGGGCCGCACTTCTACGGCTGGACCTGGAGCCCGGTCGGCGTCGCCACCGAATACGTCAAACCCGCGACCGTCGTGCGCGCGCACGCGGTCGTCGAGCGACCGTCTCTGAGCGAGCGCGAGCAGCTCGTCGTGGAAGGGCGCCTGCTCGAGGCCGACCTGACCTCGGGTGGCGCCGCGGACCTCCCGGCGTCGCTCGGCAAGCGCATCGGTGAGCTCGACTACAAGACGCTGCGTTTCCCCGGGCACTACGCTTGGGTGGACTCGCTCCTCGCGCAGATCCCCAAGGGGCCCGACCGCGCCGCGCAGCTGCAAGTGCAGCTCGAGGCGGTCGTGCCGCACTGCGACGACGATCAAGTGGTCATCTACGCCGACGTCGAGGGCCTCGACCACGCGGGCACGCGGCGTGTCATGCGTGTCGCGCGGTACGTGCCCGGGATCACCGTCGACGGCCGGCCCTTGCGCGCGATCCAGTCGACGACCGCAGCGGGGGTCGCCGAGACGCTGCGGTTGATCCTCGCGCAAGGCTGGAAGGGCGTCCGCCACCAGTCCGCCTTGCCGACCGATGAGTACCTCGGCGGCCCCTTCGTGACCCGCGCATTCGGCGACATGCGGCCGGAGTGAGGGGCCTCGCCGCCCGATGGAGCGGTCCCCGCTCCGAGGGAGGCGCGGGCGGTGCCGGTTCGGACTGCACCGCGCGCCCGATCTGAATGCAAAGCGACCCGGTTGGGTCGCTCGCGGATTCGGTCGATACTGCGCCCGGGGCGCCGCGCCCAGAGTGACGTGTCGCAACCCCTCCAAGAGCCTCCGATTCGACCCGTTGCGCGCCTCAATCGCTGGGTGCGGCGCGTCGCGCGACTCGGCGTCGGGTTGTTGCTCGTCGTGGGCCTCGGGCTCGGATTGGGCTACGTCACTCGGGCTTACACGCTGCACCCGCTGATCGTGCGCCTCGCGCCTTGGGTCGCAGCGCGAATCGGCCCCTACGAGCTCGCGGTGGAGGAGCTGCGCGGGGATTGGTTCACGCGCCTCGAGGTGCGCGGGCTCGCATTGCGCGAGGTCGGCGACAACCCCGTGTTGCGCACGTGCAAGGCGGAACGCGTCGAGGTCGTGGGTGGCCTGCGGAGGCTCGTGTTCGGCGACCTGTCGCGGCTGGAGCGTGTTCGTCTGGAGCGAGTCGAGCTCGAGCTCGACCTCACGGCGGACAGCGATGCGCCGACCTCCGAAGGTGCGCCGTTCCCGTTGCCTGCGCGCCTCGCCTTCCCCGCGCTCGAGATCGTCGACTCGCGCTGCCGCCTCCTGACGGGTCGCGGGGCCATTGACTTCGACTCGATCGAGTGCGAGGACACCACGTCCTCCGACGGTGTCCCCGGTTCGAGCCTCACTTGCGTCGTGACCCACGCCGACGCTCGGGCCGAGCTCGTGGCGTCGTTGCTGCGCGGCCAAGAGCAGGACACCCTGAACCTCACCGTGATGTTCCATGCGTCCGAGCTCGCCGTCGCCGGCGGAAGCGCGACGCTCGACGCGCGCGCTGACTTGTCGGCGACCGGCCTCCGGGCGCGCGGCACCTTCGGCGTCGCCGACGCCGGTGAAGTGCGTTGGACCGGCATGCTCTCCGCGCCCGCGAACGACGCGTCGCGCATCGCTCGCGGCCTCGTGCACGTGCCGCTCGCGCTGCATCTCGAGGGTGAGCTCGCGAGCCTCGATGTGCTGGTGGCGCTCGTGCCCGAGCTGCGGCGCGCGACCGGACGAGTGACCCTCGAAGCGGACGTCGTCGGGTCCATCGCGGCGCCCGAGCCCACGGGCCGCGTCCTCATCAGCCGCGGCAGCGTCCGCGTCGAGGGCGTGGCAGCGCTCGACGAGATCGAGATCGAGTTGGCGCTCTCCCCCGCGCAGGTCGAGATCGTCGAGGCGAGTTGCAACCTCGGCGCGGCGCCGGTCGACGCACACGGCGTGATGAAGTTGACTCCGGAGGGACCCGTGCTCGAGCTGCGGATCACCGGCGACAACGTGCTGCTCGCGCGCTCGAGTGAGCTGCGTTTGCGCGCGGACGTCGACGTGCACCTGGACGGGCCGCTCGCGACGCCCTCTCTGACGGGTGAGATCGCGCTCGTCGGCTCACGGGTTCGACTCGATCTCGACTTGCTCGGCGCGCTCCAGGGCGCGCTCCCCGGCAAGGGCAAGGCGGGCAAGCGCGCCAAAGGCTCCGGCGCGATCGATATCCCTGGTTTTGGACCGGAGGCGGCGCGGGTCGACCTCGCGCTCCTGACACGGGAGCCCGTGCGTGTACAAGGCAACGTCGCGCGCGGCGCGCTGCGTTCGGACCTGCGTCTGACCGGGTCCGCTGCGGCGCCCGTGCTGATCGGCCAGGTCTTCGTCGATCCCCTCGAGCTCGCGTTGCCCGCAGCGACGGTGCGTTACGAGAGCGGCGTCGTGCGTTTCGACGCCGCGCGGCCGAACGTCCCGCTACTCGAGCTCGTCGGCGAAACGCGGGTGGCCGGGTACGACGTACAGGTCGCGCTCGAGGGGCCCTACGACCAGCCCGAGGTGCGGCTCACCTCGAGTCCACCGCTCTCGGCGGATCAGTTGCTGTTGCTCGTCGTGTCGGGGCGTCCGCCCGCCGAGGCTGGCCAGATCAGCGCCGCGGGCGAATCCCTCGCCGTGTACATCGCCAAGGACCTCGTGCGCAGCTGGTTCGATGACGGCGGCTTCGACGAGGGGCGCTCCTTCCTGAGTCGGATCGAGATCGTGACGGGGCGCGACGTGTCGAAGTCGGGAGTGTTGACCCTCGAGGCTACGTATCAGTTGCGCGAGAAGCTCGGCACGTTTGACGGCGGTGTCTTCGCCGTCGTCGCGCGGGACGCGTTCGAGGACTACAACTTGGGGCTGCGTTTCGTGGTCAAGCTGCGATGAGGGGCGAGCTCGAGTACGCGGCGGCAATGCGCTGCGCGGGCAGCATTCTCGTCGGGCTCGCGCTTTTTGCTTGTCGGAGCGCGCAAGGGGTGCCCGACCCTGTCGTGGATGGCGTGGCGCCCACTGTCACGATGTTGCAGGAGTGCGATGGGTTGACCGTGAGCCTGCAAGGCGTTCCAAAGGGCACCGAAGACCTCGTACGGGATGCGACACGCGAGCTGATCGAGCAGTGTGCCGCTGCTGGGGGCGCGCCCGCGTACCTCGACGACGCGGCCTATGAGCTGCAGCTCGCTTTGCGCAATGAGGGCTTCCCTGCGGCAGAGGTCAGCTTCACGCGGACCAAGGCCGCGAATCGCACGGACGCGGTGCTCGAGGTCAAAGCAGGCCGACGGGTGACGATCGCCGGCGTCGTGCTCAATAGCTCAGATGGGCTCAATAGCCCAGATGGGCTCAGCGGCTCCGATGGAGTAGAGGCCCTTCCTGGGCCGGCAGCCAAAGCGCTGCCTGTGGGCGAGCTGCGCGCCATCTTCGGCGCGCCAGAGACGCGCCTGCTCGGTGGCAACGGTGAGTGGATTTACAGCGCGGAGCGTGCGCGGCGCGCCCCGGCGCGGATCGTCGAGGTCCTGGAGGGCGCCGGTTACCTCGACGCCGAAGCGCGCTTGCTGGAGCTCGATCCCGCAGCGACCGGGGACCAGGTCCTGCGCGTCGAGATCTCACTCGGGGAGCGCTACCGATTGACGGACATCGAGCTCTCGTTCGAGGGCGACACACTCGAGCTCGAGCAACGAGCGGCGCTCGAGGCCGAGTGCAAGGCGGTGATCACCGAGCTGCTGGGGTCGGGGCGCGACGACGCGCGGCCCTACCAGCCGAACAGCGTGCGGACCCTCTACGGGCGGCTGGTCGACACCCTCGAGCGCCTCGGCCACCCGGAAGCGGTCGTGCAAATCGAGACGAAAACCGACCAAGCGCGCGCCCGCGTGCGCCTGCGCGCGGAGGTGATCCCGGGTCCCCGCGTCGTGGTCACGGACGTGCTCTTTGCGGGACATAAGAAGACCCGTCCGAGATTTCTCGCGAGTCGTGTCGAGACGGAAAAGGGCGATGTTCTCAACGGCGATGTGCTGCGTCGCGACGTGCGGCGCCTCTACCGCACCGGGCTCTTCGGCGAGGTGCGGACACGTCTCGAGGGCGAGGGCACCCAACGGGAGCTCGTCTTCGACCTCCTGGAGCGCAAGAGCCGCGAGCTCTGGATCGAGCCGGGTTACGGCTCCTATGAGCTCTTCCGTATCTCGACGGGTTATCGCGAGCGCAACCTGTTCGGGACCGGGCGTGGCTGGCGCGCGGAGGGCACCGCGGCGCTGCGGGCCCTGCGGGTGTCGTCGACGCTGACGGATCCGCGGCTATTCGGGCAGGACCTCATCGGCGACCTGCGGATCGATTATGACCGTCGCGACGAGCCCTCGTTCGTACGCTTGCAGCGCGGTGTCGGCGCCTTCGTCACCAAGGAGTGGGGCGGTCGAGTGACGACCAGTGTTGGCTACCAGTTTCGACGCTCCGAGGTGCGCGCGGTCGAGGTGCAGAACGCCGAGCTCGAAGACGATCAGAATGTCGTCGACCTCTCGACCGTGCGCATCACGCACCGGATCGACCGGCGCGATGACAGCTTCGTGCCGACCGAGGGTGGGTTCGCGGAGGTCGCGCTCGAGTACGGCAGCAGCGCGCTCGGCTCCGAGCTTGATTTTGTGCGCTCGACGCTGTCGCTCGCGGGTTACCACGCGCTCGGCCGCCGGAACGTGCTCGCAGCGGGCGTGCGGACTGGCTTGATCTCGCCGTTCGGGAATGATGACTCGATCCCGCTGCAGGAGCGCTTCTTCGTCGGCGGCGAGAACAGCGTGCGTTCGTTCACGGAGAGCAAGCTCGGTCCGAAAGACCGCGCCGGTCGGCCGTCCGGCGGCGAGGCGTTTTTGACGGGCAGCCTCGAGCTGCGGCACGCCCTCTATGGGAATCTCCAAGGCGCGCTGTTCGCCGATGCGGGCACGCTCGTCGAGCAGCACAACGAGCTCTTGCAGTTCCGTGACGTCGGGACCGCGGTGGGACTCGGCCTGCGTTATCTCCTCCCGATCGGCCCTTTGCGCGTCGACGTGGCAGCGAACCCCGACCCCGCGAGCGGCGAGGACGATTGGGCAGCGCATTTCAGCATCGGTATGGCGTTTTGAGGTGTAGAAGAGTGCGGCTGATGGCTGTCGAATCGGCGCCGCGTACCTGGTACCGTACGACGATTCGACGACCACTCCGCCGGAACCTCCACCGGGCGTGAATTCGATCGCGGAGAGGCACTCAGTCCATGCTGGCCGGACGCACAAAGCGCCGCTCCCACTGATGACTCCGGTGATGTTCCACAATCACTCGTTCGTTGACACGGGCGAAGACGACGGAGGCCCTTGTCCCACGTCGCCCTGAACGGTGTGAGCTCCGCGATCGTCGTCTTGAAGTTCGGAGGGTCGATCCTCCGCGGACCTGAGCAGCTCGAGGCCGCCGCCGCCGAGGTCGCGCGGCAGCGCGCGTTGGGCGCGCGCATCGTGGCCGTCGTGTCCGCGTTCCAGGGGCGCACGGACGCCCTCGAGCGCACGGCGCGGGCGCTCGTCGCCGGAACAAGAAACGAGGCCGAGGCCGCCCCCGCGGAGGTGGCGCGCCTCCTGGCGAGCGGCGAGACGGAGAGCGCCGCGGCGTTCCTCCTCGCGTTGCGGCGCGTCGGCCTCGCGGCTGACATTCTGGAGCCGGCTCGTGTCGGGCCGACGTGCACCGGGGACCCGCTCGACGCGGAGCCAGTGGCGCTCCACGTCGCCGCCTTCCACGCTGCGTTCGAGCGCGCGCCGGTCGTCGTCTTGCCGGGCTGGGTCGGGCGCACCGCCGACGGGCACACGGCGGTCCTGGGCCGCGGCGGCAGTGACCTGACCGCGCTGTTCGTCGCGCACCGCCTGGCCGCAGCGCGGTGTGTGCTCTACAAGGACGTCGGCGCGCTGTTCGAGCGCGACCCGGCCCTCGACGCGCAACCTAGGCGTCACGCTCGTCGCCTGGCCCACGCGTCGTTCTCCGACACACTCGACTTGGTGCGGAGCGGCGCGGGCATCGTGCAGGCGAAGGCTGTCCTATTCGCGGAGCAGTATGGCTGGCCCTTCGAGATCGCCGCCCTCGGTGGCTCCACGGGCACCTACGTCGGGCATGGCCCGACGGTCATCGCCGACACACACACCGACGCCGCGACCGAATGAGGCTGCGGCACTTGGCTCAACGATGGCCTCAGCTATGGGCGAGGTTGCGACGCGGCGCTGGAGTCAAGGACTGCATGTCGGGAGTTCGGTTGGTCCGGGCCTCTTCGACGGGAGCCGCGTTCGCGCCATCGAGCGCGGCGATCTCGACACGGATGAGGCGCCGCGCCATCCAGCGCACCGCGAACGTGTCGCGCAGCGCCCGCAGCGCGCGGTTGCGAACGCCGTACTTGCTGACCCCCGCGACGCGTGGATGGTGCGCGACCGGCACCTCGACCACGGAGTACCCATGGAGCCGCAGCAGCGTGGGCAAGAAGCGGTGCATGCCGTCGAGGAACGGCAACGCGCGCACGGCCTCGGTTCGGAACACCTTGAGGGAACAGCCCGTGTCGCGGATCTGGTCGCCCGTCAGGCGGTTGCGGACACCGTTCCCTATCCGCGAGCTCGCGCGACGCACAAACGTGTCATTGCGCTTCACGCGGTAGCCGACCGCCGCGCCGTGCTCTCCGAGCGCGGCGATGAGCTTCGGGATGTCGGCGGGGTCGTTCTGCAGGTCTGCGTCGAGGGTCGCGATGAGCGGCGCCGTGGCGGCGTGGATGCCTGCGGCCATCGCGGCAGTCTGGCCCGCATTGCGAGCGAAGTAGATGCCGCGAACGCGCGGGTCACGCGCATGGAGCCCCCGGATTCGCGCCGCGGATCCGTCGGAGCTCCCATCGTCGACGAGCAGCAGCTCGAACGTCTCGTGCCCGAGGGCTTCGATCACACGTTGGTAGAGCGGCTCGAGGTTTTCTTCCTCGTTGTAGACGGGCGCAACGAGCGAGATCGCAGGAGCCTCGCTGCTCGCGGTATGCAGCGTGTAGAGCTCGGTAGCGAAGAGCCGCAGAGCGGTGAGGGGGGGCGGGTGTCCTGCCATGTTCGGACGCGATGCTGGAGACAAGCGTGCGAGGTCAAGATGACTCGAACATTACCATCCCCGATCCAAGCCCCGAGAGGGCCTAGTTTTTGCGCCTTCATCCGTTTAGCAGCGGGCGCGCCCTCGTACCGGCTTTAGAAGGGCCCTCGCCAGCGCTCGACCTGGCCCCGGGGCGCATGGAACGAGCGTGGCCGGTGAGCCGCGAGGCGAGCCGGCGTCAGGGACCCGCGTCGCAGGCCTCGATGTCGGCCGGGTCGGGAAAGGTCTGCGCGACCTCAATCGGCGCGCGGGTCTCGCCCTGGGCGCGTGCTCGCCCCTTGGCGCTGTACGCGATCATCAGGTTGCGCACCTGCACCAGCGGCCCGATGGCGTACCCGGCGATGAGCCCGATGTTTCGGATATGGCAGACGTACGCGAGCAACAGCGCGTTGCCGACGAGGCTCAACCACCAGAACGTCTTCGGGAAGTACGACTCCCCGCGCCGCTCGCTCTTGAGCCACTGGACGACGAAGCGAGAGCTCCAGATCGAAGCGCCGATGACCGCGACGGCGGTCCACGCCCGTCCTTCGCCAGTCGGGACTCGCAGGCCCCGCATGCCGAGCGCCACGAGCGTCACGCCCAGGACGACGGCCGCCGAGAGGGTCCACGTCAGGGGCGCCGGGCGTCGCTTCGGGCCCTTCCCCAGCGTCAGATTCCGCAGGTAGATCGCGAGCGCGAGGACGTAGCTGAGGAAGAGGACGGGCTCGCCGATCAGCCACGTGTACGACCCGGCGAAGATCGCGCCGAGGACCGACAGCCACCAGAACAACCGCGGCGCGACCGTCTTGCGCGCGCGCTCGCTCGCGATCCACTGGATCAAGAAACGCGAGAAATAACAGGCGTTGCCCGTCCAGATGAGGACGTCGACGGCCCCGTGTTTCTCGGCGAGTGTGACAGAGGCGGTCGCGATCACCCTGGCAGGATACGGAGCCGCGGGCGCTCCGTCAGCGAGCGCGAGGGCCTTCTGTGGGCGGGGCGTCCGCGGCGTATTCTCGACCCACCGTGCGCTCCTGCGCTGCAACTCGTACCACACGCATGTCTGTTCGAATGTTCGCGGCCGAGCCACCGGCCCTCGCCTCCCGGGCCTCGGGAGGGGAGGCGAGGCTCGACCCCTGGCTCGTCGCGCTCTTGGCGTTGGCGCTCACGCTGCCGGCGCTCGGGCAGGGCTCGCTCGTCACGGATGAGGCCCTCTACGCGGCCCTCGCGAGGGAGGCGCTCGAGGGTGGTCGCTGGTTCTGCCTCACCTTGCAAGGAAACCCCTACGCGAACAAGCCGCCCGCAGGTTTCTGGGCGATGGCGGCTTCCTTCGAGGTCTTCGGGGTGTCGACGTGGTCGGCGCGGCTCCCGAGCGCGCTTTCGGGCGCGTTCGTCTGTGGGGTCGTCGCCTGGGCGACGCAGCGCGCCTATGGGCGGACCTCGGGGCTGCTCGCGGGCGCCGCGCTCGCGATCACGCCGGCCTGGATGGAGGTCGCGGCCGAGGCGCGCCTGGAGACGCCTGCCCTCGCCGCAGGCCTGCTCGGCGTCCTCTTGTGCGTCCGCACCCGTGAGCGCGGTGACAGTCGTTCACCTGAGGGCGCAACGGGCGCCGCCGAGGCGGCCCTGGCGCAGAATCCTTTTCGGTCCGGCTGGCAAGTCGCGCTCGCGGGCCTGTCCTTCGGGGTCGCGGCCCTGGTCAAGGGCCCCGTAGTGCTCCCGCCCTTGGCGCTCGGCGTCGCGCTGCTGCGCTCCAACTTTGCGCGCCTTGCTCTGCTCGGAATTGCGGGCCTCGTCACCGCGAGTTGGCCGCTCATGTTGCACTTCGTCGGCGGCGAGATATGGACCCGCGCCGCCTCCTCCGAGCTGCGAGCGCACATCGGCCCCAGCGGGCGCGACCCCGTCGCGCTCCTCAGGGCGCTCTTCAGGGCGCTCTTCGTCGCTGGCGCTCCGCTTTCCTGGCTCGTGTTGGCGCTGTTCCGACGAGCCTGGAACACAAACCCGAGGGTCGCGTACGGCGCCGCGATCTGGGTGACCGTGGTGTCGATCGGGGCGGCGCTGCCGGCCCCGACCTACTCCCGCTACATCATCCCGCTATTGCCCGCGTTGGTGTTGGTCGTCGGCGGCGGCGCCGCGGCGCTCGGGGTGCAGGATCCATCTTCGGTGGCCGCGCGCGGCCGCATGCTGAGATGGATCCTCGTCGTCGCAGCGCTCCTCGCCGCGGCGCCGCCGTGGTTGTTCGGTGTCAGGTACCACCGGGACCCCGCGCGGTTCTTCCGCATCCATCAGGCAGTGCTCGCGACCGAGTTCCCTGCGGGGCAACCGCTGACCCTGGTAGGGGATGACCGGGCCGCCGAGCGCGGGACGATCGCGCTCTATCTGAGGCGCGACGTCGACCTGACTGACACCGCGACCCTGGCGGGACTCGAACCGTCTTCGAGGCCGAGGTCGATCCTCTTGATGAACGCAGAGGGCGCCGTGCTGCGCGAGCTCGGTTACGAGGTCCGCGCTGCCGATGGCAAGTGGACCCTCCTCGCACGGTAGGACCCTGGTCACGCCGCCTGCGCAGCACGTCTGAGACCGTAGGTTTCGAATTCGACCCCCAACACAACAAGCCGACGTCGCGCTCGCGACGTCGGCTTGTTTCTTGGGTCGGGTTCGGACCTTCTGGTCTCAGACGCTCGCAGGTTCGGGTTTCGGCTCCGGTGCGCTGTCGAGGAACACCAGTGTGTCCTCGCCCGCCTCCTGGCCGACGTCGATCCAGATCGTCTTCGCGACGTCGAAGCGGCCCCGGAGGAGGTGCTCGGCGAGCGGGTCCTCGATGTGGCGCTCGATCGCGCGGCGCAGCGGACGTGCGCCGTAGTCCTCGTGGAAACCCTTCTTGATCAGGAAGTCGAGGGCCTCGCTGGTCACCTCGATCGTGATCTCGTGCTCCTTCAGGCGCGTGCGAACCTCGCCCAATTGCAGGTGGACGATGCGCTGCAGGTCCGTGTTCGACAGGGTGTTGAACACCACGCACTCGTCGACCCGGTTCAGGAACTCGGGGCGGAAGTGACGCTCGACCTCGATCATCACGTCGGCCTTCATGCGCTTGCGCTTTTCGCCCTCGTCTGCCGAGGCCTGGTCGAAGCGCCCGAAGCCCAGCTTGGCGCTGGCCTTCATCGCGTGCGACCCGAGGTTGCTCGTCATGATCAGGATCACGTTCTTGAAGTCGATGTGCCGCCCGAAGGAGTCGGTCAAGCGACCCTCCTCCATGATCTGCAACAGCATGTTGAAGACGTCCGGGTGCGCCTTCTCGATCTCGTCGAGGAGCACGACGGAATAGGGCCGACGGCGGACCTTCTCCGTGAGCTGACCACCCTCCTCGTAACCGACGTACCCGGGGGGCGCGCCGACCAGGCGGGAGGCGTTGTGCTTCTCCATGTACTCGCTCATGTCCATGGTGATGACGGCGTCTGCGTCACCGAACATGAACTTCGCGAGCTGCTTGCACAGGTAGGTCTTGCCCACGCCGGACGGGCCGAGGAACAAGAACGTGCCCATCGGGCGGCGCGGGTCCTTGAGACCCGAGCGCGAGCGGCGCACCGAGCGCGCGATGGCCTTGATCGCGTCGTCCTGGTGGATGACGACTCGGCCGAGCTCGTCTTCCATCTGCAGGAGGCGCTCCGCTTCAGCCTTCTCGAGGCGCGTCAGCGGGATCCCGGTCATCTTCGACACGGTCTCCTGGATGATGTCAGCCGTGACTTCGCCGACCTGCTCCTTGGCCTTCTGCTCGCTGCGCCATTTATCCTGGACCTCGTCGCGCTTCTTCTTGAGCTGGTAGGCGCGGTCGCGCACCTCGGCGGCGCGCTCGAAGTCCTGGCCGGTGACGGCCTCGTCCTTCTCCTTCTCGAGCTTCTCGATCTCGTCCGAGATCTGGCGCAGGTCCGGCGGCGGAACCATCGCTTTGATGCGGACGCGCGCGCCGGCCTCGTCCATCACGTCGATGGCCTTGTCCGGCAGGAAGCGGTTGTTGATGTAGCGGGTCGATAGCTCGACGGCCGTGGCCAAAGCCTCGTCCGTGTACGACACGCGGTGGTGGGCCTCGTAGCGGTCGCGCAGGCCGCGCAGGATCGCGAGCGCTTGCTCCGGCGTCGGCGGCTCGACGTTCACCGATTGGAAGCGTCGCTCGAGCGCGCCGTCCTTCTCGATGTGCTTGCGGTACTCGTCGAGGGTCGTCGCGCCGATGACCTGGATCTCGCCGCGCGAGAGCGCGGGCTTCAGCACGTTCGAGGCGTCGATCGCGCCCTCGGCGCCGCCGGCACCGACGAGGGTGTGCAGCTCGTCGATGAAGAGGACGACGTCTTTGACGCGCCGCACCTCGGTCATGACGGCCTTGATGCGCTCCTCGAACTGACCGCGGTACTTCGTGCCGGCGACCATCAGCGCGAGGTCGAGCACGACGATGCGCCTGCCACGCAGGATCTCCGGCACGGTGTTGTCGATGATCTGTTGGGCCAGACCCTCGACGATCGCCGTCTTGCCGACACCGGGCTCGCCGAGGAGCACGGGGTTGTTCTTCGTGCGCCGCGACAGGATCTGGATCACGCGCTCGATCTCGAGCTCGCGGCCGATCACGACGTCGAGCTTGCCTTCAGCCGCGAGCTCCGTGAGGTCGCGACCGAAACTGTCGAGCGCCGGCGTCTTGGACTTCGAATTCGACGGCGTGGGGCTTTCCTCGCTGCTCACGGGGGTGTCCTCATCCTCTTCGTCTGACGTGTCGGCGCCCAGGAAGTCGAGCACTTCTTCGCGCACGTCCTCCAGCTTCACGCCGAGGTTCAGGAGCACTTGGGCGGCGATGCCCTCGTTCTCCTTGATCAGCCCGAGCAGAAGGTGCTCGGTGCCGATGTACTGATGGCCCAGGTTGCCTGCCTCTTCCATGGAGAGCTCGAGCACCTTCTTCGCGCGCGGCGTGAAGGGGAGCTGGCCCATGGTCACCATCGAGGGCCCGGTCTTGACGATCTTCTCGACCTCCATCCGGATCTTGTTCAGCTCGATCCCCATGTTCTTGAGGACGTTCGCGGCGACCCCGCTGCCCTCCTGCACGAGGCCGAGGAGGACGTGTTCGGTGCCGAGGTATTCATGGTTGAACCGCGTCGCTTCTTGGCGGGCGAGGTTCATCACCTTCTTGGCGCGGTCGGTGAATCGATCGAACATGGGCTGATTCGGGCTTGGTTCGCGGCGGGGCGGCTCGAGTGCCGCCGTCAGTGCTACCCAGAGGGAGTCGGATCTTCCGACATCTGTGGGTTCTTAGTCATCGACCTTCAAGGTCTCCGAGTTGACCGCTTCGTAGTGGGGTGGGTGGAAGTGCCTTGTGGGCGCACACGATGGCCCAGCGCGAACGGGGCGCGGCGGGGGAGAAAACGCCGTCAGGGGTCCGCAGAATGACCTCCCAGGGGCCGCTGATCCAGCCCAGATCCGCGCTTCGACGCCGAATGTGCATTCCCTGCGGGTGAGGCGCAGGAAATTTCCGTTCGGACTCAAGGCAGCGAGCGATCCGGGTCGCTTGCGACGACCTCGGACGGCGCAATCACTCGCGCCGCCTGGGCGAGCGCCTCGGCGTGGTGACGCTCGAGCCCCTGGAGCTCGTCGCGAAGGCGCGCCGCGTCCTCGAACGCTTCGTCCGCGATGGCGCGCGCGAGCTGCGTGCGCACTTCGTCGATGCGCCGTGTGCGCTCGACCGTGCGCTCGTCGGTGCCGGGGATGCGGCCGACGTGTTGCGCGGAGCCGTGCATGCGCTCCAGCAGCTCGCCGAGGTACTCGGCGAAGGTGTCGTAACACTGCTGGCAGCCGACCCGGCCGCGGCGGCGAAGCTCGTCGAGGGTCGTCCCGCACTCCCCACAGGCAACCGTGGGCTTGCGTTTGGTCGCCGTGACGGCGGAGAGTTGCAAGAGCTTCCAGACCTCGTCGATCGTCGCTTTGGCCTGCACTTGCTGGCTGGGGAGACCCGCCTTCTGGGCGCACACCTCACACAGATGGTGGGTCGCGATATCGTTCGACGCGTGACCGGGGGACACGAAGGCCCGCACCTCGTCGATGTGGACCGAGGCCGGTTCTTTCTCGCAGCGCTGACACAGCATGGTGGTGGCGGCCGCCGTGGCCCCCTTCGTTCCTATAACCTATGAGGTTTAGTCCGATTTCGTGCTCCGGTCAACCCAGCTGCCCGGACTAGGCGTTCGCTGGGGGCGTGTCATCCAGCGCGGGCAGGGCCGCGCGGAAGGCGCGCGCGCGGGCCTCGAAATTCGGCCACGCGTCGAAAGACGCGCACGCCGGCGAGAACAGGAGTGTCCCGCCACGGGGCGTTCGAGCGAGGGCGAGGGCCGTCGCCGCGACGGCGTCCGGGGCCCGCTCCCAGCGCGCTCGTGCGGCGTCGCAAGCCTCCGCGAGGGCCTCCGCGGCGGCGCCGAAGACGATGCACAAGGCGTCCCGAGCGGCGAGCGCCCGGGCCATCTCGTCGAGGGCGAGGTCGCGTTTCGCCGCGCCGCCGAGCAGCACCGTGAGCGCGCGAGCGCTGCCGGCCGGCGTCAGCGAGGGCTCGTCGAGGGCCGCGATAGTCGAGTCCGGGGTCGTCGACACGCCGTTGTCGATCACCCGCACTCCGCTACGCCAGCCCAGCTCCTCGACGCGGTGGGGCAACCCGACGAGGGTCGGCACGAGGCGCGCGAGCGCCTCCGCCGGCACGCCGAGCCGCCGCGCGCCGGCCAGGGCGACGAGGACGTTTGCGCGTTGAAAGCGTCCAGGCAAACCGAGGCTCTCGACTTCGGCCAGGTCCTCCCCGAAGGCGTGGAAGCGTCCGCCCACGAGCGTGATCGCGGAGCGCATTTCAGGCGCCTCCTCCTCACAGCTCGCCGAGTGCACGACGATCTCGACGTCCCTTTGGGGATGGCTGTGGGGATGGCTGTGGGCCGGCCGGTCGAACGGCGGCCGACCCGCGAGCGCGCGCGGCACGAACGCGGCGCCGCCCGGCGCGACGAGGTCCAGAATGCGCGCCTTCGCGCGCCTGTACCCGGCGACGTCGCCGTGCCGCTCGAGGTGATCCGCGAGGACGTTCGTGATGATCGCCAGGTCGAGCGCCGGCCGCGGCGCGAGGGCCTCGAGCTGGTACGACGAGAGCTCGAGGACGACGCGGTCCTCGACCTCGATCGAGCCGAGCGCCTCGAGCAAAGACCCGCCGATGTTGCCGCCGAGGTGCACCCGTCGCGCGCTCGGCGCCAGGAACGCCGCGAGCCAGCTCGAGGTCGAGCTCTTGCCCTGCGTGCCCGTCACCGCGGCGATGGGCGCGGGGCAGCGCTCGAGGAACAGCTCGACCTCGCTCGTGATCGTCACGCCCGCGGCGCGCGCGCGTCGGAGCCAGGGGTTGTGCGGCGCGACCGCGGGGTTCGCCACGATGAGCTCGCTGCCCTCGAAGTCGCGCGCTTCGTGGGGGCCGAGGCGCACCTCGACACCCGAGCCGGCGAGCGCCTCCACGGCGGGCGCGAGGGTCGCGGCGTCGCGTAGATCCACCGCGACGACCTCGGCGCCGTTCCGAGCGAGCCAACGCGCCGCGCCGACGCCGCCGCCGAAAAGGCCGAGGCCCATGACCGTCACACGCCGCCCGGCGACGGGGGTCACGGACGCTGTGGCCCGGGCGCTGCGCGCCGAGTTTTCTCGCGCCGCGTCTCCCCGGTTTGGTCCGGCGCGGCTCGATGCGGCGCTGTAGTCGGTGCTCAACGGGGCGCGCCTCCGGTCGGTGTCGGCGGCGCTTCCAGTTCAGCTGGCGGCGCCGTTGCGCCGGGTCCCGTTGATGGCGCCGCCGCGCCGGGTCCCGTTGATGGCGCCGTTGCGCCGGGTCCCGTTGATGGCGCCGTTGCGCCGGGTCCCGTTGATGGCGCCGCCGCGCCGGGTCCCGTTGATGGCGCCGCCGCGCCGGGTCCCGCGGGTGACGCCGCAGCGCCCGGCAGCTCGCTGCGTGCGTTCTCCGCCTCGGCGGGGCGCGCCGCGCGCACACGCGCCGCGCGTTGCACGAACTCCGTCGCCGCGGGTTGCGCCTCGATGCCGTCGTCCGGCTCGAGGTGCACGACCGGCAGCTTGACGCGGTGGTGCAGGCCGAGCGGCAACAGGACCTCGGTGAAGAGGTCGATCGGGAAGCGGGCGAACCAGGGCGCGGAGAGGTCGATCCGCTGCGAATGAGTCAGATACCCCGGCGCGTAGAGCGAGATGCGCCGCACGCCATAGTGATCGAACGGATAGGAGAGCGGCGTCCGCCCGATCGGCCGCTCGTCGAGGCGCACGACGGCGCCCGCTGGCACCGACTCGATCATCAGCGTCCGGTGCGGCCGGCACGCGGGCGCGAGCAGCGCGAGCAGCGCGAGAACACCCGCCCGACCGCTCGAACGCGCCCTCCTGAGGCGCGCCGCGGGAGGTTGGGCAAGACCCTCGACCAAGGAGACGGAACGCGGCGCCATGGTCGCCATGGTGCCTGTTCGAGCTGCACTGTCCAAGCGCGAGTTGGCGGAGGTTTTTCTTGCCGTTCTACGCGCCTGACGCGCCTGACGCGCCTGACGCGCCGTCCGCGATCGCGAGGCGGCGCGACGCCGCTCCCGCATGCCCCGCCGCGGAAGGGATCTGACCCCTCCCGCGGCGTATGGGCCCGCTGGCGGAGAGGGAGGGATTCGAACCCTCGGAATCCTTTTGGGATTCACCGCATTAGCAATGCGGCGCATTCGGCCACTCTGCCACCTCTCCAGCGAAGGGCGGGGAGGATACCGACGTGCTCGCCCAGGGGCAAGGTCGGCCGCCCTGGGTTGGGTCGGGTTCGTGTGAACGCGGTCCAAGCCGATCCATGGAAGGCTCACAGGATCTTTGCGTATCCTTGAGTGGTGAACGCGTCCGAGCCCTCGTCCCTAGCCTTAGCCGCGAACTCCCCCCAGGCAGCGGCGGAGTCGGCGGCGGGCGCGTGGCGCCGTCTGCAGCGCGCCTGCGATCGGCCCCGGCGGCTCTGGGCCCTCCTTTTTGGCACGGCCTTCGCGGTCGCGGCCGCCGCGCTCGTGAGGTATGGCCTCGGGCGCGCCGCGGCCACCGGCGAGGCCTTCGACGTCCTGCGCACCCTGCGTCACATCGGATTCGCGGGGCTCGCTCTCGTGCCGCTCGCGGCCGTGCCCGGCGAGCTCTGGTTCCACCGCCGCGCGCCGTCCCCGTCGCGCCCGGCCTTCGGCCAGGCCGTGTTCCGGGTGTGGCTCGTGGACGTCATCGTCGCCACCCTCGTCGGGTCGCTCTGGCTCTTCGAGCTGCCCGCGGACCAGTCGCCGTGGGTGCGCCTCTGCGTCATCGTCGCGCTCGTGTCGAGCGTCGCGTTGATCTCGCTCGTGCCCGGCGCGGTGTTCGTCGCGATCCTGCGCTTGGTCGAGCGTTGGCGGGTCGCCGCTATGCTCATCGCGCTCGCGGGCGGCTTCTTCCTCACGCTCGTTTACACCGACACGGTTGTCTATCGACTCCTGCGCTACCATTTCTTCTCGAGCGCGGTCGTCAACGTGGCGTTCACGGCGGGCTCGGGCGACTCGATCATCCTCGGCGCCTACGTGTGGGCGACCGCCGGCGCCATCATCGCGACCCTGGCGGCCGCGCAATTCGTGCTGATCGGCATGCTCGCGCGGCGCGTCGATCGACTGTTCGATGCGGGCCGCACGCCATCGCTCTTTCTGCAGCCACGTTTGGTGCTCGTCATCGGCGTCCTGCCGTCCTTCGTCTTCTCGCAGTCCGTCTACGCCGCCGCTGACATCTCGCGCGATCGCGAAGTGCTCCGCGCGACTCGCGCGATCCCGGTCCTGCCGCGCGTGCGGCTCGGCATGGTGCTCGAGGAGGAGGGCGCGCGCCCGGCCCAGTACGAGTTGCTGCCCGGCGACGCCAAGCTCGCCTGGCCCAAGGAGACACCGACCATCGACCCGACTCGCGGGCCCGGTTTCCGCGCCGCGGGCAAGCTGCCGAACATCTGCATCATCGTGCTCGACTCGTGGCGGCGCGACATGCTCGACCCCGAGTTGACGCCGGCGCTCGCGCGCTTCGCCGACGAAGGCACACGGCGTTTCGACGACCACCTTGCGGGCGGCAACGGCACACGCTACGGGCTGTTCACGATGCTGTACGGCCTGCACGGCTCGTACTGGTTCCCCGTGCTGGCGGAGCGCCGCTCGCCGCTCCTCATCGACACGCTGCAAGCGCTCGGTTACGACCTGCGGATCTTCTCCAGCGCGTCGATGAGCTTCCCCGAGTTCCGCGACACCGCCTGGTCCCGCATCCCGCCGGAGGCGATCCTCGACTCGTTTGGCGAGGGCCTCGTCTCGTGGCAGAAGGACGAGCGCATGGCCGAGGCTTTCGAGGGTTGGCAGACGCGCCGCGAGGACACCGCCGACGAGCGGCCCTTCTTCTCGTTCCTCCTGATCGACGCGCCGCACCAGCCGTATGCGAATCCGGGTGGTCCCTACGCGCCTACGGTCGACGCCCTCGACTACATCGAGCTCGGCCGCACGACCGGCGGGCCCGAGCTGCCGTTGCTGCAGGAGCGGGTGCTCAACACGTACAAGAACTCCGTGCACCACGCGGACGGCACCGCGGGGCGCGTGCTCGCGTCGCTGCGCGATCGCGGCGTCCTCGACGACACCCTCGTGATCGTCACGGGTGACCACGGCGAGGAGTTCTTCGAATGCGGCTTCTGGGGCCACACGAGCGCCTTCTCGCCCGAGCAGGTCGAGGTGCCGCTCCTGATGCGCGGACCCGGAGTGCCGGCCGGGATCGAAGCGCGGCCGACTTCGCACCTCGACATCTCGAACACGCTGCTGGAGCTGCTCGGGGCGGATCCCGCGCGCCGCGGAGAGTACTCGCTCGGCGCGAGCCTCTTCGACCCGCCGGCCGCGCGCTGTCGCGTCGTCGCGGGCTGGAGCGACCTGGGCCTCTGGACACCGTCGGGGATCTTCGATCTGCCGCTCCGAGCGCCGACTGTCGCGGGTTGGGGCAAGGAGTACGAGGTCTACGATCGCCATTGGAATCCCGTGCCCGACCCCGAAGCGTGCTTCCGCCGGGAGAGCGTCGAGCTCGAACGCATGGCCGAGGAGTGCGCGCGTTTCCTCGCGCAACGCTGAGCGTCCGCCCGGCGCCGAACGCCGAATTTCGCGCTCGGGACTCGTCCGATGTCGTTGTGTCGACTGCTTCTGTGCCTCGCGCTCGCCGCTGTCGCGTACGGCGTCCGCAGCGTGCATGTCCTCGGGCATGTCATCGAGCACGTCGACCGCGGCGCTGGCGGGACGGGTGAGGCCCTCGAGGCTGATTCCGCGGTCACCCTCGCGACGTTCGATCCCGACTCCGAATACCACGCGCGGCGCGTCGCGCGCGCCGTTGCCGAAGGGGGCACGGTCGCCGCGCGCGATCCGCTGCTCGCGTGGCCCGCGTACGGCGAACGTGGCGCGCCGATTCCCTGGCCGCCGTATTACGACGCGCTCCTCGCTTGGGTCGCGCGCCAGCGCGGGGCCGTGGCGGAGGAGCCCCAGCCTCAGGAGTCCCAGCCCCGGGAACTCCCTTCCCAGAAACCGGGGGAGCTCGAGTCGAGCGGCGAGCGCGAGCCGTCGCGCGACACGCCGCTCGCGCCTGCGCGGCTGAAACTCGGCCCGGTGGCCCGACACATCGTGGCGGACACCGTGGCGCGCGCGCCCGCCTGGTGCGCAGCCTTGGCCGCGGCGGCCGCTTGTTTCGCAGCGATGGGCCTCGTGCGCCGCGGCAGGGGCGTCGTGAGTCGCGGCGTTGGCCTCGCGGGGGGCGGCGCGGAGCGGGGCGCGGCAGTCGAGGTCGGCACGCCAAGCAGCGCCGCGGTCCTGGCTGCGGGTGTGGTCGCGGGGCTCGGTGTCGCGCTCTCGTTCGCGAGTCTGCGTTACTCGTACCTCGGCATGGGCGATCACCACGCCGCGGTCAGCGCGCTCTATCTCGTCCTGCTCGCGCTCGTCGGGTGGGGGCTCGCGCCCGAGTCGCTGGCCGGCCTGCGCCTGTCCGCCGTGCGGGGCGCCTCGGCCGGGCTCGTCGCGGGCGCGATGCTCGGCACGTGGGTCGCGTCGCTCGCGCTGATCCTGCCCGTACAGGCGTCGTTTCTCTGGCTCGTCTGGCGCCCGCGTGGCGCGACGCGGCCGGCCTCCATCGCGGGCCTCGGGCTCTTCGCTGCGAGTTTTCACAAGGCCCTGCTGCTCGCCCTCCTGCCGGCCGTGCTCGTGAGCCCGTGGAACGAGCTCGAGCCGTTCGATGTGGTGAACCTCTCCTGGTTCCACATCGCGTGGTTCGGCGTCTCGTGGCTCGCGTTCGCGCCGCTCGTGTTTCTCACCAGTTCGCCTTGGCGGCGCGCGCCCTCGGTGGTCGCCGGCGCATTGCTCGCGGCGCTCGTGTGGCGCGCTCGAAGCGGCGGGCAGGAGGCGCTAGCGTGGGTCAGCGCGTCGAATTCGTTCATGGGCGCCATCAACGAGTCCCAACCGTTCGAGTCCGTGGCGGCTGCGGGCAAGTGGCTCGGCTTCGGCGCTGTGCTCGGGTTGCCGGCCCTCGTGTGGGCCGCGACGCGGATCGCGCGGCGCAGACAGGACGGGCTGTTGCCGTGGGTGTTGGCGGTCGTCTTGCTCGCTGTGGCGGCGGCGCTGCAGCGCCGTTTCGCAGAGGTGCTCGCCGGGCCGCTCGCCGTACTGCTCGGCTGGTTCGTCGGCGCGCTCTGGTCACGGCGCGGCCCAGGGTCGGTAGGTGCAGGGTCGGTAGGTGAAGGGTCGGTAGGTGAAGGTGGCCCGTGGTTCGCGGTCGCGGCGGCGATCTTCGCGTGCTCGCACTTCGGCACGCTGCGCGCGACGTCGGCGCGCTGGCGGGCTCCGCGTTACGTCGTGACGGAGACCGGCGCCGCACATCAGGCCCTCGCCGAGGTCCTCGCGCCCTTGCGGTCGCTGCCCGCCGAGGCTCGGGGCGCGGTGCTCGCAGAGTGGGACCAAGGGCACACGATCGAGTGGTGCGGCGACGTCCCGACGCTCGCGACGAACTTCGGGTCGTATCTCGGGCGCGAGCTGTTCCTCGATCCGTGGCGGTTCTTTTTCTGGTCGGATGATGCTGGAGCCGAGGCGCTGCTCGAGCGCCGCGGTGTGCGCTTCGTGCTGGTGACACTCGACGGTCAGCGGAATATCGGTGGGGCCCGCGCCGCGATCGCGGGCGAATCGGGGTCGGTCGAGATCCCGTGGCCACGCACTTTGAAAGCTCGGCTCGGCGCGACATCCGGCTCCGAGCAGCCTTCTTTCTTGCGACTCGTGGCCGCCGCGCCCCTTCGGAGTGGGCGCGGGACGCGGCCCTATGCGCGGCTCTACGAGCTCGTGCGTGGGGCTGAGGTCGTGTTGCAAGGTGAGCCCGGCGCCGTCGCGCGCGTCGCGGTGTCCGTCGAGGCGGCGGGCGATTCCGTCCAGTGGTCGCGCGAGCTGCGCCTCGACCTCGAAGGGCGCGCGACGCTGCGTGTGCCTTATTCTTTCGCCTCCGAAGGCGCCGCGAATCTTCACCGGGCTACTGGTGCCGGCTGGCCGTTACCCGTGGTGCGCGGGCGCGTCACAATCGCCGAGCGAGCGATCTCGCTCACCGTCACCGACGGAGATGTGCGCCACGGTCACAAGGTGCGGGTGACGGGCCCTCGCGACGCACAGGAGCGCTGAATCCAGCCTGCCGAATTTTGTGACGATGAGAAGCTAGAGCAGGTGTACGCCTTTTTTACAGGGAGGTAGACGTCTGAGGCGTTAATCCTCAGCCTAGGCCGACCTTTTGTCACCTCGCCTGCAGCCTGCACGCTCGTTCCGACCATGAACTCGACACTCCTCGCGCCGTTCACGGCCTGCTGCCTCGCCGCAGCACCGATCTTTGCACTTCACTCTAGCCAGAGAGCGCCGCTCACGGTCGCTGCAGCAGACGACACGCCTCTCGTCCCACACAGCGCGCTCGCCGACGAGTTCCTCCGCAAGCACGGCCTCGACCCGGCGGTCGACGCGAGCACGGTGGTGTTCGCGGACGTGCTGAAGGATCACTTCTTCCACGCGCGGCTGGGGGTGCTCGACCTCGCCATCGACGCGAGGCTGCTCGCGGACAAGGCGGTGGCCGCCGACATGCTGAAGCTCGTGCAGGCGACGACCCGGCTGCAGGCCCATTGGGTGTCGCAGACGGGCGGCGAGAGCGACGCCGCGAAACAAGCGCAGAAGGACGCTGCCGAGCTCGTCGCCTGGGTCGGCGGGCTCCGCGGCGATGCCTTCGCGGCCGCGACGAACGGCAAGCCGGGCGATTTCCTCACGGCGCTCGCGCCGCCGCAGAAAGTGGCGGAGGCCGCTGCGCGTTTCACGCATCACATCGCGAGCGGCGCCGCCGTAGGCCTCGAGCGCGAAGGGTCGCCGTACGAGACGCTGTTGATCGCGCCGAAGCGCCGTGATTTTCACGTGCTGCTCGGTTTGTTTGGCTGGCTCTCGCCGGACCTGCAGGAAGTGTATTGGCACGACGGGACGATCCCGTGGACCAACACTTACTACAACGAATACACCGTCGTCGCGCTCCAGTATCACACCGGCGACGACGCCGCTGGTTCGATCTACGCCGGGATCGACAACAACGAGCGCAATCCGACGGCGATGGAGCAGCAGGTCGTGCAGCTCGCGGCGAACGCGATGATCACGAATCTCTACGGTGACCGTATCGCGCCGGCGCTGGTCGGCGCGATGGCGATCAACCTCGTGATCGACCTTTTCGGCGAGTGCGCGACCCGTGTCGACGGGGACCTGCGCGAACGCCGCACCGAGGCGCGCGAGGTCTTCATCCCCGGCGGGCAATCGCAAGGGGGCATGTTGCCGCCCAATTTCGCGAACAGCCGCTTCCGGGGCGAAGAGGGCAAAGACCGTTTTGTCGTGCCACTCAAGAGCTGCCAATCCGCTGGCGCCACCCAGGCCAAACAAGAGCGGCTGAAGGGCAAGATCGAGCACTTCCAGCTCTGGAATGACAGCCAGGGCAAACGTTTCCTCGTCTCGGCGCCGCTGATCGGGACACCGGCTGCGGCGCAGCCCGAGTTGCCGGAAAATTTCCATGGGGACGGCGCCGAGTTCTTCCGCGCTTACCGCACGTGTTTCTGGTACTGGCTCGAGACCCAGGGCGGCGGCTCGCAGAAGAAGTCCGAGGAGCTCTACGCCGATCTCTTGATCGAGCTCGCCGCGTTGGAGTCCGCGGCCGACCTCGAGGCCGCCATCCAGCGTGTCTACAGCCGCGCGTTGAGCGCCGAGGTGCCCGGCAAGGAAGACCTCGAAGGCCGTTTCCTGGCCTGGCTCGCGAAGCAGTAAACGACGATACGACGATACGGAGTCGCACCACTTCTACCCGTTTTCATCCGCCGGGCTACGATACGGAGTCGCACCACTTCTACCCGTTTTCATCCGCTGCCGGGCCGTCGCGACGGCCCGGCAGATGAAAACGGGTAGAAGTGGTGCGACTCCGTATCGTAGCCCGGCGGATGAAAACGGGTAGAAGTGGTGCGACTCCGTATCGTGGATAAAATGACCGCAACTGCAGCGACTCCGAAGGCGCACGTCGTCATCGTCGGTGGGGGGTTCGGTGGCCTCCAGACCGCGCGGCGTCTGCGTCGCGCGAACGTGCGCGTCACGCTGCTGGACCGGCACAACTACCACCTGTTCCAGCCGCTCCTGTACCAGGTCGCGACGGGCGGGCTGTCGCCGGCGAACATCGCGACGCCGCTGCGCTCGATCGTCCGGCGGCAGAAGAACTGCCAGGTGCTGATGGCCGAGGTGACCGGCTTCGACGCGGCGAGGAAGTGCCTCTTGCTCGCCGACGGTGAGATCCCGTACGACGTCTTGGTCGTCGCAGCCGGCGCCGCGAGCTCGTATTTTGGGCACGACACCTGGGCGAGGTTCGCGCCGGCGCTCAAAACGATCGCCGATGCAGCCGAGATCCGCCGGCGTGTCTATCTCGCTTTCGAAGCGGCCGAACGCGAGCGCGATCCAGAGCTGCGCAAGGCGCTCCTGACGTTCGTCGTGGTCGGCGGCGGGCCGACGGGGGTCGAGCTCACGGGGGCGCTGGCGGAGATCGCCCACCACACACTGAAACACGACTTCCGCCATATGGACCCCAGGGACGCGCGGATCCTGCTGGTCGAAGCCGCGCCGCGGATTCTCGGTCACTACCCGGAGAAGCTGACCCAGCACGCAGCCACCAAGCTCGCGACGCTGGGTGTCGAGCTCTTGACCGGCACCATGGTGTCCGACATCTCGGCGGAGGCGGTACACCTGAGCTCGAGCGCCGGTGAAACGACGATCGTGACGCGCACGGTGCTCTGGGGCGCGGGAGTCCAGGCGAGTCCGCTGGCGAAGCGGCTCGCCGAGGCCTTCGGCGCAGAGCGTGATCGCGCAGGTCGCGTGCAGGTCGACGCGTGTTGCCGCGTCGGTGACCACGGCGACGTCTTCGCGATCGGGGACATCGCGACCTCGAACGGCGCGGATGGCAAACCGTTGCCCGGACTCGCTGCCGTCGCGGCCCAGCAGGGCGCTTACGTCGCGTCGCTCTTAGCGCGCGCGTTCCGCGAACGAGCATCAGAGCCGCCCGCGGCGGCATCGGGCGCCCCCGCTTCCGAGCGCTGGCTCGCGCAGCTTCGCGCGGTGGACACAAAACCTTTCGTCTACCGCGATCGCGGCAGCATGGCGACGGTCGGGCGCGCCTCCGCGGTCGCGGAGATCGGTCGACGGCTCTACACCGGGCCCATCGCGTGGCTCCTCTGGCTGTTCGTGCACTTGATGCTGATCGTGCAGTTCCAGAATCGCCTGCTGATCCTGACGCAGTGGGCGTGGAACTACTTCACATTCAATCGCAGCAACCGCCTCATCCTGGGCGAAGAGCCGCTCATTCTCGCGCGACGAGAGCGCGTCGATTCTAACGCAAATGCGACTCCGGCCAACTTGGGTTGAGCTGTTTCGCCCTGGCTTACACGACGGGGGACCGCACTGCGTTCGGCGTTTCGCGCCACGCCATCGCCCAGGACAACAGGATCGGCACGAGCAGCAACGTGAAGATCGTCGAGACGACGAGGCCGCCGACGACGACCGCGCCGAGGCCTCGGTAGAGCTCGGAGCCCGAGCCCGGCATCAACACGAGCGGTAGCATTCCGCCGACGGACGTCAGCGTGCCCATCGCGATCGGGCGCACGCGCGAGCGCACCGATTCGGCGATCCCGTCGGTAATCGAGTGTCCGTCGCGCCGCACGAAGTGCAGCGCTTGGTGCACGATGAGGATCGCGTTGTTGACGACGACGCCCGCGAGGATCACGAAGCCGAGGATCGTGAGGACGTCGAGGTTCTGCACCGGCATGTAGCGGTCGACGAGGCTCCAGTCATGCACGACCCTGAGGCCCATGAATCCGCCGAGCGTCGCGAGCGGGACGCTGACGAGGATGACCAGCGGGTAGATCTAGCTCTGGAACAGGACGACCATCATCAAGTAGACGACGACCAGCGCCAGGAAGAGCGAGCTCGACAAGAGGCCGACAAAAGTGCCGTCGCCGACCAGCGCCGCCTTGATGTCTGCGAGCTTGCCCGCGGAGCCCTTGTAGCGCACCTCGACGTCGTCCGAGATCGCGCCGCTCTGGCGCAGCTCGCCGACGAGGCGCTCGACTCCGTCGAGCACAGCCTCGAGCGGCTGACCAGCGGGCGGCGTGAGCTGCAGCGTGATCGCGCGCTGGCGGTCGACCCGCTTGATTTTGTCAGGGCCCGTCACGCGCTCGATGTGCGCGAGGCTGCCGATGTCGACGACCCCGCCGTTCGGTGTCGCGAGCGGCGTTGACAAGAGCGCAGGGATCGGATCATCCCCGAGCGCCTTCGGCGACAGAAGCTTCAGGTCCTTGAGCTCGCCCTCGAGCTCGAACTGGCGCGGCACGAGCAGTCCGTCGCCATTCGCCTGCACCGCGAAGCCGAGGTCCTGCCGCGTGAGCCCCGCCTGGCGCAGGCGCTCGTCGATGGGCGTGAATCGCAGCTCCGGCGACGGCAGGTTGAAGTTCGAAGGATCGGGCCGCGTCGCGCCTGGCCCGTACTCGCCCATCAGCGCACCCAAGAGCGCGCCCGCGGCCGGGACGATCTGATCGAGCTCGCGCGCGGTTAAATCGATGCTGATCGCTGAGCCCGTCGTCCCGCCGGTGCGGAAGATCGGCAACTGCAACGCGAACGAGAAGACGTCCGGCGCGACTCCTGGGCCGGCGGCCCATTGCAGGAGCGCAGTCGTATCCGCGGCCCGCTGCGGGTCCAGCGAGATCGCGCCGTGGAACATCTGTCCGTTGACACCGACCAAGAAGTACTGATCGACGGGCGGCGGCACGATAGCGCCGTGTTTCGGTGTCGGGATCGCCGTGCGCGCATCGGGACCGAGCGGCCGTTCCCCGCGTGTGACCGATTCGATGGCGAACCGGTCGCCCGCGGCCTCCCAGAACGGCCGCACGCGCTTCTCGATGCGCTCGCCGATCTCGGACAGTTGGTCCAGATTGTAGGCCGGCGGCGGAAACAAGATGCCGAACGAGATGTTGCGGTTGCCGGTCGGCAGGTAGTCGAGCGGCGGGGTCAGCCAGAAGATCCCGAGCAAGGTGATCACCGCGAAAGCGACGACCGTGATGACTCCACGCAGCGCGGACTGGGTCAACCAGCGAAACGTCGCAGCGGCACGCGCCGGGATATCGACTACGAACGCTCTGCCCCGCGCGAATCGTCCTCGGGGACGACCCGTGCGCTGCTCTGAACGCGCTCGTTCACGCGCGGCGAGGCGCTCCGCGAGGCGCTCGGACAAGAGCGCCGCCGAGGCCGACGGGATGACGGTGAGCGACACGATCAACGAGATGCCGACACTCGCCACGATCGCGAGGGCGATGTCGCGGAAGAGCTGACCTGCTGAGTCCTGGATCAAGAGGATCGGCAGGAACACGATCACCGTCGTCAGCGTCGATGCGAGCACCGCGCCGCCGACCTCTTCCGTGCCCTCGATGCACGCCTGGCGAACGCCCTTCCGCATCTCGAGGTGACGGAAGATGTTCTCGATGACGACGATCGCGTTGTCGACCACCATCCCGACGGCGAAGGCCATCCCCGCGAGCGACACGATGTTCACCGAGCGCCCGAGACCGACGAGCACGATCACTGCCACGATGACCGAGATCGGGATCGCGACGCCGACGATGCCGACCGTCCGCATCGAGCGCAGGAACAAGAACAGCACGAGCATCGCGAGCCCGCCGCCGATCACGATGTTGCTGCGCACGAGCGCGAGCGCGTCTTTGACGTAAGTCGTCGAGTCGTAGGTCTTGACGAGGCGCAGGTCGCCGTTCACGCCGAGGCGCTTGGCCTCGAGCTGCAAGAGGCCGCCGTCAGCGTTGAGCGCGGCGAGCTCGACGTCGACGGCGCCGATCGTCTCGAGCAAGTTCGCGCCGCTCTCGAGCTGCATGTTGAAGAACGGCATGAAGTGGCCGCGCGCGCGCGCCCAGTTCGTGCGTTCTTTCAGCCCGATGCGCACCTCGGCGACGTCGCGCAGCAACACCGAACCGGCGGCGGTGCGGCGCAGCACGAGCGCCTCCACCTGCAGCGGGTCGGAGAAGCGTCCGACCGCGCGCACGCGCACGTCGTTCTTGCCCTCGGAGAGCTTGCCGGCGGACCAGTTGCCGTTCTCGACCCGCAGGGTCTGGACGAGCTCGGCGTAGGTCACGCCGCGATCGGCGAGGCGCGCGGGGTCGACGAGGACCTGCAGCTCGCGTTCCCGCACGCCGACGAGGCCGACCTCGGCGACGCCGGGCAGGCGCTCGAAGCGCGGCAAGATGCGTTTGAAGCTGAAGTCGCGCAGCGTGGTCGGGTCGAAGTCCGGGTCGCTCGACGAGAGGCCGATCCAGGTGATGTAGTCGACGGACTCCGGGTCGGCGTCGACGACGGTCGGTTGGTTGACCCCTTCCGGGTAACCCGGGACCTCGGCGAGGCGCTGGTCGACCTCGGACCGGGCGTCTGCGATACGCGTGCCGGTGCGGAATTCGAGGCGCACCTGACCCTGGCCGGCCTGGCTCGTCGACGTCATCTGCACGAGCCCGGAGAGGTTGCCGAGGCGGGCCTCTTGCTGTTCGATGACGTCGGTCTCGATCTCGAGGGCAGACGCGCCCTCCCAGGTCGTCGTGACCGCGATGACCACGGACTCGACCTCGGGGGTCATCTGGATGGGTACTCGAACCAGCGCCACGATGCCCGCGAGGAGCGACAGGATGATGCCGACGCTGACCGTGATCGGTTGCGCGACGGCGAGGCGGATGAGGTTCATCGCGGGCTGCGATCGATCGTGGCCTGCACGGGGGTGCCCGGGAACAGGCGCTCGTTGCCCTCGGTGACGACGAGCGCGCCGGCCTCGAGCGCGCCCGGTTGGATCGCGACCTCGCGGTCGGCCTCGAACAGGATCACGATCGGCACGAGCACAGCGGTGCCCTTGTAGGAATCGCCGGTCGGCGCGCCCTCGCCGCGCACGGCCATGACCGCGACGCCGGCGGGGCGATAGACGAGCGCGTCCTTCGGCACGAGCAGGGTGTCGGCCCTCGCGCCGACGGGCAGCCAGGCCTCGACCGAAGTGCCCGGCGCGGGCAAAGGTGAATCGGCGTCCTTCTGCAGCGGGACGCCCTTCTGCGGCGGGAGGCCCTTCTGCGGCGGGAGGCCCTTCTGGTTCGGCACACCCGTCTGGTTCGGCACAAGCGTCGCGATCAGCGGGAAGGTCCGCGAGCGCGGATCGACCCGCGGCACGCTGCGCGGCGCGACGGCGCGGTAGGGGACGCGCGCCGGCCCGACCTGGACGGAGAATTCGTTCAGCGAAGCGCCCAGGTGCCCCGCGATGCGCTCGGGTACGTCGAGCCAGACCTCGAGCGCGCCGGTCGAGACGAGGGTCACGAGCGGATCACCGACCTTGACCCACTCGCCGATCTCGACGTGGCGCTCGACGATCACGCCGTCGAAGGGCGCGCGCAGCGTCGTGTCGAAGAGGCGCAGGTCGAGCAACGCGAGCTCGGCGTCGAGCGCGTCGAGGCGCCGGGCCGCGGAGACCGCCAAGGCCTCGGCCGAGGCGAGCAGCGTGCGCGCGCGACGGAGCTCACGGGCCGAGATCGCGTCGCTCTTGGCGGCGGCCTCGAGCGCGGCGAGGTCTTCGCGCGCGTCGCCGAGCTCGGCCTCGCGCTGCACGCGCACCGCCTCGCCCTCGGCCTGGGAGGCGACGACGCCGAGCCGCGTCGCCTCGAGGCGACGCGGATCGAGCACGACGAGCGGCGCGCCCGTGGCGACCGCGTCACCTTCGCGCAAGTCGAAGTTCGCGACCGGCCCCTCTTCGAGCGCCGCGAGGACGGCCTCGGACGCGGCGCGCACGCTGCCGAGGACCCGCTCGCGCTGTCCGACCTCACGCTGCTCGACCGCGCGCGCGGTCACGGGCGCGGGCGGCCTCTCCTGGATCGCGGCGTGGGCGGCAGGGACAAGTAAGAATGTCAGGAGGGCTGCGATTCGATGGCGCATGGGGCGGGCCGAGAGGAGAAGCGGCGAACCAGGGAGAGTAGCGACTGTGACCCTCGCCGTGCGCAGGCACGAGGTCCTCGTGTGCCCCGCAGAAAGACAGTCGTTCTCTCTGGCGGTACCGAGCCATTCTCCGGGAACGCCCATCCCGGAATCACATTCGCGTCGTCAGGATCCGAGATTCAACGCCGTTCCGAAGCCGACACACGCTCGAGCGCAACGAGGCGCAGGCGCGCGAGCGCGCCGATCAGCGCGGTGTTTGTGTCCGAGGTGACGCTCGCTCGCGCGCCGACGTCGGCCGCGGTTCGCCAGGCGAAAGATGCTGCCTCGGAATCCTCGGCGAGCCACGCGGCGTCGCCTTGGAAGAGGCTGGTGAGCGCTGTCGGTGCGTGGGCGGCGGCTTCGTCGAGCAGCGCGCGGCCGCGCGCGAGGTCGCCCGCGGGCCACGGCGCCATGCACAGGAAACGACCCTCGAGGCGCGTCGGCGCGGCGTCCGCGCGCAGCGGACCCAGCGCGCGATTCGCCGCGAGCAGCTTCGGCAAACGTCGGCCGGCGCCCGCCAAAAGGGCGCGTGTCGGGCCCATGGCCCACGCGCTCAGGGACTCGGCGAAGGCCTCGAGTTGGCGCGCTTCAGGGTGCTCGGGCTCGCGCTCGAGTGCGCGGCGCGCGAGGGTCGCTGCTTCGCGCAGGAGCCCCTCGAGCTCGCGCCGGAATGTGTCGGAGAGCTCATCCTCGCCGCGCACGAGCTGCCCGGGGTCGGTGGTCAGCGCGTCATGGAAGCGCGCCACCAGCGCCGTCTGCATGCGCAAGTCCGCGACGTCGCACAGCGCGCGTGAGGCCTCGACGAACAACGCCACGCGCGACCCGTCGCTGGCCGTTGTGTCGGCAGGCTCGGCCGCGCGCGCGCGTTCGAGCAGCGCGAGGGCTGCCTGCTCCGAGGCGGCGACAGCGGCTTGGCTCGCCGCGAGGAGGTCGAGCGGCGCAGCGAGCTGCGGATCGTCGGCCCCACGCGACTCGTGGCGGGTTGGATCGGCTGAGCCGTCGCGCTCGGACCCGCCACGTGCGCTCGAGAGCACCTCGCTCGCGTCCGGAACGGAGCGACAACCGCTGACCCAAAGTGCGCATCCGACCAGCGTCGACGCGAGGAGCGCCCGACCGGCAGTGGGTCGGAGCGCGGCGCCACATTCGAGGGCGGAACCAAGGGGATCGCGGCTGGTCAGCATGGCAGAGTGTGGGCTCTTCGCGCGGTGCTTGTAAGGGGACCGCTCGACGGGACGAGGCCAACCGTCACCGGTGAGCCAACCGGCGTGCCAACAGCTACCGGCGTGCCAACAGCTACCGGCGTGCCAACAGCTACCGGCGTGCCAACAGCTACCGGCGTGCCAACAGCTACCGGCGTGCCAACAGCTACCGGCGTGCCAACCGCT
>Ga0163144_10000778_pt1 | contig 75214 bp, 58 predicted proteins | sample OliLak19BULKMAT1_FD_123175 | JGI IMG/M metagenome (GOLD analysis project Ga0163144, IMG submission 123175) | Freshwater microbial mat bacterial communities from Lake Vanda, McMurdo Dry Valleys, Antarctica - Oligotrophic Lake LV.19.BULKMAT1 | ecosystem: Environmental > Aquatic > Freshwater >... | reverse complement strand
TTTGCAAAAAAAGGCCAGCACTTTGTTGGTTCGTTTTCACTTCTTTCTTTAGATAGTACAGATTATTTTCATTTGGGTTATGCCTTGCTGAAGCCCTTTCATGGCAAAGGGTATGCAACAGAAGTAGTAAAAGCTTCGCTTAGCTATGTGTTCAAAACAATCAAAAAAGAAAACATATTGGCGATTACTGTAAAAGAAAATATTGCTTCGCAAAAAGTATTATTGAATTGCGGATTTGTACAAACAGGAAAAAGAATGCATGATGGTGCTGAAGTGATGGAGTTCGCATTGCAACGTGTACAATATAAAGCCAACTATAAACTTTAAATTTTTCCTACTCTTTCCATCATTTTCTCAACAAGTTTATAAGTAGCGGGGCAATACTCCACATTTTGTTTGTACACATGCACCCAATCTGTAAAATGTTTTTTGGTATGATGCGGGAAGCCTGCACAATCATCGGGGCGGATTTCATAAATGGAACATTTGTTGTCCTTTAAATTAAGAAACTGGCAGGGTTGCTTTTTATTCATCATGTCGCCGGTGCTTCTTTCTTTGTGCAACCATTTATCTGTAAACTCCTGGGGTGTTTGATTGAAATGAGTGGAGATGCGTTTGATATCCTTCTTTGTAAAAGTAGGTGTCATCGTCTTGCAGCAATTGGCACAACTAAGACAATCTGTTTCGGCCCATACTTCTTTATCCATTTCAATGGACAATTGATCAAGACCTTTCGGTTTCACAGTTTCCAAACGGGTTAAGAAATATCGAAAGCGGCGACGGTTCTTATTCATCAGGCGTTTAAAAGAAGGCAGATGCAGAGGTTTCATTCAGAATTCTATTAAACAGCGAATATAGTCATTCAGTTCTTAAAATAAATAAGGCATTGCCACAAAGACTCAAAGACAGAAAGTGTTAAAATAAAAACGCATGCGTTCTCTTAGCGCCTTAGCGTCATCGTAGCAAATATTTAGTTCTTATCTTTCAAACTTCAATTACAAATCATCATGTGGGAGCCACAAAAAAAAGGATTCAAAGCTTACCTGCAACTGGAAAGATCGCTGAGTGAAAATTCAGTAGACGCTTACCTGCATGATGTTGTAATGCTTACGCAATACCTGCAGATTACAAATGATCTGAAAACACCAGCAGATATTGTATTGCACGATCTGCAGCAGTTCCTGAAATGGATTACAGAGTTAGGCCTCAGTGCAGGCAGCCAGGCAAGGATTATTTCGGGTTTACGACAGTTTTATAAATATTGTTTGATAGAACAGATCAGTACAAAAGATCCTACAGCTTTATTGGAAGGGCCTAAGTTGAAACGTTTATTACCTGATACTTTGAGTTATGAAGAAATTGAAAGCATCATCACTGAAATCGATCTGAGTAAACCAGAAGGTGGACGAAACAAAGCCATCATTGAAACTATGTATAGTTGCGGGTTAAGGGTAAGTGAAGTAGTGAATCTCAAGCTTTCAAACCTTTACTTAGATGTTGGTTTTATACGTGTAATTGGTAAAGGTGATAAAGAAAGACTGGTGCCCATTGGCAGCAGTGCCATTAAATATATCAACATTTATAAAGATGATATTCGTGTACATGTACCCATTAAAACAGGTAAAGAAGATTTTTTATTTCTCAACCGGCGTGGACAGCAATTATCAAGAGTTATGATCTTTTTGATCATTAAAGAACTGGCGAAGCAAGCAGGCATCCGCAAAAATATTTCACCGCACACCTTTCGTCATTCTTTTGCTACACATTTGGTAGAGGGTGGTGCCGACCTGCGTGCCGTACAGGAAATGCTGGGTCATGAAAGCATCACCACCACTGAAATTTACACTCATCTCGACAGAGAATACTTGCGTAAAACATTAGAACAATTTCATCCGGGCTTTGGAAAGAAATAAATAAGGTTCTACCAAATGAATTTATAAATCAGTCGAAATTCCTGCGGTAATATGGTTTAGCCGGTGAGCCACCCTTTGGGGGGTGACCCACCGCAACCCTATTGCACAATAAGCTTGCTGCTTTGAACGGTGTTTTTCTGCTCATCCATTACCTGCAGTATATAATGTCCGGCCAGTATATGATTTCCCAAATGAATCTGTTCTGTTTCATTTTTGCCGCTGATTTGTTTTTGAAAACTGTAAAATAATTGTCCCGCTGCATTCAGCATACGTATTTGATAAAGACCGGGTTTTACATTGGGGAATGAAATGTTGATCGTACCCGATGAAGAAGCGGGGTTGGGAAATACTTTAATAACATCACTTAAAGCAGGCAAATGTTCCTTTCCTGAACTGTTTTTACTTACGGATATAAACCTTCCATAGCAAATTCTTCTGCAACTTATTGCATAGCCGCTAATAGTAATCTCTTCCATCTTCGGAATACTTTTCTCGAGCAAGATAACATGCTTATTTTTCACAACATCGGCAAGCTTTAATTCAATTGATTTATATCCGACACATGTAATTTTTAATTTGTAATTCAGCGACTTCAACAATCCTGTTTTTGCTCTTCCAGATTCATCTGCTAAAAAAATAACGGAGTCCCTTGTAATTAGTGAAGTAGCAATGATTGTTGCAAAACCAATACTTGTTCCATCTTTAGCATCTTTGATAGTTAAACTCCTTTCATGAGCTTTTTTTGTAGTTATTATGACAACCCCATTGAGAGCCTTGCATCCAAATACTCCTTCAGCGATGGGTGATTTTAAAATATCAATTGTTTCAATATCATCCGGTTTGATAGATTTAATTTGTTTTGTCTCATAAGGTATTCCATCAACAACAAACAATGTTTCATTTCCCGATTGAACAGTAGATATGCACCTCATACGTATTGTTGTTGCTGGCCCTGGCCTACCTTTAATAAGACCAAGTGGATCAGAATTAGAATTGGCCAGATCTTTTTTTAATATCAGGTCTGATGCAGTTAATTTAGGAATACCGCAAAATATTGTATCATTTCTTCGCTGGGCATAAGTATTTAACGATGCAACCAGGAGAATAAAAATCAATATTTCTCTCATAACAGTTTTTGTTTTAAGGTGATCAATTTCCGGCTACAGGAATGCAGCAGATTTAAAACGCTACTCTTCTTTCTTCACCAAACTTTTTAACAGGATGTATGGTTAAAGCATATTACATAACCATTCAAAAAAATATTTTTACCTAACTTCCCAGCTCAACTGTTATACTTGGCATTCATCCGTGAAAAAGAAAAGAATCAATCGACCGATGCAGAACTGGTAAACCTTTACCGGGCGGCAGGTGATTTAAATATATTGTCTACCCTGTATCAGCGCTATATGGATCTGATTTATGGTATATGCCTCAAGTATTTAAAAGACCCTGAGGCATCGAAAGATGCAGTGATCAATATTTATGAGGAACTGGTAACCAAATTGAAACAGCATGAGGTGAGTAATTTTAAAAGCTGGCTCTATACCCTCAGCCGTAATCATTGCCTCATGCAGTTGCGTAAAGAAAAGGGTCATGCAACGGTGGAAATTCCGGAACAGTTTATGCAAACGGAGGAAATGCTGCATCTGAACAGCGTAATACAACGGGAAGACCAATTGAACAGCATGGAAAAATGTCTTGAACAACTCCAGGCAGAACAAAAAACCTGTGTTACTTTGTTTTACCTGCAAGGGAAATGTTATAATGATATCACCGAGCAAACGGGAATTGAATGGAACAAAGTAAGAAGTCATATTCAGAATGGACGCAGAAATTTGAAACTTTGTATGGAAGGAGGAATAGCCGGTAGCCGATAGTATACAGTCAATAGTAAAAACAAGAAAGATCAATTACAACTCCAACGATATAGAACGGTACATAAGCAACAGGATGACTGCTGCTGAAATGCACGTCTTTGAACAGGTCATGATGGATGATCCATTTCTTGCAGAAGCTGTGGATGGCTATCGATCTGCTGCAGGTACAATTAATAGGCAGGCAGATCTGGATGAACTGAAGCAGCGATTGATCCCTGATCAAAAGAAAGAAGCAACAGTTGTTACAGGTTTCTTTAAACCATGGATGCGTGTGGCAGCAGGTTTGGCAATGCTCGTAGGCATGTCAGTTGTAATGTACCGTAGCTTTAAAGAACCTGAACAAACAAGTAATGCACCACTTACAGAGCTCACTCAAACAGACAGTGCAGCAAATGTACAAACAGAAACAAAAGTTGATTCAACAACAGTTGCAATAAATGATCAGCAACCGGCCGTTGTTAACCCGGTTGCACCTGCAATAACAGGTAAAAGAGAAACTAAACCGGAAAGTGTACCAAAAACAACCTCTTCCAACAAATCTTCAATTGCAACGGCTGAACCACCCATCACTACAAATCAAAACAATTCAACTATTGTAACAGCCCCGGCCCCATCAAGCATAAAAAAAGAGGATGTAAAATCAGGTGAATCAGATATGGTGCAGATGCAGAAACAAAGAAAGTCCACTGATATTCCATTTAATAAATTTACAGGAGTGGTTGTAGATGAAAACAATCAACCCCTGCCCTTTGCCAATATCACAGAAAAGAAATCGGGTGTGGGTACTTATGCTGATGTGCATGGAAACTTTACACTCATTGCAGCCGACAGTGTTTTGAATATTGAAACCAAATCGGTTGGCTATTTCAGCAACTCATTGCAGATATACAGCCATCAAACGCAACGAATTGTTTTGAAAGATCAGGCTGTGATTGCCAATGCCCCCTCTGAAAAAAAATTATATGAAAGAAATAAAGACCGCCCTTCTGCTATGAAAACAGAGGTGAATGAATTATACACCGAACCGGTAGATGGCTGGAACAATTACAGTAAGTATGTAGCCAATAATCTTCGTGACGAAAACCTCAAAGAACAAAGACAATCATTTAAAGTAAAAGAAGTGGAAGTATCTTTTGATGTAAAACCCGATGGCACTATTGCGAACCTGAAAGTAGAACGCTCCAATTGCAGAAACTGTAATACAGAAGCCATCCGTATAATTAAAGAGGGCCCTAAATGGAAATCAAAAACAGGTAAAACTGAACATACACGTTTCACCGTTCTGTTTTGATTATGACCATTCATGAAATCTTTCTTTCTCTTTCGGTCACTTCCCTACCTTTGTCCCCTAAATAAACTTGTTAACATGAAACGTTTACTATTTACTGCAGTTTGCTTTGCCTTGGTTTTACTGGCAGAAGCACAACAATTAAGAACACCCCAACCATCCACACCGCAAACGGTTAAACAGGATTTTGGATTAGGAAACATTGAACTCTCTTACAGCCGCCCGAATATGAAAGGCCGTAAAATTTTTGGCGACCTGGTTCCTTTTGATAAAGTGTGGCGCACCGGTGCAAACAATGCAACCGTAATAACTTTTTCAGATGAAGTAACCATTGGCGGAACAAAAGTTCCTGCCGGCAAATATGGATTATTAACGATTCCTTCCTCCAGCGAATGGACGATCATCATCAGCAAACAAACGGATGTTACTTCGCCAGCAGCTTACAAACAGGAGATGGATGTAGTTCGTGTAAAAGCGAAACCAATGATGCTCCCCTGGAGTTTCGAAACCTTTGGTATTTCATTCGAAAATATGAAGGATAACAGTTGTGAAGTTATGATGGCATGGGATAAAACATTGGTTTCTTTTCCCATTACAACTGATGTAGATGCAAAAGTGATGAAGCAGATTGAAACAATTATGAAGAGCGATGGCCGTCCTTATTTCAATGCAGCGGCTTATTATGCTGAAAATGATAAAGACCTGAACCAGGCAATTGTTTGGTTTGATAAGGCCATTGAACAAAACCCGAAAGCTTATTGGGTGTATTATCAAAAAGCAAAAGCTTTGGCCAAGCAGGGAAAGAAAACAGAAGCCATGACTGTTTCTATGAAATCAATGGAGCTGGCAAAAGAAGGAAAGAACGATGACTATGTGTTGTTGAATGAAAAATTACAGAAAGATCTGAAATAAGATTTCTGATAAAGTAAAAAACCTCCAATCATGATTGGAGGTTTTTTATTATCCGATGATTTTTTATTTTCTAATAATGTATCCGTTGGTGATGGGTAAAGGAAGACCACCTGAAATATCCGTTGTATTAATACGACTGAGATAATAATTACTCATATCGCAACAGCCTGATATCCTGCTGTTATATCCGAAGAACATGGAATCTGTAACGGTATTGTTGAGCGACAAATAATAAACAGCATAATCTTTATTAACTGTAAACCCCGTTGTTGCAATAGTATCGCCAATATAGTAGAACAGGCGTTTAATATTTTCGACATTACCATTGCTTATACGTTTGGCTCTAATGTTCAATTGGGCAGAATCATATTGCTTGGCAGTGCCAACCAGTAAGTCTTTATTAGCATTATTCAACAAACGAAAAGAAAAAGTTGGATAGGGTGCGAGTTCGCATTCTTCTCTGGCACAATCTTTACCACACTGAAGAAACAGAACCGAAACAATCAATAGAGAAACAAAAATCAATAGTTTATTTTTCATCCGGCAAAAATAATGTCATTTGGCCAAATCATGCCTTTTTAAGACTTGTTAAAGTTTGAATGACTATAGAAAGCAATATAACAGCCACTGCGCCAATAACATTCAGCCATAAAAACGAAATAATATCCATGTAATAAATGCTGATCACCAGCACTTCTGAAAGGATGGCTGCAATAAATACCGCATTCCCTCCCACCCGCTTTAAATAGAATGCCACCAGGAAAATACCAAGGATAGTTCCATAAAACCAACTGCCTAAAATATTCACCGCTTCAATTAAACTGTTGCCGAGATTATAAGCAAAAAACGCAATGATTATACAAAAGATGCCCCAAAATAAGGTGTACAATTTTCCCCAACGATATTCTTCTGCATGTGTAAGTTCTTTTTTTGAAAACTTCATATGAAAATCGATCATGGTACAGGAAGCAAGTGAATTTAATGCGGCAGCTATACTCCCCCATGCTGCTAAAAAAATAATGGCAATGATCAATCCTACCAATCCTGTTGGCAACACATCGCCTACGAAACGCAGAAAAATATAATTGGTATCATTGGTATCAGCATTGGGGTCGGCTTTTTTAATGATTCCTTTCATTTGTTCCCTAACGACTTTTCCATCTGCTTCTGCCTGCTGCATTAAAATCTTCGAGGAAGAAATGACCGGTTCATTCTCCTCTTTTAAAGCTGTTGTCAATTGAACAGCTGCTAATTTCTTTTGCTGTTGAATATTATCGTACAAAACTGCTGCTGCTTTATACTCTGGTGCATAGCTGCTGCTCAGCACAATCTTTTCCTGCGATTGATTAAAAAAAGCAGGTGCTTTAAAAAATGAATAATAGGCAAATAATAAACAACCAATCAATAAAATTAAAAATTGCAAAGGCACTTTTACCAACCCATTGATGAGTAAACCTTTCCTGCTTTCTGTTGTATCCTTTGCTGTAAGATATCGTCCTACTTGGCTTTGATCAGTTCCAAAATAACTCAACAGCAAAAAGAATCCTCCAATCACGCCACTCCAGATATTGTATTTGTCTTTCCAGTCAAATCCATTCTCTGTAACTCCTGAAGTAATTACATTGAGTTTATTGCTCTTGCCAGCAATATGCAAAGCGTCGGTAAAACCAATTCCATCGGGTAAGGATGTAACGGCATAATAGCCGGCAATAAACATAGCTGCATAAATAATAATGAATTGCAGTTGTTGTGTATATGCAACCGCTTTTGCTCCACCTGTAACGGTATAAATAATGAGTAACCCTCCCATTAAAATATTGGTGACATAAATATCCCAACCCAGCATACTATGTAAAACCAGGGCTGGTGCAAAAATGCTGATACCTGTACTTAACCCTCTTGACAATAAAAACAAAAAAGAAGTGAGTGAACGGGTTTTGAGATCAAATCTTTTTTCTAAAAACTCGTAAGCAGTAAATAATTTGAGTTTATGGAAAATAGGAACGAACGTGATGCACAACACAATCATAGCTAAAGGCAAGCCAAAATAATATTGTACAAAACGCATCCCGTCGGTATAAGCTTGCCCCGGAGCGGTTAAAAAAGTAATAGCACTTGCCTGTGTACCCATGATGCTCAGCAATACTAACCACCAGGGCATTTGCCGGTTACTTAAAAAATAACCTTCCAGGTTTCTTGATGTACGGCTTTTATAAATGCCATAAGCAATTACACCCAGCAGTGTAATAATCAATACAATCCAGTCGGTAAGTTGAAAATTCATGAAAACTGTTGGGTGAAGAAATAAAAGAAGATGATCAGTAATACCAATACTGCTGCAACGCTGATGTACCAGACATTCCAGGAACTATTATTATTATTATTTTGATGATCCGACATATATAATTTTGTACTGCATTGAAACGAATGTTGAAATGCTTAATTACAACAGCATCTTTTTATTAAACAGTTTGGCCTCCCTCTCTTTCGGAGAGGGAAAGAGGGTAAGGTTTTATCAATCATCCTGTTTAGGCTTCATAATATACGTAATGAGAAAAGTCAATCCAATCCCTAATATTAATCCATAAGCAATACGCTTGCTGATAAAACCGATTAATAAACCAATACCGAGGCCGATCAACAATGTTTTTTCTATACTTGCCTGCTTCCTGTTACTCATTTTTTTTATTTTCAACTTATAAGCGTTCTCATCAAACTTACAATCCAAACAGCAAAACTCAATGCTTCGGCTTCGCCAGCAAGTTAGCCATTAAACGATATGCGCCGGGTACACCCGCTGGTAATTGGCGAAAAAATGCAACAGAAGAATAGACAAATCTCCCCTTGCCATACTCTGCAACAATTAAACTTCCTTTGCGCTGCGGTTCACCTGCATCATTCATACCAAGTATCGAAACATAATTACTGTCTGTATTTTCAGCTTCATATACACTACGCTCCTGCACCCATCCTTCAAAATCTTTTTCGGTGATCTTGTTTGGATAATTCAACACAGGATGATTGGGAACAAGAAAACTTACTTTTGCATCTTCTTCCGTTACCCTGTTTCTTGAAATCGTAAACGGATAAGGCGACATCTTTGCTTTTATTGTTCCAAACTGATTGCTGGTATTATACTGCACCAGCAATACACCTCCTTGTTTTACATACTGCATCAATGCATCATAAGCATTACTGAGCCAGGGATGCACATTGTATGCACGGATGCCTGTAACAATAGCATCGTATTGTTTTAAATTTTCAACTGTTAATTGTTCTTCTTTCAGAAAATCAACTTTATAGCCCAACTGTTCAAAACAGTAAGGAAGGAAATCACCTGCTCCATTAATGTATCCTACTTTCTTTCCGCTAATCTTTACATCAACTTCAACAACTTTTGTTACTGCATCGGGAAAATAAGTAATAACCGGAATATGATCATATTCAATTTTACGAACCCGTTGCCTGTTAAACCTGGAAACTCCTGATGTAAAACTTGGCTGCAGATAAGTTGTTGAGCCATTTACAAAATGGTCGGGCTTTACGGAAACCTGCAGTTCATAATCCTGCCCCTTCACAAACTGAAAATTTCCATAATCAGGTTTCAGTTTCCAGCCATTAGAAGTGTTGACTGAAACGGAAGCTTTTGTTTTAATAGTTGCCTGAGGTGAAAATATAAAGTTTGCTTTTTTTGTTGAAGTATCCTTGAAAAGCAGCAAGGAGTTAGTTGCTTTAATTAATGCCGGCGGATACACCACCAGTTTTTGATACAATTCACCTTTTACAGGATCAGTTGATTTGCACATGACCGGTTTACTGAAAACAAAATCAGTTCCATAAATTGTAATGAGAAATAAAGCTTCATAAACGGGACCGTTTTCTGACATCCCAATCATTGTCTGGTCATCAACTGTAAAACTTCCTGTACTCATCGGCTTAGAAATCCAATACGGTTCTGTTTCTTTTCTTTTAACCAACATCTTCCTGGTAAAATTCAGATTTTGATTTGGCATTAGTATTTTATTTATAACCGTATCAACAAAATAAGGCTGCTCCCGCATTTCTTTTTTCAAACTCTCTTCATAAAAACTGAATTTCGACTTTGTACTGTCAGGAATAGAAAGAATAAAGCTGCTGTCAATTCTTATTCTTTGCAATTCAACAGGAACACTGGTTCTGCTAATGACATTAAAGTTTATCCGAAGACTGTCGCCCATTACAATAAACTCCTGGCTGGTGCTTGCTTCCAGAAACAATCCTGCACAGGCTTCAATCAAGCTCTTTATTTCATTCAGCTTCTTGATCTTCCAGTCACCATCATTAATTTTTTCAATGGCGTTATATAATTCAACTAAATTTTTTACAGAGGCTGACGGATTTTGAAAAGAATAATTGGCAACTACAGCATCAATCATTTGATTAATAACTGATCCGCCTTCATACCTGCTCCAATCGGTAACTATACCTTCAGCAAAATCATTCTTCATTGAATCGCCACCTGTTAATGTAAAGAATTCAATAGCAGCTCCCCGTTGACGTGGCACTCCAAAACCCTGGCTCTTGTGCTGGCTGCGGCTTTCACTGGCTATTTCACCATAGCCTTTTCCCAAAAGTGGATTATACACGCCTACATCAATTTTTAATTGATCGTTGCTGGTTGTGTTAGCTCCACCAAAATTGTATGTATTCCACATAATGCGTTTGGCACGCCATGGCTTTACACCAAAGATAAACTGTTCAGGAAAACGATTTGGATCGGCTGCTGCATCAAATGCTTCACGGGCAAGTACAGCCGAAGCAGAGTGATGACCATGACCTGCCCTGTTATCAGGAGGAAATCTTGTCATGATTACATCGGGTTGAAACTTACGGATCACCCACACCACGTCACTCAATATTTTTTCTTTATCCCAGATGCGTAATGTTTCATCGGTTGTTTTTGAAAAACCAAAATCATAAGCCCGGGTAAAGAACTGTTCCGCACCGTCCATTCTTCTTGCTGAAAGGAGCTCCTGTGTGCGGATCATACCCAATTCAATTCCCTGTTCATCACCAATCAGGTTTTGTCCGCCATCGCCACGGGTCATACTTAAATAACCGGTGCGGTATAAACGCTCTTTGCTTAAATAAGCCAGCAATCTTGTATTCTCATCATCAGGGTGTGCAGCAATGTATAATACACTGCCGATCACTTTCAGTTTTTTAATACCCAATAAGATCTCTGCACTATTGAGTGTTTGAGGAGTTTGGGCAAAAGATAAAAAGTTGAGCGTTATGGCAACAATCAAAAGGAAATATTTCTTCATGCAGACAATTATTGGTGGCGAAGATAACAGATGGATATAAAGGTTCTTTGCCGATGATGTAAATGTTGTCTTAAAGTGAACTTCCAAAAAACAAATAAGCCAGTAAAATAGAAGTGATGATCCCTACCAGGTCGGCCAGTAACATGGCTCCTACTGCATAACGTGTATTTTTTACCGCTACTGATCCAAAATAAACAGCTATCACATAAAAGGTAGTGTCGCTTGAGCCTTGCAGAATACAAGCCAGCCTTCCTGCAAATGAATCTGCACCAAAGGTTTTCATGGTGTCTATCATCATTCCCCTGGCACCACTTCCGCTCATGGGCTTAATTAAAGCTGTGGGTAAGCCATCTACAAAACGGGTATCGGCACCCAATGCTGCAAATAAATATTTCATTCCATTAATGATTACATCAAAGGTTCCACTTGTACGAAGCATGCTGATGGCTACAAGCATTCCAACGATGTATGGAATAATGCGAACGCCTGTTTCAAAACCGCCTTTTGCGCCTTCTACAAAAGCATCAAACACATCTATTTTTTTATACAATGCTCCCAATACAATGGCCACAAAGAGAACCAGTATGATTCCGTTGCTGAGTTTACCCGAAAAGAGTTGTGCTGTTTTAGCATCCAGGCTTGTAACATATAATACCAATAAAGCAATAACAGCCGATATGCCTACAATCCAGGCAAGTATTACAGGTTGAAATACATTGATCTTTTGTTTAAATGAAACAATAAACAAAGCTGCTATTGTTGCTGCAAAAGTGGCGATCATGCAAGGAATAAAAATATCGGTAGGATTTTGTGCCCCCAGTCCTGACCTGAATGCAATGATGGTTACAGGTATCAATGTTAAGCCTGATGCATGCAGTGCAAGAAACATGATTTGCGAATTGGAAGCAACTGCCTTATTTGGGTTTAGTTCCTGCAAACTTTCCATGGCTTTTAAACCAAATGGTGTAGCCGCATTATCAAGGTTCAACATGTTAGCAGAAAAGTTCATCATCATATGACCTGTTGCCGGATGACCTTTAGGCACTTCAGGAAAAATCCTGGAAAAAAAAGGCCAGATTATCTTTGATAATACCCGAACACCTCCCGCCTTCTCAGCAATACTGAGGAAACCCATAAAAAGGGCCAGTATACCGATGAGGGGTAGAATAATATCCAATACAGCATTCTTTGCAGTTTCAATTATTCCATCAACTTTCCGAATCAATTGCTTTTGCACTGACAAATAGGTAAACAGCTTGATGGATGGGTTTGCGGCTCTTGCAATATTTACAGAATCGGCTTGCAAGTTATCGGAGAGTATAACCGATGCTTTTTGAACCGAATCAACTTTGAAATAACCATATTCTTTTAAGAAACCGGCGTATTCAGGGGAAAGTTTCTGATTGACCGGAGAACCTACAGCATAGTAAAAAACACTGTCGTGCTTATCAGATGATTTACCCACAACCATCCGGTTGAAAATTTTCTCATCACCGCCAATTATTTTTATGCCCGCCACCAGAAAAGCTACAAGTATAAAAGCACTCCAGATTCTGCTTAAAGCCATATGCAAAGGTTGATTTAAAAATGAAGATTGCAGATTTTTATTAAACGGCCAAAACCATCTTTTCACAAGCAAACTTTGCCAAAGTTTCTATACACAACTGCAATCATTTATGCTCTCTCAAGTTTGGCAAAGTTGAATGACGGGAAGGCTTATCTTTGCGCCTCGAAAAAAAGCAGATTATACTTGTTGCGGTACAAGTGAGTGACACAACGAAAGTTGAGAAAAGATCAATAGCCGGCAAACAAATCAGAAATCAAACATCTAAAATCAGAAATCAGCAATGGGTTTAAAAGCAGGAATTGTGGGATTGCCAAACGTTGGGAAATCAACGCTATTTAACGCTGTAAGTAACAGCGCCAAGGCACAAGCAAGTAATTATCGTTTTTGCACCATTGAACCCAATGTGGGTTTGGTAGATGTGCCCGATGTGCGTATTGATAAATTGGCTGAGCTGGTTGTACCTGATCGTACAGTGCCAACACAAATTGAAATTGTTGATATAGCCGGTTTAGTGAGGGGCGCCAGCAAAGGCGAAGGTTTAGGAAATAAATTCCTCGCTAATATTCGGGAGGTAGATGCCATTATACATGTGATCCGTTGTTTTGAAGATGAAAATGTGTTGCGTGAAGAAGGTGCTATTAACCCTATAAGTGATAAGGAAATAATTGATACCGAATTACAGTTGAAAGATCTGGAAACAGTTGATAAAAAAATTCAGCGTGTTGAAAAAACGGCCAAGGTTGGTGATGCAAAAGCAAAAGATGAACTGCATGTATTACTAAGATGTAAAGCACACCTGGAGCAGGGTAAAAGCATTCGCAGCCTTAACTTAAACAGTGCAGAACTTGACCTTATACAGGATTCATTCCTCCTTACACAGAAAAAAGTAGTGTATGTAGCCAATGTGGATGAAGCAAGTATGCATACGGGCAATAATTATTCCCAGGCATTGATTGATTCGGTAAAAGATGAAGAATCGGAAGTGATAGTGATGAATAACAATATTGAAGCACAGATCAGTGAAATGGAGGATGCGGATGATAAGCAGTTATTTATGGATGAATATAAAATGACCGAGCCTGCGCTTGATCGTTTGATCCACGGCACCTATCACTTACTCGGGCTTCAAACCTACTTTACTGCCGGTGTACAGGAAGTAAGAGCCTGGACATTCCACAAAGGTTGGAAAGCTCCTCAATGCGCTGCAGTTATTCATACCGATTTTGAAAAGGGTTTTATCAAAGCCGAGGTAATTGGATATGATGATTACATTACTTATAAAACAGAAGCCGCCTGCAGAGAAGCAGGTAAATTAAGGATTGAAGGAAAAGAATACTTAGTGAAGGATGGCGATGTGATGCATTTCAGGTTTAATGTATAGCCCCATCCCCTAAAGGGGAGTTATTAAGTTTAACATAATTAACCACTCGATTAGGGTGGTTTTATTTTTCCAGGCAACTTCCCGGTTTAGGGTATTGCCCATCTTATAATATAACTGTACCTTTTACGAAGAATCAATTACCACTTTCAGTATGATCCATGCCATTTATATTACCCCCCCCGCAACATCCTGTACAGGATAAACAGCCCGCCATTGTACATCATCAACAGGTTCTTCAATTTCTTTAACCAGTGATTAAAAACGTACAATGAAAAACAAACAAATCATACTGTTACTTCTTCTTACTCCTTTGTTTATTAATCTTAAATGCAGAAAAGACCCAACTCCAACAGGGTATTATTTTCAATGCAAATTAGATGGTATTTTATATGTACCTGATGGATTTTGTGGAAATTGTAAGGATGCTGTAATACTTAATGATACTACATTGATATTGTCAGGGAAGAGAAGTATTGAGATAATTGGAATTGGAATAAATGATGGTTCCGGAATTAAGGCTACTAATTATACTCTAAATCATGTTATTGGAAGAGGGGGGCTATACAAAAATAGTTTTACAACTGATGATCGATTTGATACCGATGCTACTCGAACCGGGGTTCTTATAATTAAGAGCTTAAATAAAACAACCAAAGAAATTGAAGGTAGTTTTTATTTCGAAGCATATAACCCGGTGCAAAATAAAACAATCAGTGTAACAGAGGGCAAGTTTAAGTTAAAATACATAACCTACTAATAAATTATCCATAACCTCCACATTATGAGTAAACACTATTTTACAGGCATTCTATTGTCTATAGTAATCGTATTTGTTACTAAGCCAACCTTTTCACAAACTACAAATTGGGATAGTTTGCCCTGGCGTGATTACGCCGATTATAAATTTCAGAATTTAAATAAAAATTTAATCCCTAAAGGGATATTATACGACAGAGTATTCCCTTTTGCCAATGCAGATCAATACAAAGGAAGCCTTTCTTTTACTGATACTACCAATACCAATCATTTCATACAAGCCTGTTATGAAATGTACCAGGCCTCTTACAATACAACAGGCAAAAAAAAGCCGGAAGATTTAGACAGCCTGCTTAATACAAATTATTCAGCTAACGAACACCCTCTCGGTATTTTGTTTTACAAATTTAATACCATTGACAGCCTTGCCTTGCAGGATCATTTGTTAGACACTTTATCAAACGGCCAGTTTGTAGATGTAAGCAATCCACCCCGTAGCCCTTACCTAACAAACACATCATTTATCAGTACAGCATTAATTGCCGAGGGTGAAAATTTTACAATCGGTACACATAAATTCTATATCGATCCCGATTTTTTTGTAACCAACGAACCCGTAACTATTAAACGGGTAGAAATAGACTTCGGCGACGGGCAGGGCTGGCAAACAATGGATTTTGCAAATGGGTTGCAGCAAAGAAGCCCCGGGTTTTTTATAACAACCATTGCTTCAGCTATTCCGTTCTATGGCAGAATAATAATTGTATTGCTTACACTTGGCTTACAGGAACTAATTTATGGTGATGTATTTAAAATTTACCCAAAAGCGCCTAAGCCTCCATTTTTGCCAACACCCTGTAAAGCCCAAAGCTACTGGATTGTAGAGGCAAACCAGGCAGCATTGAACCAAGTTAGCGCTTCTTACAATAACCCGCCTATTGATTATAAGGGTAAAAAAGACAGTGCATTTTTCTTTTTTGCAGGTTATGGCAGCAGTTGCGGTAATACTGTAAGGAGGCCAATTGTTATTATTGATGGGTTTGACCCTACTAATACAAGAGATATGGGAACAATTTGGAGGGATAATATTAATGTTCTTGTTACAAGAAATGGGAATCCATTAACTCCGTTTGGAGATTACATGTTGAACGAAGGTTACGATTTTATTATCCTGAATTTTAAAAACGGGAATGATTTAATGGAAAGGGATGCAATGACACTTGTTGCGTTAATTGAACGATTGAATCAAACTTATGGCTCCCAGTATTTACAGGATATTACAATAAAAGGACCCAGCTCCGGTGGTCTTGTTGTTCAGTATGCTTTAGCCTATATGGAACATAATAATATTCCGCACAGGGTTAAAACTTTTGTGGCTTTCGATACTCAGTTCCAGGGAGCAAATGTGCCCATTGGCCTGCAATATTTTTTTGAATATATTTCCTCAAGGGGAATTCTATTTGCAATCAACAAAACACGTACTTAATTCGTAACGGTCTTTATAACAGCTATGTTTCAAAACAAATGCTGGCACATCATCATTCTGTCAACTCCGTTACACCTGCACCACATCCATACAGAACCCAGTTTTTAACCAATCTTGCAGCAGTAGGTGAGTATCCGCAATTATGCAGAAAAGTGGCGATTATTAATGGAGTAAATACAGGTGCTTCCAATACAAATATTACTCCCAATACAACCATGCTGAATATAACTGTAAAGAGAAGAGGGATTTGGGGGCAATGCGGCGACCCGATATGTAAAAAAATTGATTGGACCTGCAGGTCAACTTCTAATAGTGGCACAACTGCTATAACGAAAATGTACACAGTAGCGCCTACGTTCAACTTATTGTTGCAGCAACCTGTTGGCTTTAAAAACTGGTATGCAGGGCCTGCATGGAATAACAGTTCATTGGATAATGCACCGGGGAGTACTTTTGTTGATATATTCGGAAGCGGGCAAGATGTGATAAATGAAGATAAGTTTGTTAACTTATTGAAACAGGCTATGTATTTATTAACAGGATCGCTCAACAGTTCTTTTACGCAGCATATCAATAAATTCACAATAGTCCCCAGTTATAATTCTGCCGATTTGCGGTTTCCGAATAAAAATCTTTACATGAACTGGTCTAATGAGTACTTATGCGGCAAAACACCGCTTGATTTTGTATATGCTGCTTCCGAAAATCAAGTTCACGCAGATAGAAACAATACAAATCTTCAGTATTTTGAAAACGAAGTTCGCTGTAATACAAATGAGCAGCCTGTATTTATTACGGATATAATTGTACCTGCTTCTATTTGCAGTTCACAAACAGTTTATGTAGAACAATGTAATATAAATACAAATTACACATATAGTTGGAGCAGCAGCAACCCGGGGATTCTACAGGTTCAAGGATCCGGACGCCAAGTAACATTAAATAAAACAGGAAACGGGGATGTAACGATAAGTGTAACAATAAAGGGCTGTGGGTTTAGTATTACAAAACAGAAACAAATAAAAGTCGGTGCTCCTGAACCTCCTATTATTTCTCCATCGAACTACGATGCACAATGCGGAACTTTTTTTGAAGCGTATTGTACCGAACCAAACGGTGCTACGGGTTACAGGTGGGATATTAATTTGGGCCAGTTTGTACAGGATCAATCGGGTAATTTTACCAACTATGTGTATGTAGCGCCATTGATTAATACTCCGGAAACAGGCCAGCAGTATTATAATTATGTTTCTGTGCAGGCACGCAATGCCTGCGGTCTTTCTGAACCAAGTAGTGTTTTGCAATTTACGGTTGGCCCTGTACCGTCTAATTGTGGAAATGGTGGGCCTATCCTGTTACGGGTATCACCCAACCCAACAACTGGCAGCATGATGGTTGAAACAACCGACGGTAGTCCTTTTTCGCAGCTCAGGATATTTAATAAAATGGGAGAGCTGAAAAAAGAACTTTCTTTTCCCGGAACAAAAAAACTAACCATCAACATTTCTGATTTGCCTGCCAATATTTATAATATCAGGGTAAGAGTAAATAACAACTGGAGAACGGTAAGTTTTATTAAACAATAGGCATAGCTACTGCACATCTGTATCAAATAACTTTGCAAAACAAGCGATATGGAAAAGTGAAAGGAAATCCTGCCATCCGAAGCTTTAGGAAAGGACGAATGAAGTTGTAATTAGAGACAAATCATAAAAAATCCCCCGGGAAAACCCGGGGGATATACTTTTTTACTGAATGGCTCTTAAAGAAACTTTTCAGTTTATGCTTTCTTTGCGTATTTCTTTTTGAATTTATCGATACGACCCGCAGTATCTACCAGTATGTTCTGCCCGGTAAAGAATGGGTGACTTGTACTGGAAATCTCCAGTTTTATGAGGGGATATTCATTTCCATCTTCCCATTTTACCATTTCTCTTGAAGGGGCAGTAGAGCGGGTTAAAAATGAATAGCCATTACTCATGTCTTTAAATACTACAAAACGATAATTCGATGGATGAAGTTCTTTTTTCATAATTCCTGGGAGTTTTCAGCACGATTTAGCCGTGCATTTTTTAAAACGAAAGCGCAAAACTAAGGGTAAATCCTCTTCCGGCAAAATGAAATTTGACTTGGTTTCAGGATAAAAAGAGCATGAAAAAAAGGAGCACCAAATTCTTAAATATAATTGCTTTCGCTTTTACACTTAGTCATCTAGTGCTCCCGGATCAGCAATTATCTTTTGACGGACTTTTGCTGCTCCACCACCTTCTTTTTTATTGCTAAACTTTCCAGCGGCTTTGTAAAGTAAAAGTAGTACAGGAATATATTCATTCCAAATTTTTAACTCATTTGATATGCACCGGTTCATCACCTGTTTATCCACATAAAAAAGTCATAAAATAGACTTTATAAACATGTTATGAACGCATATTCTCAAATTGTAAAGGGATGCCCAGCTCCCACTCTTTTGACGCCTGGATTACTTCCTGAAGATCATCAATTTTTTTACCAGTAACCCTTACAATATCATCATTAATTGAAGCCTGTACCTTTAATCCCGACTCTTTAATGATCTTAACGATCTTTTTAGCGTCTTCCTGCTTCAACCCATTTCTTACCTGCACCTCCTGCTTAATAAGTTTACCACTTTGAAATGGTTCTTTACTTTGATCAAATGCTTCAGGCGCTATTCCCTGTTTATGAGCCCGGCTGATGAGCACATCAATCAACTGGCGCATCTTCATCTCATCTTCCACTTCAATATTTATTTTGAAGTCTTTTTTATTCAAATCAATTTTTATATGGTTCCCTTTAAAATCAAACCGGTTTGTAATTTCTTTTAGAGTTACGTTCACGGCATTATCTAAAGCTTGCGGATCAACTTTGCTTACAAAATCAAATGAAGGCATGATAAAAAATTTGAAGGATGAAGTAATGAGATATGGATGATACCTCAGTGTAACATTACAAATGTAGCAGATAGATCATAATTTTTCAATCAAGACTTAGGGAGATGCTGCAAAAAGGAAACCCCGGTAGAAACCAGGGTCGTCAATCAACATGAGAAATATATAGAGAAATAATAATCGATTAGTTGTCGCCGGTCTTCACACGGTTTTGCTCATCTGCAGCACCACTTGCTTTACGACGGCCATTACCATTCATCTTTCCTTTGTTGAAACGGTATGTGAATGTCATACCTACTGTTCTTGAATCTCTTCTTTGCTGGAAGTTTGCGTGAATTAAACCGTATTTGATTTCGCCTTGTGCCCTTTGTGACCAAAGAATATCCCTTACACTTAAACGGAGCGTTCCTTTACCTTTTAAAACAGGCTTACTTACTCCAAAATTCAATTCACCTAAGGGCTGAATATGAAATACTCCTTCATAACCTGCTGTTCTGTAAAATCCGCTGATTTCTGTTGTCCAGTCTTTTCCGAATTTGTAGGAATTAGATGCACTCAAAACCATCGTGGTTCTGCCCAATGTAATGAAGTCGCCATTCACCAACCCTTCAAACTTGTTGTTGTAAACATTTACATAAATATTACCACTCCACTTTTTAATTTGTTTAAATGCACTTACTGCTACACCAAATTGTTGTTGCTTGGCAATATTTGCACGCTTGATGTAAGACTCATTTCTTTCTTCATTCTGCTCCAATACTTCCTGAATAATATTATTCGTATTTGTATAATTTAATGTTGTTGTTAAGAACCCTTTATAAGTATGTGACAACTCAATGTTGTGACTGAACTGAGGTTTCAGGTTAGGATTCCCTTGTTCGTATGTATAGCGATCAATAAATTCTACAAAAGGGTTTAAACTTTCGTAATCAGGTCTGCGGATTCTTCTGCCATAATTCATACCCAATGAATGCTTTTCATTCATTGCATATTGAACATAGAGAGTTGGAAAGAGTTGAGTATAGTTTAAGTTGAATGTAGTATCAAAATCAACAAATTTTTCTTTATCCATATCGAAAGCATAGCCTGTTGAATTTCCGCTTGCTGAAGTATTTTCTAAACGTAAGCCAAGTTGTGCACTGATCTTTTTATTAAGTTGTTTACTGAAGTTAATATATGCTGCATTGATATTTTCTTTGTAAACAAAATCGTTGCGACGAGCTGAATCCAGCTTCGTATTATTATTGATCAAACTATCATAACGGGCAACATTATCTGTTTCAACAAAACTTGTTTTAATACCTGCTTCAAACTTCAATCCTTTTTTAAAGGGATGTACATAATCAACTTTTGCACTGTATATATAAATATTCTGTGGTAAAACGCCATACAAAGTATCCGGTATTTTAGGTTGAAAATTATTTTGATAGCTATTAATCAGGCTTTGTGTATTAACTGCATTATATCTTAAGTAATCAACATCGGCTGAGATCTCTCTTCCGGTTGTATCAAATAAATGTCTGAAATTCAGATTTGTACCAAAATGCTTCCAGATAGAAGAGTTATCTGCTTTACCAAGTGTTTTACTCAACAATGTATGATCGGGGCTGAATATATTAATATCGCTTGTACTGATGAATTTACCCGGGCTGTAGAAACCAGTAGCAGTAAAACCCAATGTTGTTTTCTTTGTTGCAAAAAAGTCAAGTCCTACTTTTCCGTTCAAACTCCTGTTCTTATGAATCATCCTTGTCTGCTGTTCAAATAAGGAAACCACTTCTTTAGTAGTTGCATTAGAAAAACTACGCTGAATGTCTAATTCCTGGAAAGAATTTCTTGCGTTGAAATTTCCATTTGCAAACACATTCACTTTATTCTTTCTGTAGTTAAATACAAAACTATTGTTATAACGTTGGTAACGGCCTTGTGTGTAACCGGTTGTAACACTTCCGTTATAACCAAACTGCAAGCTTCTTTTGGTTTTGATATTGATAATACCGCTGTTACCGGCTGCATCATATTTTGCTGGTGGATTGGTCATAATCTCAATCTGATCCAATTGCGATCCCTGCATGTTGCGAAGAAAATTTGCAAGATCAGCTCCGGATAAATAGGCGGGTTTCCCATCAATAAACACCTGTACACCTGCTTTTCCTTTTAAACTGATATTGCCATCTTTATCTACAGTAATGCCGGGTGATTTTTCCAACACTTCTAAAGCATTGGCTCCCGCATTCGTTGGTGATGCATCAACATTCACCACCAATTTATCAGGTTTCTGTTCAAACATAGGTTTACGGCCCTGTACCGTTACTTCTTTCAAACCCTTTGCTTCAGGTTGTAAATTAAAAGATGGAACCACGGCATTGCCACCATCTTTTAATTCAATTAAGCCACTAATCGTTTTTTTATAACCAATTCCGGTTACACCTACATAATAAGCTCCCTCTTTAACAATGTCAAAAACATAAGCACCGGTTTTATCAGTAATAGCTGCTTTTACCAGAGAAGTGTCTTTTGCTTTGTAAAGCGAAACGGTTATACCGGCTAACGGTTTTTGTGATTCGTCCTTTACTTGTCCGCTTAATGATGAGTTTTTTTGAGCAAATCCGGAAAATGATAAGGTTAAGAAGGCCGCAGTTAGAATTGCTGAAATCTTTTTCATGATGATTCGATTTGATGATTTGGTTTAATGATTAACGAGTACCTGATGTTTACTATTACATGTTAAAATTAGGTTCTGTGTTTTACATAGTACATTGTTTAATGCCGAATGGCCAATTTTATTGATATTCGGCAAATTCAATGACCGTAATATGACGGACAACTTAAAAACTTGTTACACTCAATTCCTTTTTTAGTAGGAAAGGCAATTTTTGGAGATAGCCGGAAGAAAATAAAAAAGGCCCTTTTAGGGGGCCTTTTTTTCTTAAGAAATTGACTACTATTTAGTAGCAGAGGCAGCTTTGGCTCTGCAAACAAAGTATAATACAATACCAAGAATGATTAAACTAAGAGAAATCAACTCAGCTTGTGTAGGCTGAAATGGGAAATCATGATATTTTGTATTGACCCTGATCTTTTCTACAAAGAAGCGTTCAAGACCATTTAATACTAAGTATAATGAGAATAAACCACCGGCCAGTTTTATTTTCCCTCTGGCAAAAATTAATACGCCAAAAAGCAGAAGACAAACCACCGTTTCATAAAATGATGTTGGAAAAACCGGCACAGGTAAATAATTACAATGATCATCCTGTTCACAACCAGCCAGCTTAACTCCTACCCTGTTTACATTATGCGGAAAGGTATAAGCAACCATCCAATCCGGTAAAAAAGAAGGCGCTTTAAAAGATGCATGAGGAATGTCTGCCAGCTTTACATCTCCGAACTCCTGCTGAAGATAAGTTTGATTGTTCTCTAGTGATTTTTGAAACTCACCTGGCATAGCTAAACGAACAGTTGCAGTTGAGTCAGCAACGTAAGCGCTGTTAGGAATCCCCCAATCCCCATCACCTGAAACCTGGCAGCCAATACGACCAATTGCATAAGCGATCATTAATGTAGGGCCCATTGTATCGGCCAAATGACGAATTGATATTCCTTTGCGTTTAGAAAAAATAATAATTGCTATAGCAGCACAGATCAACCCTCCATAAAAAGTTAACCCGCTAAAGGAAACCAATGAGCCAATAGGATCTTTTACAAACTCACCCCAGTTCTCAAGGTTGTGAAATACTTTAGCGCCGGCAAAACCAAAAATGGCTGCCATGATCGTTATATCGCCTACCCTTTCATGTGGCCATACACGAACCATCCGCTCTTCAGGTTTTGCTGCTTTTTGTTTGTTCTTTTCATACCACTTTAACCCGCCAAACAACAAGGCTAAAAAAATACCTGCACCCCAACTTCCCTGCGAAGAAAAAATATATTCCTGCGGATCAACTCCATCACCTGCATTGATAAAAGCACCAATGATTTTATACCCCATTAAAAAACCAAGCAATGCATTAAATAAAATTTCACTTGTAGTGGCTGGTTTACCAAATACACGTTTTTCTTCTTTTGGCTGAAGAAGACCCTGCTTTTCCTTTCGTTGCAAACCTTTGGTTAATACAATAGCACCACCAATAAATGCCAGGGCTACAAAAAAACCAAAGGAGTTGAGGAACCTTGCCCACTCCCATTCTACGCCAAAAACTTCTTTAAAAAAATAATATAAGTTGGGATACATGAAGTAAAATTGAGCTGCAATGATACTTTAAAAAAATTGGATTGCTAGGCATCATTCTAAAGAGCATATAAATAAAATCCCCCAACATTCTTGCCGGGGGAATAACTCTGCTATAAACAAAGCTGAAAAATGCAGAGCCATTAATTACAATGCTCTTCAAATGCACCTATCAGGTTCTGTGCAATCATTTGTGCAGGGCGGCCTTCGATCATGTGGCGCTCAATAAAATGGACCAATTGCCCATCTTTAAATAAAGCAATAGCTGGTGAACTTGGCGGGTAAGGCAACAAATGTTCACGAATCTTTTTGATTGCATCCGTATCAAAACCTGCAAAGCTGGTTAATAAATGATCGGGACGCTTAGCGCTGTTATGCACAGCCATCAATACTCCAGGCCTTGCGCTACCTGCTGCACATCCGCATACTGAATTGATAAATACCAAACTGGTTCCTTTTTGTGTTAAGGCAGTATCAACTGATTCGGCTGTTAACAACTCATCAAATCCTCCTTCTGTCATTTCACCCTTCATGGGAATTACTATTTCTGTTGGATACATGTTGAAATTTGTTTTTGAATTCAATGCAAAATTAAATGAATTGTAGCAACAGCAATCAAAACAGGAAATTTTGTCGCATTTGTTTACAATAGTTTGACTTTATGTTTGAGAATATTTCGATAAACAGCAGTTATGACTTAGAAAATTGGGTTGGTTTGTGGTTTGATGATGCTATACCACAATTTAAAAAATTAAAAATAAATACTATGACAATGGTAAAACTTCAAAACCCGGTTCAGAAAAACTTGCATTCATTTTTTGACGAGTTTTTTAATGAGTTGCCAGCATTTGGCAAAGCAGTCAACAATGTATTTACTCCAGCAGTAAATATTGTTGAAACAACTGATGCATATCATTTAGAGTTAAATGCCCCAGGCCGTAACAAAGAAGACTTTAATCTTGTAATTGATAAAGGGTTGCTTACGATCAGTTATGAGAAAAAAGCAGAAACAAAGAATGAAGATGCGAAAATTGTTCGCAGAGAGTTCAGCTATCAAAGTTTTAAACGCAGTTTCAGTATTGATGAAAAAATTAATACAGAAACTATCCAGGCAAAATATGAAAATGGTTTATTGAAGCTTTTGCTTCCTAAACATGCAGAAGTAAAACAACCTATGAAGAACATTTCCATTCAGTAATGAATGACAAATAGCTTTTTTCAAGCAAGTTGGTTTTGGTTTATAAGCCCTTTGTTTCTACAACGGGTTTTTTATTGAACAAGCCCGCAACCAAACAAACATTTAGCAGTTTTCTGTTGATTCTTGTATTGTGCAATACTTTGCGCATAAGTCTTTTCAGATTTTTAACATATTCAACAGTTGAAATAACGTTTGTGCATCAAAAACGGTTTTATAGTTTGACATACTAAAAATATCTTCGCCGCAATTCAACATGAAGAAATCAATTATCCTCTGCTTAAGCTTCTCTTGTCTCTTGCATGTTTCTGCCCAGGAAAGAACAGATAGCATCCAGGCGCCTGATGCTGATACAATCCTCTGTATCCGTAATCTCAATCCTTATTTTACATTGCATGTAGACAATTCACTCAGTTATAAACTAGAGATCAATAAAGATCAAAATAATTACTACGGGTATATTAAGAATTCTTCTTTGGGGTTACGCATTAATAAAGACAATGGTTTACTTACGTTCAAAGCTGACAAAGCTTATTTTCTTTCCGGGAAATATGGCTGCAAACATTTTTGTTAACAACTGCTTTAACTGAATCCTCACTTGTTTATGTTTTGGCACTATTCATTAACGCTACTGTTAAAAAAAGCGTAAGAAAGCTCTTCTTAATGTGTGATTTTGGCATTTGGCAGGTTGTTTGAATTATAATGATAAAACTTACCAACTATGCGTAACTTAAAATTTTACAAATGGTCTATAGCGCTGATGATGCTTTTTACATTTACATCAGCCTCAGCTCAACTCTTTCCGAAAGGCACACAAAGAGGTGATACTAATACAGGCGGCATTTTCGGTAACCGTACTGAAAGACCTGTGATATTACAGGATGGCAGCAAGCAATGGCCTGATGGAACGATTGAGTATCCCAACGGAACCACAAGGTACCCTGATGGTACAGTTCGTTATCCTGATGGTACTGTAAGTTATCCCCGCAATCAAAGGACACAACAGGGAAATAATCATGATTATGATCATAACACCTGCAATATGCCTCCGGGGCAAGCCAAAAAGAAATATGGTGGTAATGCAAAAGATTATGCAAAGGGGAAGAAAAAATGCAATTGCAAACATGGTAATGAAGACTATGATGAAGATAACAGGAATGTAAACAGATACCCTCAACAGTATCCCCAAACATATCCTCAGAACCGTCAACAATATCCGCAACAATACCCTCAGCAAAACCCTAATACAAAAAATAAAAAAGGTAGCAGAACAACAAATCCGGTTCTTTAAGTTTCGAATAGATAGATGATAACGAGAAAGCTCAGCAATTGCTGAGCTTTCTTAATTAAAATAAGATTGCTGTTAATAACCAAGGATCTTTAACATGCTCTGTGCTGTTTGTTCTTTAGCATAGAGCCAATCGGTAAGCTTGCCGTTTTTATCATGCCCTACAATAACATGTTTAGGTGATGGGATCATGCAATGCTTAATACCGCCATATCCGCTGATTTGATCCTGGTAAGCACCGGTATGAAAAAAGCCTACATACAAAGGTTCAGCACTTTCACCATTCAGTTTAGGAAGGAATACTTCATTAATATGTTCTTCTGAATCATAATAATCATGACTATCGCAGGTAATACCGCCCAGCACCACACGCTGGTAATCATTATCCCATTTATTCAATGGTAACATCAGGAATTTTTCACCAATACCCCAAGTATCAGGCAACGTAGTAATAAAAGAAGAATCAATCATGTACCAGTTCTCACGGTCGTTCTGCGTTTTTTGACCTAACACAGAGTAAATATGAGCCATACTCTCTCCTACTGTAAAACTGCCAAACTCTGTATAAATATTCGGCATAGGTACACCAGCTTTTTTACATGTTTTTTTAATGGTACCAACAATTTCATTGATCATGAATTGATAATCGTATTCAAAACCAAGAGAATGTTTAATCGGGAATCCACCGCCGATATTGATTGAATCCAACTCAGGGCAAATTTTCTTCAACTGGCAATACAGGTTCACCACTTTATTGAGCTCACTCCAATAGTAGATGTCATCTTTTATTCCTTTATTTAAAAAGATATGCAGCATCTTTAATTGAAAGCGATCTTCATTCCCTTCAATTTTGTCAACATAAAATTCAAGGATATCTCTTGCACGAATGCCAAGTCTTGATGTATAAAAAGGAAAAGTTGGTTCTTCCTCAGCTGCAACACGGATGCCTACTTTAAATGGAACCTTTACTGTTTTTTTATACTGCTGCAATTCATCCTTATTATCCAGGATGGGCGTTACATTTTTAAAACCTGTATTGAGTAATTTAGCAATGCGGGTAACATAATTTTTTTGTTTGTACCCGTTGCAGATGATCTGGATGTCTTTGTTGATCTTTTTCTTCTGGTATAATTTATTGATGATCTCAATATCGTAAGCATACGAAGTTTCCAGGTGAACTTCATGTTTCAGTGTTTCTTCTACTACAAAAGAAAAATGACTGCTCTTGGTGCAATAACAATAGAAGTACTTTCCTTCATACTTATGTCGCTTGTATGCAGCTTCAAACAGCTTCTTAGCTTTTTTAATTTGCATTCCTATCTTGGGCAAATAAGAAAGTTTCATGGGTGTTCCATATTTATCAATCAAAGCTTTCAGATTAAGACCGTTAAATTGCAGATAACCATCCTTCATTTCAAAACCTTCCTGCGGAAAATTGAAAGTTTGATGCACCAGGTCGGTGTAGGTGGTATTCGTCATCTCGTATGGGTTGGTATTCTTTGTCACCGTTTTTTGTTTGCAAACTTATCGTAAAAAAGAATTCAGCCGCATGAAGATTTTCCGACATAAAAAAAGGGTGAATTACTTCACCCTTAGTTGTTATTGAAATCCACTCGATTTATTTAACTGAATCAACAAGTTTCTTAAAACTTGCAGGCTCATTCATTGCAAGATCAGCAAGGATCTTACGGTCAAGGTCAATATTCTTTGCTTTCAATTTATTGATGAAAACTGAATAAGTTAAACCTTCTTCTCTTACTGCTGCGTTAATACGGGCAATCCAGAGTGCACGGTATTCTCTCTTTTTGAGTTTACGGCCAACGTAGCTATAGGTCATCCCTTTTTCTACTACGTTTTTGGCAACGGTGTAAACGTTTTTGCGTTTACCATAAAAGCCTTTGGCTTGTTTAAGTATTCTTTTGCGACGGGCTTTAGACGCAACTGAATTTACTGAACGGGGCATATCTTAATGTTTTTAAATTATAAATGTTTGTTTACCGGTTGTTGTCTCTTATTTGAGACGCAATAAACGTTTTACAAAATGTACATGAGATTTTGCAACTTCACCGTCCATACGCATATTGCGTTTACGCTTTTTTGACTTTTTTGTAAGGATGTGACGTTTGAAACTCTTTTGGTGAGTGATTTTACCGGTGCCGGTTACTTTAAACCTCTTTTTGGCACTTGAATTGGTTTTTACCTTTGGCATTTGAATGCACTTTTAATTGATACCCTGCTGGCGGTTCTGCACAGGCAGAACACTTATGGGGCCGTTTGGGAAATATAGCTTTGAAGAGCTACCCTTTTGGGGGAGCAAAAGTAGGGAAAAACACTGGAAAATAAGGAGATTCATTCAAAAAAAGTTCAAAACATCCCTTGGCAATCTTATAAAATGAGACAAACTTATTCCCACTAACCCGTTTGTGTCATTGCAGGTGCGCTGATTGTTTTCTACTTTTCAGAAAGAAAAGAGCGTATTTCCATTACAAAAAAGATCGAATATGAAACAAATTACCAAACTCTGCCTTGTATTAATATGTAAAACTATTCTACTTTCCTGTGGCTCCGGTTCAAACAAGGATACTGTCATCAAATCAAAAGATGGCAAAGTCACCGTATCAGATCTGCAAAAAGCAAGTGAACAAATGAAAGATGCTATGGATATAGCCGAAAAGAGAAAACAGGAACGCCGTGAGCGAGGTGATACATTGGCCATGAATTATAAAGACCTGCAGCAATATCTTCCTGAATTAAGCGGGTATGAAAAGAAAGGAAATCCCGGTGGGGAATCAGTTAGTGGAGCTGGTTTTGGGAGCTTCAGTAAAGCAGAACAGCGTTACCAGAGCGGAGATAAAAGATTGGAAATTGAATTGATTGATTATAACCAATCAGCATTTGGTTTTACAGTAGCAACCGGCATGTTTGGTATGAATGTACAGATTGAAAATGACCGGGAAAAAACCGGCTCCTTTAATACTGGTATGGAAGGTGTAAAAGGTTATGAACGTGTTTTTAAAACGGAGGACCGAGCCGAAGTTACCTATGCTGTTGTTGATCGGTTTTTAATTACAATAAAAGCAAGAGGAAGCAACGATGTTGAAGAGTTGAAAAGTATAGCTAAAAGCATGAAGCTTTCTGAACTTGCTTCAAAATAAATTACAATGTAATCCTTAAGCTGATTCACCTTAATTTGAAGAAGTATCTCATTTAGCAAAATAAGCAGAAATAAAAAACCGCTGTGTAGAGCGGTTTCGATATTAATCAGTGGTTTCTTTTTTCTTCTTTGCAGTTCTCGGTGCAATGATCATGAGCATCCGTTTACCTTCTAATTTTGGAAAGCCTTCTACCTGCCCGGCATCTTTTAAACGTTCGGCAAATTTCAGCAATACCAATTCTCCTCTTTCTTTAAACTGGATAGCCCTTCCTTTAAATTGAACGTAAGCTTTTACTTTATTTCCGTCCTTCAAAAAGTTTTCAGCATGTTTTGCTTTGAAATCAAAGTCATGATCATCTGTATTGGGTGTAAACCGTATTTCTTTCAATTCAGCCGATTTACTTTTCGACTTCATTTCTTTTTCTTTCTTCTTCTTCTCGTATAAGAATTTGTTGTAGTCAATTGCTTTACATACAGGCGGCACAGCTTGCGGAGAAATTTCTACAAGGTCTAATCCTAATTCCTGCGCAATTTGTAAAGCTTTTTGTGTGGGATAAACACCAACTTCAATATTCTCGCCTACCAATCTTACTTCCGGTACACGGATCATGTGGTTGATGCGATGTTCGGGTTCCTTTCGGGGAATAAAACGACCCCTTGGAGGTCTTGATGGAAATGCCATATTCAGTTGCCTTCATCCCCTGAAGGAAGGCGTATTCGTTTTAATTTTTATTGATTACTCTTTAGGGGAAAGAGTAGTTATTTCTATTTTCGTTCTTTGATCTCTTCAACCGCTGCTGCAATAAATTCATCGGTTGCCAATGTTCCCACATCACCTTTTCCTTGTTTGCGAACTGCTACCTTATCTTCATTCACTTCTTTTTCGCCAATGACCAACATATAAGGCACTTTCAACAGTTCTGTATCACGGATCTTCTTGCCAATCTTTTCACTCCGGTCATCAATCTCAGCACGAATATCAGCATTTTTCAGTTTACCAAGCAGTGTTTTTGAATAATCCATAAACTTATCGCTGATAGGCAGAATTTTTACTTGCACCGGCGCCAGCCATAAGGGGAACTTTCCTGCATAATGTTCCAGCAAAAAGCCAATAAAGCGTTCATGTGTACCCAGCGGAGCACGGTGAATGATCAATGGAATTTCTGGTTCGTTATTTTGATTGGTAAATGACAGGTTGAAACTTCGTGGCTGAGCAAAATCTACCTGGTTTGTGGCCAGGGTAAATTCTCTGCCAATTGTACTCCATATCTGCACATCTATCTTGGGGCCATAAAAAGCACCTTCTCCTTTTACTTCAACAAAAGGCACCCCGGTTTCAATTAATACATTTCTTACTAACTCTTCTGTTTCTTTCCATAGCTCTGGTTCATTCACATATTTCTGACCTAATTTTTCAGGATCATGCAAACTAAGGCGCATGACATATTTTTCAATACCAAAAATTTTAAAGTACTTTAAGTACATATCATTAACGGCCTTAAATTCCTGTGCAAACTGTTCTTTACTGCAATAGATATGTGCATCATTCATGTGCAGGCAACGCACACGCATCAATCCAAATAACTCACCACTCTGTTCATAGCGGTAACAGGTACCGTACTCAGCTAAGCGATAAGGAAGATCTTTATAACTCTTAGGCTCGGCATCAAATATTTTATGATGATGCGGACAGTTCATGGCCTTGAGATAATATTTTGTTCCGTCCAGTTCCATTGGAGGAAACATACTGTCAGCATAATACGGAAGGTGACCACTGGTGATGTATAAATTTTCCTTAGCAATATGCGGAGTCACCACTCTTTTATATCCTGCATCTTCTTCTGTTCTTTTGGCCAGCTTTTCCAGTTCTTCAATTATGATTGTTCCATTGGGCATCCATAAAATAAGACCGGGGCCAATATCATCATTCATTGTATAAATACCCAATTCTTTTCCTAACTTTCGGTGATCTCTCTTCTTTGCTTCTTCAAGCATCAACAGGTATTCATCCAATTCTTTTTGTGATGGGAATGTTACTCCATACACACGGGTCAATTGTTTGTTCTTTTCATCGCCTTTCCAGTAAGCACCTGCAATAGATGTTAACTTGATAGCTTTAATAAAACCTGTATGCGGAATATGCGGCCCACGGCAGAGATCAGTAAAACCTCCCTGCGAATAAAGAGTTATACCACCATCTTGCAGGTTTTGCAATAAGTCTAGTTTGTATTCATCGCCTTTATTACTGAAATAATTAACTGCGTCTGCTTTGGATATTTCCTGCCGCTGGTAAGGATTATTTTTTCTGGCCAGTTCATTCATCTTCTTTTCAAGGATCAACAGATCTTCTTCATTCATCTTTTTGTCGCCGAGATCCATATCATAGTAAAAACCTTTATCCAGGGCCGGGCCCACCCAGAATTTTACACCAGGGAACAAAGATTCAACGGCTTCGGCCATGAGATGGGCACTGGAATGCCAGAATGTATTCTTACCATCAGCATCATCCCAGGTCAGCAACTTTAAAGTAGCATCATCATTAATAGGTCTGCTCAATTCCCATACTTGTCCATTTACATTGGCAGCCAAAACTTTTCTTGCCAATCCTTCGCTGATTGATTTTGCAATATCCAGAGCTGAACTTCCATTTTCATAGTCTCTTGTTGCACCGTCGGGAAAACTGATCTTCATCATGAATAATAACTTGATTTTTGAGAGCTGCAAAGGTAACAAATGATTGGGGATGAAAATGAAAGTAAAATTAACAAAGCCTTTCACCCACCTCTTTTTTTCAATTACGTAAATTGCATTGAAATTTGACTCAGAACTTATATGATGAAATACTTACTCATTTTTGCTTTCTTGTTTTCTTCTTCTACCTTGTTTGCACAGAAATTCAGCGGACAATGGAGCGGCAGCTTTGATGCTTTGGGCGATAGCAGCGACCGCACTGAATATTTTCTGGAACTGGAAGTAAACGGCAGCAAAGTTGAAGGTACATCCACCACCTACTTCATCATCAGCGGTAAACGCTTTTATACCATTTGCCAGATAACAGGAACATTTGATCCTAAAAGCAAGACCATCGTTTCAACTGAAGTTTCCAATATCAAGTCCAATACACCTGAATGGTTCAGAGATTGTTTCCAGGTTCACACCCTCACTTATTTCCGCCAGGGCGATAAAGAAGTATTAGAAGGCATTTGGAAAGGAGCAAGAAAAGAAGATAACTGCGGATCGGGTGCTACCCTTCTTTCAAGAAAACAATTAGCAAAAAACATAGTCACCATTCCGCCTGCACCTGCTAATAACACGGTTCGGATGAATCCTAATTTGCCAAAGCCAAACACGCAAAAACCGGTAGCTAAACCCAACAACAATACAGTTAAAACACAACCCAAACAAACGCCAGTAACAAAACCTCCGGTTAAAAAAGTTACTGTTGTAAAAAAACAACCTAGTATTACCAAAGTTGATAACAAAAATGAAACACAGAATAAGGTTGAAATAAAACCCATCATACCTGCACCCAAACTGCCCAATGGTTTGGAAAGAAGAGACAACAAAGTGTATGAAACCATTCCTATTATGGAAGAAGAAATTACCGTAAACCTTTACGACAATGCTGAAATTGATGGCGACATCATTACCGTATTGTTCAATGGTGAAGTGGTGGCTTTGCAAAAAACATTAAGCGATAAACCTATTACGCTTAAATTAAAAGCTATTCGTGGTAAAGACAATACACTTACCATGTATGCAGAGAACCAGGGAAAAATTCCTCCTAATACAGCCATCATGCGTGTACAAAGTGGCGGTGATTATTACAAAGTATTTTTAAGTGCTGATGATAAGAAAAATGGAAGCGTGGTGTTTCGATTGAAATAATTTTGAAACAGCTTCAATATTGTCAATGAAACTCTCATGAATTAAAGCAGGTCCTGATTCCTAATTATATACATGCTAATTCGCTTTTAAAAACTGCTTTACATGATTCAGTTCAGGTCTTTCAGAATTAGCCGGATTTACAATGCTTAATAATTGGTTATAATAAAAGATTGCTTTTGTAAGATTTCCTGTTTTTTCAGCAGCCAAACCTGCCCCATAAAGCCCGTTAAAACGGTTTGGATGTTTTTTCAAATCTGTTTCATAAGCAATCAAAGCTTTTTCAGGTTGATTCATTTGAGCATACATATCACCAGATAATTCCCTTGCCGGAATTACTTCGCCGGGGGTTACGGGATGTTTCTCGGTTTTATCTTCCAGGTCGGCGGCAAAATTCATCATGACTATAGCATCTTCTTTTTTTCCTTCTTTGAATTGAATCCAGGCATCGCCGGTTTTTAATTGTATCAATACCTGGTTGGCTTTATAAATATCTTTTTGTTCCAATATTTTTTGATGAATGAGGGTTAGTTCTTTTAATTCAGCTTTAGCAGAAACCAAATTACCTAAATGAACAGAACCCATTAATCGGGTAAAATGAATGATCGCTTTCTGCCATTGAAAATTTTTCCAGGAAAAATTTTCATCATGAGGTTTCAATCCAGCTGCTTCATTCCAGAGTTTATTTTCAAGTAAAAAACGGGAAGGAATGGAAGCATAGGCATAGGCAACTTTAAAATTAACGGGATAAACTTCCCGAATGGTTTTAAGATAATCCCATTGTTTTTTTGCCAGTTGATTTTCTCCTTTTTGCAAATAAGCATAAACAAGATAATCCATGCCATGAAGTTCCTCGTCCCAATGTCCTTTGATACCCGCTTCTGCTGCATAGCATTGAGCAGAATATACAGAAGCAAGATTTGATTTTATACATTCGTCCCATAACCCCAACCTTGTAAAAATGTGTGAGGGCATATGCAGTGCATGTGCGGAAGAAGGTGCAACAGAAGCATATCTTCTTGCAGCGGGCAATGCTATTCCTGCAAGCTCAGGATAGTCGTAGGTATGAATAATATAATGAACGATTCCGGGGTGATTGGGTTCAATTTTATAAAGTGTATTTAAGATGGAGTATGCTTTTTTTTGTTTTTGAAAAGTCTTATCAGTTGGGTCGGCGGCAGCATTCAATGCTAATGCGTAAAAAACAGCAGCTTCTTTATCAGTAGTGTATTGTAAATATAAACGTTCCATTGCCTTTTCAAAATTGATGCATCTGCTATGATGATCAACCTTCTCCCAGTTTTGATAGAAAGAAGCGATCGCTTCAATATAATCTTCTTCTCTTTCTGATGTTTGCTTTATTGACTTTGCGATTTTAATTGCTATTGCACCCTTTCGAAGTTCTGGTTCTGATGGAGGAGCCCAAAGCGGATGAAAATTAGACATCGCAACGCCCCAGTAGGCCATTGCACAATCAGGTTGCACATCAATGATTTTTGCAAATACTTTTTCTGCTTCATCATATTCAAATGAATGCAGCAGCTTCAGGGCAAGATTAAATTCATCTTTTACTATTTCATTGCAGGTCAAGTCAAATTCCACTGAACCAAATTGATTGTCGCTTGGTCCGCAGGCAATTACTTTGCCTCTTTTGAGATTGATTTCATAGATAAGGTCCTTGGAAGGGGTAGTGTTTCTTTGTTTGCATGAAAAATTGGTCAGTAACATTGCAATAAAAAAAATCCATGTATATGATAGGTCTTTCATTAAATAATTATTTATAGTGTTTGTCTTTGTTGAATCCCGTCAACAGGAGCTGAATGATTTACTCCATTTTCAAATCCTTCAACCGCTCTTTTGCTTTATTAAATATATTCCTTCCTTTATCAATTCCGCTGCGCAAATGTTTTTGTTCTTCTTCGGGCAAATGAATAAACTGAAAACATTCTTTACTGCAGGTGCCCTTCATTTTTACTTTGCATTCGTCGCATTGAATGAATAAGAGATGACAAGCATCGTTTACACAGTTTACATGTGTGTCTGCAGGTTTGCCGCATTGATGACAATGTGCAATGATCTCTTCTGTAACACGTTCACCGAGGCGTTGATCAAACACAAAATTCTTGCCATGAAATTTATTATCGAGCCTCTGCTTTTTTACCTGGTTCACATAGTTGATGATGCCGCCTTCCAAATGAAACACATTATTAAATCCTTTGTGCAGCATATAAGCACTTGCTTTTTCGCAACGGATGCCACCGGTACAATACATGATGATGTTCTTGTCTTTATCTTCCTTCATCATATCAACCGCCATAGGCAGTTGTTCACGAAAAGTATCGCTGGGTACTTCAATAGCCTGTTCAAAATGGCCTACTTCAAATTCATAATGATTGCGCATGTCAATCACTACTGTGTTAGGATCATTGGTTAGTTGATTAAATTGTTCTGCATTTACATATCGTCCTCTGTTTGCCATATCAAACGAAGGATCATGAATGCCATCAGCTACAATTTTATTCCGCACTTTAATATCGAGCACATAAAAACTTTTACCGTCATCATCAACAGCTACATTCAAACGTAATCCGTTTAATGATTCAATTGAATAGAGATAGGTTTTGAAAGCATCTATCTTTTCAACAGGTAAACTGATCTGTGCATTGATGCCTTCATGTGCTAAATAAATTCTCCCTAAAACACCCAATGCAGAAAAATCTTTATAGAGTATATCCCGAAAAACAGGCGGTTCTTCAATTTTGAAATAGCAATAAAAGGAAATGGTAGTGCGGGGTGTAGGATCTTTGAGTATGCGTTCCTTCAACTCCTTTCGGGAGATGCGGTTATGTAATTGAGCCATCTTTCTTGAATTTTAGTTCTTTATAAAAGCTTTGAACCCCAATTGCAGGTTGGGCAAAATTCTAAAGCGTGGCAAATATAAGAAAAGACGGAAAGTGATGATTTTTCTTCGGGACTTTCGATCTTTCGGTCTTCAAGACTTCTTACAACTAATCATCACTTCGGCTTAAACGGATATTAAATCCAATACGGTATTCATAACGTGGCGCTTTACCCTGGGTATACCCTGTCACAATATCAACCCGTAAGATGCGGAAAATATTCTCCAACCCAACATGCCATTCACCATAAGTGGTTTTGGGCAACCACATGATATTTGCTCCCGTTACTAAATTCCAGTTGAGCTTTTTAAAAGCGGGTATTTTATTGGTAAGAAAGCCGTTGAAATGATGTTCAACAAAAACAGTTGCATAATATTTTTCTGCATTGCTGTATAAATAATATTGCGGCAATTGAAAGGTAGTCATATAATCTTCTGCAGTGATCAACCTGTTACCGGGTAAATGTTTGCGATCCTGCAGTTCCACTTTGTTGCTGTTGAGGAAGCCTCCTGTTTGTACCCTGTAATTAAACCGGCCCAGTAATTTTAAATTCAAATTATCACGAACAGTTAATTGCCATTTATCATAATCAACATCACTTCCAAACAAACCATTGATACCTTTTGTGTATTGCAGATTAAAAGAGGGCCAGCTTGAACCGATGTTAATTGTTCTGTCAGGAAACTCGATATATCTTGATTTAGGTTGAATGGTTAGTCCAACAGTAAGCATACTTGCCTGGTGGCGGGTAAAGTTGCTATTCGTTATTTCAATTGGATAGTTGGGCAAGTATTGTTTAGTTGATTTATTGTTCCAGTTATAGTCGGTTGTATTTTCCAAAGGCATCCGATCCTGGAACTCAAAATTCCCAAACACAGTAAAACCGCTTCCTATCCCTTTACTGAAATTGATGCGTGCATAATTGGTTGCATACAGTTTCATGAAATTTTTAATAAAGAATAAACTGGAAATGCTGTTCTGCAATGTTTCAATGGGATTGTCATTATTAAGTTGATAAACACGTTTGCCTCCGCTTACTGATACATTGGAAAAATATTTTTTGCCGAAATTGTAACGCACTGTTCCCCATCCATAAAATTGTTCACTGCTGAATCCATACCTGAAATGTGGAATGATGGTAAGATTTTTTCGATCAGTAAATTCTTTGCGAATGGTTAATGGTGCGTCAATGACCAATCCTTCAACTGTATTAAAGCTGATCCCTTGCAGTAAAGAAGGAATCGTATAACTCATTTTTTTCTTTTCCCTGTTGATGGTTTTACCGCTGAAGAGAATGTTCCCGAACTTGATTTTGTTGCTGATTCGATCGAGTGAATCAAGGTATTGCGGATCTTTTCTTAACTGTTCCAGGCTGTCTTTCTTTACATAATCCCGCTGTTCATCAAAGGTTAAAGGCAATGGGCGGATGCTATCCCAATAAGCAATTGGTTTTTTATTACTGCCTGTTTCATATTTCAGGATGGTATTGTTGAATGTTTTTTTCTGAAACACCGGTTCAATATTATAGTTGCGGTACACATTGGCAAAACTTCCAAAAGCATCAAAGCCAAAGAATTTTACAGAAGGATACAAGATTTGATTTTGCGGCACCCATTGATCAACACCGAGCATCTGGTACATCTGTTCAATCCGAACGGTATCAGCAAAATTCATCTGGCTTTCTTTGGTGAGGATCAATTCAAGGCTATGAATGCGCCATTCATCTTCAATGATATTGATATAGCCATTAAAACAAGGTTCATACTTGCGTTTGGGAATCACTTTGATCTTACTGATCAATTTTCCATCTTCACTAAAAGCACCTTCATATTTATACTTGTAAAAACTCATTGCATTTTCTGCAATGGGCGAAACAAATCCTCTTGGGTTTAATGAATTGCTGATCTGTACATTGTTTTCATAAAATGAAAGAAAACCTGCGCCTGCAAATCCAAATCCATCACTTTGTCCGCTCACTCTGGTACTGATGACATCAATCTTTCGTTTGTTGGGCCCATCCACAGAAAGCCTGGATATTGTTTCTGACAGATAGATCATTTTCTTTTTGCTGGTATCGCCATCTTCAAAATCAACCTTCTGTCCAAAGAACTTTTTAGGAAAGTCTCTCAGGTTCATGGTGCCTTTGCTATACACTTCACATTCAAAGACTTTATTTTCGGTGAGATGTTCTTTTCTTTTTTTAATTGTTTTGCGGATGATGGCATAAGCCGGATCTTCTGCACCTGATTTAATCACCACTTCACTTAATCTCACGGTTTGCTCTTTCAAAACAAAATGCAATTCTGTATCAGCAGCAGTAACAGTGATTGTTTTTTCCAATCGTTCAAAACCAACATGCCGGCAGATGAGTGTGTACGTGCCGGGTTCTAATTGCAGAAAATAAGCTCCCTGGTTATTGGCAGATGTGCCAGCTTTGGTTCCCTTAACGGTAATAGATGAAAATGGAAGAGGTTCTCCTTTTTCAGATTTCACAGTACCCGAAATTTTACCGGCAAATAAGGATCCGCTGAGGCTGAGAAAGAAAAGGAGAAATAGGTTTTTGATCATGCCACACGAAAATAGCCCTGCATCTGTTAGTAAAAAACTAATTCTGTGAAAAACTGGTAGCACTAAGTGCACCAAGAAAAGCACAAAGATCAACAAAGTATTGCTTTGTGATCCCTGTGCAAACGTTGTGTTCTTTGTGCAACAAATATCAGGTTAATACTGATTTGCTTTTGCGCAGATAAGCCCCTGCCAATGCAGCGAACCCGCCAACCAAACCTGCCACCAAACCGGTAACAGACATGATCAACGCTTGTGAATGCGATTTAAACAGCAGTTCAGAAATCTTCATCGAGAGCAAGTGGTCATTATTCATATCAATATATAAAGCAAGAACGATCCACAATACAAACAATGCAAGGAAACCGGTTAAAAATGCACGAAGTGGTTGTTGCGGGATCAATACAGCCACCGCAAAAGCGGAAATAGCAATGCTCCACCATGGTAAATAAAAACCGGCAGCATAACTTAAAAGAGCAGTGAGTATAAAAGCTACTAAGAATTTCATTTAAATATGTTTGATGATGTCCGTCAGACGAGGGCGTTAGACGGGTGTAAAAATTAATTAAGCTTTTTTAAATTGAATGGTCCACTTTACTTTTTCATTCTTCTCCTCTCCTTTCTTCATAACCCATGCTTTATAGTATTGTCCTTTGGCCCATGTATCAATAAACTGATCGTAGTACTTGCTACCCGGATTACCAACCTGTCCACCCGGATATGCCACATAAGCTTCTGTTTCTTCTGTGAGATGAACAATCATCCGCCAGCTGGGTCCATGACTATGTTGTGTTGCATTGATGATATGTTTGCCGCCACCGATCTTCAATCCTTTTTTTGCAAACGGCATCACCGCATCACGCAGCATATGATATACTGTTGTGTTTTTATGCGTCGCCCATTCTAACTTGTTTTCTTTTTCCATCAGCAACAATGCTTTTGTTGCAGCTTTAAAAGACGAAACAAATACATCTGCTACTGTTTCTTTTTGTGATGTATTGATATTATCTGCAAATGAAAAAGCGGAATCTCTTGCAAGTGCATCCACCAATGTATTCTCACTTGGCCATGCATAAACCATGGTATCTTTTTGCAGGAACTCATCCATCCATACTGCGTTTTCCAAACTGTCATACCATACCTGGAAAACGGTTGCCGCTTTTGAATCAACATCATTGCGCAGGTTCCAGTTCCTGATCAATTCAAAAAAACGACTTTCATCTGTACTAAGCATGGAAACATCCGTGTACTTCAACATCAGCTTTGTTGTTACTTCAGCAAATGCGTTGTACGTATCATTCTGTAAACGCATCATATCTTCCGGAACAATGCCATTCATTTTCGTTAGATTTCTGTTGATCTGCAATCCACGATATACATCATAACCACCGGGAATAAAATAGGGATAGGTTGCATCAACAGGGCGCTGATTGGCGCTGCTTACAAATCCTCTTTCAGGGTTTACCTGGTGCGGATTTTCTGCTGCAGGAATCATTCCCTGCCACATATAACTGCTGTCAACACCGGGCATCACATAAATACCCTGCCTGTTCCATCGTGCAGGAAACATTCCTTTTTGCCAGATCGCAATATCACCATGTTTACTGGCAAAGATCATATTCTGCGCAGGCACCGTAAAGTATTGAAGAGCGTTGTAGTAATCATCATAATTTTTTGCACGATCAAGGTAATGCCACATCAACAATTCATTGCTGGGGTCATGCGCAATCCAGCGACAGGCAATTGCTTTTCCATTGGTGAGTGGAGTGGAAAAACTTTCATCATAGGTAACGGGGCCGAACACAGTATAAGCAACCGTATCAAACAAACTTGCTTTGTCTTTGATCCTGATCTCTTCTACCCGTTGTGCTGCTTCTTTCCATTCATTATTGAATAAGTATTGTTTTTTGCCTGCATCTTTAAATTGAATTTCATAGAAATCACGCACATCTCTTCCGGCATTGGTAAAACCAAATGCAATACTGTCGTTGAAACCGATTACAATACCGGGGATGCCGGGGAATGAAACTCCATATGCATTCATCGTATTGGTAGTGATCTGCATTTCGTACCAGATAGCCGGCAAGGTTAAATCCAAATGCGGATCATTACAAAGAATAGGAGAACCGCTTTTTGTTTTTACACCACTCACTGCCCAGTTATTACTTCCATTATCTTTTGATGGTTGTTCCAGAAAAGCCATCTTTAAAGAGCTATCTTTTTTATTGAGATACACTGAATCTGCTTTTCCCGGAGCAATGGGTGTAAAAGGAGCTTTTTCAAACAAAGTTCCTTTTGGGCTAATGGGATCTAATGAATCCTGCAACTGCGGAAAAAGAATCTGCATCTGTTCATCACTAAACACATTCTTTAAAGCCGTTAATGGAAGATCATCAACAGAGTAAGCTAGTGTCTTTGTCATTTGTTTGATGAACAAAGCCGTTTTAAGATTGCTCCACTTCTCAGGTTTGTAACCTAATATTTTATATTCAATTGGTAATTCACTTTCACTTAATGATTCAATATAAGCGTTGATGCCGGCTGTATATTGTTCAGTAGAAAGCTTGGTGAATTCATTAGCCTCCATTTCTTTCAACATATTTTCTGCAGCATAAACCATCCCGATGCGACGTTGCTCCCGATCAAACTTGACAGCTCTTTCTCCAATGATCTCACTGATCCTTCCCGCAGCTGCATGTGTAGAAAATTCCATTTGCCATAATCTGAATTTCGCATGCAGGTAACCTTGGATGAAATAAGCATCTGCATCATTTTCTGCAACTACATGTGGAACCAAGCGTTCATCAAGATAAACACTGGCATTTCCTTTTAAAGAAGTGATATTGATCTCTTCATTAAAATCATAATCAACTGCTTCAGCATTTTGCCAAAAGCCATGCTGCGGACTTAAGAATTGTCCGAATGCAGGCGCAGGGCCTATCCGGGTATTGAATACATACACAAGACCAACTGTAATGGCAGAGGAAATAAGACAGGGAATCAATCGCATATTGAGGTAATAAGGTTGAAAATTAAACAAAAAGCCCATTACACACAAAACAGTTCCTTGTTACGGCATTTTCCTTATACCTCAAAGTGGTAATACCCTATTGAGGTATTGTTTGGTATTTGAAACTTCCGTCATTTTGTGCTGTCATCATTAACCATTACACCTTTCTTAGTAATAGAATCAAACGCATCTAAAGCGGGCCGTTCTAACCTATGACGAATTTCTGGTTGTTCCTTTAGTTAAAATGAAGTCGGCTCTCTTTTTTAAGGGAGCCTTTCTTTTTAAAAGAGATGAATGGTATTACAAATAATTCAGCAGTTGGGTACGCATCAGTATTTTTGCAAAATGCAGCAGGAAACAATTGATGTAAAAAATATTCTCGGGCTTCAATTACCTACAGACCCAAGATGGGTTGATCTCACAGCTATTTCTTTGGAAGAAATCTTAACCGATCATGCTTATTGCGAACAGAAAGCTGCAACAACCTGTATTACCTTGATTCAACGTTACAGTGAGTATGAAAAACTCATCATTGAATTAGCTCCTATTGTTACAGAAGAATGGGGACATTTCCGTGCCGTTCTTGCAGAACTGCACAAACGGGGTTTAAAACTCGGTCGGCAACGAAAAGATGTTTATGTAAATGAGTTGCTTTCGTTTCAAAAAAAAGGCGGACATGCAGATGATCGTTTTTTGGATGAGCTACTCACTATGGCATTGATTGAAGCAAGAAGCTGTGAACGCTTTAAGCGGTTGAGCGAAGGATTGAATGATGCATATCTGAAAAAATTCTACCGGAAATTTATGGAAAGTGAAGCAGGTCATTATACTTTATTTATTACAATGGCTGAACATTACTTACCAAAAACAAAAGTGCGGAAACGCTGGAAAGAATGGCTGGAGTTTGAAAAAGAATTGATGAACAGGATGGAAATAAGAGGCGACCGGATTCATTAAACCAGAATTATGAACTGTTGCTTGTAATTGGCAAATGTGTTTTTTAACTTTAAAGATGCTCTTTAAAAAAGCAAAAACTTACAGATATGAAATACTATTTTATTTTTTTTATTTTGCTGCTATTCTCCGTTGTTTCCTTTGACAATCAAAACCTGCCGTTGCTTTGACTGATGGTGCCGCCCTGCTTTTTAAAAATACCAAAAGCAAGTTAACCAACATCGAAAACAACTGGCTGTTTAAACAACTGCAGTTTACATTATCGAAAGATAAAAAACAATTTATGTCTGATGAATTTGCAGTAACTGTAGTACCCTATGTTACAGATGTAAATAAAGATTCTGTTGAAGAAGTATTTATTGTTATGCAGAGCACAGCGATGTTTGGTAACATAGGTGAGTCATTTTATATGTTCATAAAAAACAAGACCGGTAATTTTGAAATGGACCCTGAACTTGGTGGCGGCATTGCCCTGATCTTACATGCAAAAAACATGGGCTATCCTGATATTGGCATCGGCGGGCCTGGTTTTCAATTTCCGTCTTACCGATGGGATGGAAAAATATATAAGCCATTTAAAAACATAAAAGATGCTGACTTCCAGAGTGGAAAAATAAAATACATGAATCTTAATGAATGCAGTAAGTTATATACTGAAACGTTGAAATAAAAATAAAGTACATTAACCTGTTGTCGGAATTAAGTTGAAATTATATTTGTTTTTTTTCCATAGGAGCAAAATATTAGTAGAAATAAAGAAAAATTATTTTTTAAAACCCCGTAGGGGCGATATGTTTTAATTTACATGACACTCCTACGGAGCTAAAATCGAAAATTAATAAATTTTCTACGAACATATCGCCTCTATGAGGCTAACCGAAAAAAAAATTATTTCCGCCAACGAGTTACATCACCAAAAAAATCCCCAACCTTTCAGTTGAGGATAAATATAGGGAAGTGTGCTCCGTCATAGGGGCTGATTAGTTAGAAACGGCCATGCCTGCGATCCCGGCGGTCTTCTTTACGATCATGTACATCCTCTCTGCGGTCTCTTACATCTTCTCTGCGGTCACGCACATCTTCACGACGGTCACGGATATCTTCTAAACGATCCTTAGGGCCGGTGTATGTTTGGCGGTCACGTAAATCTTCACGACGATCACGGATATCTTCTCTCCTGTCTCTTACATCTTCTCTACGATCACGCACATCTTCACGGCGGTCGTGTTTATTTTCAATTCCATCAAACTTTCTGCGTACCTGTGCTGAAGCATCGTTTACACACAGCACCAATGCTGCTATTGCTACTACTGATAAAAAAATTACTTTCTTCATGGTTTATTTGTTTTTAATTGTTCGGATATATAGTACAGACCTGCACTTGTTTTCAAGGTTTAAAGAGAGAATGGAAAAATTTTAAAATCAGCTTACATTCACCGTTCATTAACAAGGAATATATGCTTAACAGAAGAACGTTTATTCAGCTTACAGGTCTTACATCTGCATTTATTTCAACCAGCAGTTTTGCAGGAAGAACAACTCAAAGTAAAGGGCCGATTGTGATCTCCACCTGGGGGCCCAACCTCAAAGCCAATAAAGCTGCATGGGCCATCCTTAGCAAAGGCGGTACTGCATTGGATGCAGTAGAAGCCGGTGTAATGATTCCGGAAGCAGATCCTGCAGATATAAGTGTGGGTTATGGTGGTCTTCCTGATCGTGATGGAAAAGTAACATTAGATGCATGTATCATGGATGAGAAAGGAAATTGCGGAGCAGTGATGGCGATGGAGCATATTATGCATCCCATCCGGGTGGCCCGGTTAGTGATGGAACAAACACCACATGTGCAATTGGTGGGTGAGGGAGCTTTGCAGTTTGCTTTAAGCAAAGGGTTTAAAAAAGAAAATCTTCTAACTCCTGAAAGTGAAAAAATATGGAGAGACTGGTTAAAAACATCGAAGTATGACCCAATGATCATTCCAAAACTTTTAGAGAAAAAGAATAATGAACCGGAACCTTACCCATGGCCGGTAGCATTGCTAAATCATGATACGATTGGTATGGTTGCATTAGACGTAAAAGGAAATGTAAGCGGTGCTTGTACAACCAGTGGTATGGCGTTTAAGATGCACGGCCGGGTAGGCGACTCTCCTATTATTGGTGCAGGTTTGTTTGTAGATAATGAAGTAGGTGCTGCTTCTGCAACAGGTGTTGGTGAAGAAGTAGTGAAGATATGCGGAGCTCATACGGTTGTTGAAATGATGCGGCATGGTGCAAGTCCTGAAGATGCCTGCAAAGAAGCGGTGAGAAGAATTGTGAAAAATAATGGTGCTAAAGCCAAAGATGTACAGGTTGGTTTTTTAGCCATTAACAAACAAGGTGAGTATGGTGGTTACTCTGTTATGAAAAATTTCAATATGGCCGTTACAAATATTGAAATGGAAAAAGAAATGGATACTAAAAGCTGGTTTTAATGATGGACTATAAATTAGAGGTGATCGCCTTTACGATTGAAAGTTGCAGCCTTATTCAACATGCAGGAGCACACAGAATTGAGTTGTGCAACAATCCCGGTGAAGGTGGTACTACTCCTTCATTTGGGTTCTTGAAAAAAGCAAGAGAGTTAGTAAGTATTGATCTGTATGCCATGATACGACCAAGGGGTGGAGATTTTTTTTATAGTGCGGATGAATTTGATGCGATGAAAGAAGACATCAAACTTTGTAAACAACTCCATTGTGAAGGAGTCGTATTTGGTTTGTTAAATACAGATGGAACAATCGATCAAAAAAAAACAGCTTCCTTAGTTAATTTAGCTTATCCCATGCAGGTTACCTTTCACCGTGCATTCGACCGTACAAGAGATGCGTTTGAAGCGATGGAAACATTAATAGAGATTGGCTGCGAACGTATTCTCACTTCAGGCTTAACACCTCATGTAACTCAGGGAACAGACATGCTTACTCAATTAATAAAAGCTGCAGACGACCGTATTATTATTATGCCTGGCAGTGGTGTAAAGAGTAACATCATTTCAGAACTGGCCAAACAAACAGGTGCTGTTGAGTTTCATACATCAGCAAGAACAGTAGCTGCTTCAGCAATGTATTATCAGAATCAATTGATGAAGGAAGAGTTGAATTTAGTAACAGTTGACACTGATGAGATAACCGCCTGCCTGCATCAACTGAATCTACTTCATCAAACAAATGCATAACACTTTTGCATCTTCTCCCCTCTTTAGAACTCCTGGTTATGAATCTCCGTGAAGAAATATTATCCGAACATTCAAAGGCGCAAACCAATAAGATCATTCAATGGGTAGGCAGTTCACAAAAACGGTTTGATGAACTGGTGCATCTTTTTCTCCATGATGAATATCGTGTAACACAACGTGCAGGCTGGCCTATGAGTTATGTTGTGAGTGCCCATCCGCAACTGGTAAAAAAACATTTGACTGTTCTTGTTGAAACACTTCGTAAAGAAAACTTACACAATGCAGTTAAACGGAACATTGTTCGTTTTTTGCAAGACATCCCCATTCCTGAAGAACTTCATGGAGAAGTGATGGATATCTGTTTCAGCTTTATTATGGATCCGCAGGAAGCAGTGGCCGTAAAAGCGTTCTCATTAACCATTCTTGAAAAGCTGGCAAAAGATTATCCTGAAATTATGAATGAACTGAAAGTAGTAGTTGAAGAAAGATGGGATTATGAAACAGCAGCCTTTCATTCAAGAGCAAAAAAAATCTTAAAGAAAAACTTGAAAAGTGAAAAGAAAAACTAATCTTTTTAAAGAAATCATATTTTCACAAAGAAACCAAAAGAAAATCTTAGCAATCCCTTGATCGATCTCAACAATATAAAAGCCTTCAGCACTGCCCAACCTAAAGGCTGGACTGTGTTTGGCTCTGCTGAAGAGTTTGATGCCTTACCGGAAACGTATAAGGACCAAATTATTTTTCTTAACAAGGATGCAGAAAAATATCTCTATGAATTTGTGGAGCATGCAGGGCTGCTTACGGGTGGTGGTTGGGATCCTTTTGCAAAAGGCAACTTCAAAACTGTAGAAGAGTTTGAACATGCTGTCGGTAACCTTGATAATAATCAATTGCTGAAGAAATGGCTCTTCAACAGAGGCATTCCCTTCCGTACATGGGTCTTTGTTTTGTTTGATGGTGGAAACACACAACCACTGCTCATTACATGGAAATTGTTTATCAAATATGCCAACGATATTTTTGGAACAGGCGATGTAATGGTATTTGACCAAACAATCAACTGGTGTTTGTTTAATTACCACGAAGGACAATTGTTCTTTGGAAAGGATAATATTTACGATGCAGTAGCGGATGAACAAAAGATGATGGAACTAAATGAGCGAAAGAAAAAATTTCCACAGTTCAGGCACCCGTATTTATAAGAAACTGTTTTTAGCGGGGTTATCTTTCTAATGCTTTGTTTCTCCCCTGCGGTAAAACTCTTTAAAGATCAATCGCAAACTTTGATCATAGGTTAAATAATTGTACAACCAGTTTGTAAATACAAAAAACCTGTTCTTTACACCGAGGATCAGCATGAGATGTAATCCCATCCAAATCAACCAGGCAACGAAACCACCAAAATGTAATTTCGGTTTGGGCACATCCACTACCGCAAGGTTACGGCCTACGGTTGCCATTGCTCCTTTGTCTTTATAACTGAATTCTTTTAATGCAATTCCTTTCTGTATCCGTTTTAAATTTTCTGCGAGCAAGGTTGCCTGTTGAATAGCAACCGGTGCAACCTGCGGATGGCCATTTTTAAACAGCTCTTCTTCCATATAAGCAATATCACCAATGGCAAATACATCCTGAGTGTTCTGCACTTTATTATAAAGGTCAACTTTAATGCGATTACCTTTTGCAATTAAGCTCGCATCAATTCCTGCAGGAATATTTCCTTTAATACCTGCTGCCCAGATGACCAATGATGATTGAATGCTTGTGCCATCTTTCAAGGTTACCATTTTGCCATCGTAATCCCTCAACAGTGAATTGGTCATCACCGTTACACCTAATCTTTGAAGATATTTTAAACTATCCTCACTGCTTTTTTCACTCATTGCTGCCAATGTTTTACCAGTTCCTTCCAGCAGATAGATATTCATTTTGTTGAAATCAAGTTCAGGATAATCTTTGGGTAACACATACTTTTTCATTTCGGCAATGGCACCACTTAACTCAACACCCGTAGGGCCACCACCAACAACAACAATATTCATTAGTTGTTGCAGATCTTCAGGATTATCCGCATGCAATGCATCTTCAAAATTGTGAATGAGTTTATGACGTAACTGCAATGCTTCCACTGTTGACTTCATAGGAAACGCATACTGTTCCAGTTTTTCATTACTGAAAAAATTGGTGGTAGCACCTGTTGCTATCACCAAATAATCATAACTGAAATGATCTTCACTGGTGATCACCTGTTTATTTTTTGTATGAATGCTCAGCACTTCTGCCATACGAATCCGCACATTCTTACTGTTTTGAAATGCCTTGCGCAAAGGGAAAGAAATATTGGAAGCATCCAGGGCTGCGGTTGCTACCTGGTAAAACAATGGCTGGAATTGGTGATAGTTGTACTGATCAATCAAAGTGATTTCAAAATCTGCTTTGTTGTTGAGCAACCTTGCTAAACGCAAGCCTGCAAATCCTCCGCCGAGTATGATGAGTTTCATAATAGATTGTTTGATCTCGTAAAATTACATATTTTCAGTATTTATTGAAAATATCAGAAATAAATTATCCCTTTCAAATGAGCAGAGTTAAAGCCATTTGTTTTGAAAACGAATAAAACGGGTCTTAAGACCCGGGTTTGAAACTATCTGAATGGCTCTAACCATGAATACGATCTCTTAATACACCATCCTCACTTTAATTGTTTCTTTCACTTCTTTCAATAACTCAACTGCTTTTTTTGAAAGACTACGATCAACATCCAATACAACATAACCAATCTGTTCGTTGGTTTTTAAATACTGTGCAAGGATATTGATGTTATGTTTACTCAGTTGTGTATTGATCTGGCTCAATACTCCCGGCACATTTTTATGAATATGGAGAATGCGGTGTGTGCCTTCCTGCATGGGTAATGCCAGTTCAGGAACGGTATGCGAGCCAATGGTAATGCCTTTTTCAAGGTATTGCACCAGCTTATTACTTACATCTTCACCAATATTTTGTTGCGCTTCTTCTGTACTGCCTCCGATATGCGGAGTTAAGATCACATTCGATAAATCCTGTAACGGTGTTTGAAAACGATCTCCGTTCTTTTCAGGTTCCCACGGAAATACATCAATTGCAGCGCCAGAAAGATGTTTATCAACTAAAGCTTGGCGCAACGCATCTAAGTCAACTACCTCTCCCCTTGCATAGTTTAACAGGATCGCCCCTTTTTTAAACTGTTTGAGTGTAGTTTTATTGATCAGGTTTTTTGTTTGATTGGTTTCCGGTACATGTAGTGTAACAATATCTGCCCTGTTCAATACATCTTTAAGCAACCTGAACTGTTCTGCATTGCCTAATGGAAGTTTTGTAACAATATCGTAATAGATCACTTTCATACCAATGGCTTCTGCCAACACACTTACCTGGCTGCCGATATTTCCATATCCAATAATGCCCAGCGTTTTTCCACGCAGTTCATAACTTCCTTTTGCTTCTTTATTCCAGATCCCTTCATGCGCTGCTTTGTTTTTATCAACAATCCGGCGAATGAGCAAAATACTCAACCCGATCACTAACTCAGCTACACTGCGGGTATTACTATATGGTGCGTTCATGACCACAATACCTTTAGAAGTAGCTGCTTTTAAATTTACCTGGTTTACACCAATACAAAAACAGCCTATGGCCTGCAACTTATTTGCAGCATCCAATACTTTTTGGGTGATCTGGGTTTTGGAACGGATACCAAGCAGGTGTACATCTTTGATCTCTTTAATAAGTTCTTCTTCGCTCAATGCCCCGTTTAATTTTTTTACACTTGCGTATCCACTTTCCTTAATATGCTGCACTGCTGTTTCACTGATATTTTCCAGCAAGAGGATATTGATCTTTTCTTTGGGATAACTTGTTGTCTTTTTTTCTGCCATGATTTTATTGAATGCCTTATTATTGCAGCACAAATATAGTTGACCAAACATCAATTGAAAAACCAAGATATGATCTTACTCAGGAAACGAACGTTCCTTATTCTATATATTGCAGCACTTACAGGCTGCGGGTCTTCAGCCAATCAACGTGCTGCTAATGCAGACTCTCTGCTCATAAAGCAGCAGAAAGCAACGGAAATTTCGCAAAAAGAACGGGAAAAGCTCACCCGGATTGTTTCAGATTTCTATGATACATCCCTTGGTAATACTGGTTTCAATGGATCCTTTCTTGTTGCAAAAGGCGGGAATATCCTCTTTGAAAAGTATGCCGGCTCTGCACATGTTGGTAAAAAAGATACCATTACATCAGCTACAACTTTTCATATTGCATCAACCAGTAAAACCTTTACGGCCATGGCTGTTTTAAAGTTGATGGAAGAAGGGAAACTAAACATCAATGATTCACTTCAAAAATATTTTCCCGGATTTCCTTACCAGGGAATGACCATCAAAACCTTGTTGTCGCAAAGAAGCGGCTTACCTAATTACGGCTATTATTTAGAAAAGATTAACTGGGATAAAAAAGTAAAGATCAGCAATGCCGATGTGCTGGCTACCTTACTACAATATAAACCCGATCTTCAATATCAACCTAACAGGCGTTTCAATTATTGCAACACAAATTTTGTACTACTGGCTTTGATCATTGAAAAAGTTTCGGGAAAAACATATGCCGATTATCTTCAACAAACTTTTTTTTCGCCGTTGCAAATGAACCATACAAAAGTGTTCAACTGGAATGATTCTGCATCGGTTACACCTTCCTATATGTGGAATGGAACACAGGAGGCATTTACACATCTTGATTTAACTTATGGCGATAAAAATATTTACAGTACGGTAACCGATTTGCTGAAATGGGACCTGGCATTGTATGACACACTATTATTTAAGCAATCAACTTTAGATTCTGCCTTTCGGCCCTACAGCTTTGAGAAACCGGGTATTCATAATTATGGATTGGGCTGGAGGATGTACACGTTGCCCAATGATAAAAAGATCATCTATCACAATGGATGGTGGCACGGAAATAATTCAACATTCTATCGTGTTGTAACCGATTCAATCACTATTATTATTTTAGGGAATAAATTCAACCGCAACATTTATCGTGTAAAGCCATTGATTCAAGCCCTCACTCCTCTGCGCTTCAGTTATGATAATGAAGAACATTAAATCAAACTTTTAAAAATTCAAGCAAGTTATTCCGGAAATGTATGTTTCGTATTGGGCAATAAATTTTTCCTGCTCCATTCAATCTTTTGTACAAATGCTTGCTTGCGAACAGGGCATTCATTAATCATACAATGGCTACAACTCGATTCAATACAGGGATCTGTATGAATAAAAAACTCAATGCTCCCTTTCTGATATTGTTCATTCATTAATTGATCTAAACTGGAAATTTCCTGGTGCACCTGTTCCAGGGAAAAGTAATAAGGCATGGTCACATGACAATCGACATGATAAAAATGTCCGTAACGTTGTACACGCAGGTTATGCATATCAATCCATGCAGGATGGCGATATTGTTTTAAAATAGTTACCAACTCGTCCACAACCTGCATATCCACCTCATCCATTAAACCACGCACAGATTTATTCATCAGCTTAAACCCAGTATAAATAATAATGACAGCAGCAATAACAGAAGCAAGCGGATCAATCCATCTATAACCCGTGAACATAATGAGTACGATGGCTGCAATAACGCCGATACTTGTATAGCTGTCGCTTAAAATATGTTTACCATTACCCTTTAATGTAAGGTTATTAAGTTGTTTCCCTTTTTGTACCAGGAAATATCCAAGCAGGAAATTAGCAATGCCACTTGCGGCTATTAACCATGCGCCTGTGCCTAATTCACTTACCGCAATTGGATTAAAAAAGAAAAGCGCTGCCTGTATTAAAATGCCAAATCCTGCAATAAGGATCATGGCCCCTTCAAATCCAATGGAAAAGAATTCAATTTTTCCATGCCCGTAAGGATGTTTTGTATCTCTTGGTTTGTTAGATAAATAAATACTATACCATGCAAATGCAGATGCAACAACATTAATAATCGACTCGAGTGCATCAGAAAGAATCACTAATGAATGAGTAATGAAATAAGCAACGAATTTAATTCCGCAAATAACCGTGCTGATAATGAAAGAAAGCCTGATGAAAGAAAATTCCTTGTTATTCAAAATACTGAGCCATTTAAAGGACGAATATATTCACTCTTGTTTTGTTTGCGGTACCTGTATCATTCATTATTGCAGAACCATTCATCAGCTGTAATCCTTTACTCAACATAAATGCAGCTTAGATGGAAAACAAATTGTCTTTTTTTAATCATAATTTCCTAATTTGCCTCTCCCAAACTTAATCATGATTATGAGAAAAATTCAACGCTTGCTGGCTGCATGGCTATGTGTTATTATCAGCATGTCAGCCACTGCTCAAGATCAAACAATCAGTGGTACTATTCGAGATGCTGCAGATAATTCTCCTCTACCTGGTGTATCTATCAGGATCAAAGGTTCCAGAACTGGTACCACAACTGCTGCCAACGGATCTTACAGTATTAAAGCTAAAAAAGGACAAGTACTTGTTTTCTCCTTTTTAGGTTTTAAATCGGCTGAATTAACAGTTGGCGATAATACTGCTGTCAACCTGAATCTTACCGAGTCTGCCGATCGGCAAGAACTCAGTGAAGTGGTAGTAACCGCTATGGACATTAAACGAAATGCCCGTGAAGTAGGTTACTCGGTTCAAAAAGTTACCGGCCAGGAAATCCAGGAAACACAACGTGAAAATTTTGTAAACTCTTTGCAGGGTCGCATTGCCGGTGTAACAGTTACACCTACAAACGGTATTGCAGGGGCTTCCTCCTCTATTGTAATCAGGGGTTTTAACTCAATGGCTTTGAGCAATGAACCTCTTTTTGTAGTAGATGGTATTATTATGGATAACCAGACTGTAAACGAAAGTGGGGGTGCAGGAACTATTGGTTTAGCAAGTGACCGTCCTAACAGGGATAACGACTATACCAATCGTATTGCAGATATTAACCCCAACGATATTGAATCAATCACCGTACTAAAAGGCCCTGAAGCAACCGCTCTTTACGGAAGCCAGGCAAGCTCCGGTGCTATTATTATTACCACTAAGAAAGCATCCAACAATAAAAAGATTGGTGTGGCTTATGATAACAGTTTCCGTTTTTCTGAAATTACACGTTTTCCAAGTGTAACTGATAATTACAGGGGTGGAACCAATGGTGTTGATCAAAACAGCTTCACCTATTTTGGATCGCAGAACACCAACCCTAACAGAGCGGGTATTTATAAAAACATCAACGACTTTTTCAGAACCGGTTTTTCTCAAACGCATAACCTGAGTTTGGATTATGGTACAAAGAATGTAAGTTTTAGAGTTAGTGGAAGTTTGAATAATATTGAAGGTACTGTTCCTTATAATGAATTAAAAAAGTACAACCTGCGTGTAACCAACAGCACAAAAATTGGCAAGTACATTGAATTATCGCCTGCCTTCTCTTTTACACGTACAGATTTTAAACGCCCCATCAGAGGCGCTAATGGCTACCTGTTGAATTTATTACGCTGGCCGCTGGAACTGGATCTTACCAGAATTGAAGATGGCAATGGTAACAAGCTCTTGACGTATGCAGCAGACCCCTTACTTGAAATTGACAACCCTTTGTGGAATGCCAAATATGTAAACTCACAAGATGTAACCAATCGTTATACCTATTCAGTAGGTGTAAACATAAACCCTGCAAAATGGGTAAGCTTACAAGGCAGGTTTGGTTATGATACGTATAAAATGGAAGGTAACAGGTTTGTACATCCGCAATCATTTCTTACAACCGCTGTACAAGGCGGCCAGTTAGATAACTATTACAGGCGATACTTTGGTTACAACCATACCATCAATGCAACATTTAAAAAATCAATTGGTAAATTCAACGGAAGAATCATGTTGGGTAATATGTGGCAGGATTATGAAACGCAAATGTTTTCTGTCTTTGGCACAAGGTTGATTGATAAAAACAGGAGAGACAGTGCAAACACAACTGAAAACACAAGAGTACGTTTAAACCGCAATAACCGTGGAGACTACAACAAATCCATCGTACGCCAAATTGCATACTTTGGTGAGTTTGCTGTGAACTATAAAAACATGGTGTTCTTAAACTATACCCATCGTTTCGAAGCTGCTTCTACGCTTCCAAAAGAAAACAGGAATTATAACTATCCCGGCGCAAGTTTATCCCTGATAATGACAGATATAATTCCTGCGCTGAAAAAAGGAGACGTATTAAACTATTGGAAACTACGCACCTCACTTGCTGTAACGGCAAGATTGAATGGTGCGTACAGCAACCAATCAGTATTTAATAACACAACCGGTAGTGGTTTGGGTTTTGCATATGGTTTTACCAACAACAACTTTTCCCTGGAACCTGAAAAACAACAGACCTATGAAATTGGAACAGAACTGCGTTTCCTGAAAAGCAGGTTATCCCTGGATGTTACGTATTACAACACCTTCAATAGCGATCAGATTGTTGAATTGTTCCGCTCCAGCTATGGGTCAGGATATGTGTTAAATACATTGAATGTGGGTGCCACAAGAAACGAAGGCGTGGAAGTTGCTGTTACGGCAACTGCAGTTCAAAGCAAGAATTTCAAGTGGAACATTGGCCTCAATTTTAATAAAATGTGGAACAAAGTGGTAACGCTACCTGCAAATGTTCCTGAATTTTATATTTCCGATACATGGTTGTTTGCTAATGCAAGAGGTGGGTTAGTTAGAGGTGGACCTACTACTACGATTACTTCTCATGGTTATGCCAGGAACAATGCTGGCAAAATCCTCATCAATCCTACAACCGGTATTCCAGTAAACGAGCCTTTATTTAAAGTACGTGGCGATCGTAACCCAGATTTTTCTTTGGGTATCAATAACAGCCTTCGCTGGAAGAATGTATCGTTAACCATGTTGTGGGATCTGAGAGTTGGTGGAGATATCTTTAATGCAACCAACATGTTCCTTACACAGCAAGGTCGCAGCCTTAAAACAGCCGACCGCTTTACTCCACGTGTAATTGAAGGAGTTTTAAATGATGGTTTACAGAATACAGCAAACCCAACAACAAATACAATTGCTATTATTCCATTCTTTCAGCAAGATTACTTTACCGGTATGCCTGAAGAAGAATTCATTGAAAAAAATATCAATTGGTTACGTTTAAGAGATATTACGCTTTCATATAATTTCTCTAATGCCATTAAAGGAAAACAAAAGATCTTTAAAACACTCAGTGCTTTTATTACCTGTAACGACCTTATACTGATTACGAATTATAGTGGTGCCGACCCTGCGGTAAACGGTAATACTGCCGGTTCACGTGGTGTGGGTGCAGCTGGTTTTGATTATGGCAACATTGCAGTTCCCATCAGTGTAAATATTGGCATCAGAACATCTTTTTAATCCTTAAATTTTTATTCAAATGAAATCAATATATCAACTGTTTATTTTAACGATGGTGCTTGCAGCAACCACCGTTTCGTGTAATAAAAAACTGGAAGAGGCTTATATCAATCCAAATGCCCCCGTTAAAGTTCCGGTAGAAGAACTGCTACCACAGATCGTATCTGCCATGGCAGCTAACTATGCCGGTCATGGGCCAATGAACGATTCACGTTTCATTAGTATGTATGTGCAGTATTTTTCCAGTTTTACCGTAAGTGCTACACGCAACTCAAGTACTACTTATGAGCGTATGGGCGGCACTGTAGACGGCAGTGATAATGCCGGCTCAATCTGGCGTATGCATTATTATGATCTTGGGCAGAACGCCATGAAAATGATTGAATGGGCAACAGAAGAAAAGAAGTGGGATTATGTAGGCGTTGGGCAGGCAATTTTTGCATGGAGCTGGTTACAGAATACCGATTATCATGGACAGGTAATTTTAAATGATGCATTCAACACCAATTTACTCACATTTAAATTCGATAAAGAAGAAGATGTATACCTATTTGTACGTCAACTTTGTAACCAGGCGCTTGAAAACTTAAACAAAACCGGTGATGGTGTAAACCAGGCCAATCTTGCAAAAGGTGATGCGTTTATGTTCAATGGAGATGTAAACAAATGGAAAAAATTTGTATACTCCGTTCTGGCCCGTTCTTATCATCATTTATCAAACAAAACAATTTATAAAGCCGATTCTGTTATTTATTATTGCGACCGGGCTATTGCTACCAATGCAGAAAATGCTGTGGTAAAATTTACCGCTACTCCGGGTTTTTCTCCCAACTCTAATTATTATGGCCCGGTACGAAATAACCTTGGAGCAGCATTTGCAATCAGACAATCTGCTTACATCACAAATTTGTTGAAAGGTGCTAACTCGGCATTCCCGGGTGTAGATGATCCCAGGAAATGGTACCTCATTCGTCCTTCAATCAGTGGTCAGTTTAATGGCATTCCGTTAAATGCGGGAGTAACCGCAATTGTTAGCACACTTGATCGTCCGGAAAGTTTTTGGGGCACAAGACATGATTCGCTGGTACCGCCATTGAGTGATGCAAGAGCAAGATATATTTTCCGCAATGCCAGCCCAATGCCTGTATTAACAGCCAGCGAAGTACAGTTTATGAAAGCTGAAGCTGCTTTTAGAAAAGGAGACAAAGGAACAGCGCTTATTGCTTACCGTAAAGGTATTGAGCTCAACTTTGATATGTTGCAAAACGATTACTCAACCAATGTGCCGTCAGCTAACCTGCTTACAATAGCCGTACGGGATGCATTTCTTGCAAACACTGCTGTTGTTCCTGCATCTCCTGCCGGGCTTACGCTCTCGCACATTATGCTGCAAAAATATATTGCATTGTTTGGTTATGGTGCAATAGAAACATGGGTTGATATGAGGCGTTTTCATTATATTGATACGGACGAAAACAGCAACCAGGTATACCGTGATCTTATTATCCCAACCAGTGCAAATTCAATTTTGTGGCCGGATAATAACGGTTTCCCGGTGTACCGTGTTCGTTATCGTTTTAATTCTGAGTATGTATGGAATATTGAAGAATTGAAAAGACTCGGAGCCGATGCAATAGACTGGCATACAAAAGAAACCTGGTTCTCTAAACCATAATAATAGTACGATCAACTCAAAAAAATAAGTATGAAAAAAATATTCATTGCACTTTCGGGAATCTTTCTGCTTCTCTCTTGTGAGAAGCAAGCAGACTATAATGCAAAATATACGGCAATTGATTCAAACCTCTATACATTTGTAAAATTTATAAATGCTTACCCATATGCCACTCCTGTATTTTCTGGTCAAACAAGTGCATCTGTACAGCTAACCTATAATGGTGTGCAGTTCTCCGGCACTCCAATTGTTTTAGGAGGGGCCTTCCCTGCATCAAATGGCTATGCAACTGTTTCTAGAGAAAATACACAAAGTGATATGTATGTTCGCCTGGCATTAGGCACTCCCCCTGCTGCAGTAAAAGATTCTTTTTTGTTTGCATTTAAACCAGTCATGCAGTTGAACAAATATTACAGCTTCTTTTTCTGCGATTCAATTAACGGACCAAAAACAATACTTACAACGAAAGATGATATCCGTTTACCCGGCGGGCCCAACCTCTATCGTGTTCGTTTTGCAAACATGATTCCGAATCCCCCATCAGGTACACCTGCAATTGATGTATACTCAACCATCTCAAATACCGTTATTTTTTCGGGGATTCAATTCAAACAAGTAACACCATTTTTAGAACTGCCCCGTAACTCAATTGCAACAACATATACAGATACTTATCAGATCAGGTGGGCAGGAACAACTATTGTTATCGGAAGTTTAGCTGTTCAGTTAAACAACCAGATGTCTGTAACATTACTTGCAAGAGGATTTGTTGGTGCAACCGGTACAAGGGCTCCGGCACTTGCTTCGCACAGAAATCGGTAATTGATTATTCTATTTCATTTGTTAAAAACCTCCTGTATTAAACCTTGCAGGAGGTTTTTATTTACTTTACGGTTTAAAATAACTGCTTTGAAATCAAAACTTTTCGGATTGTTTTTTACTTGTTTCATCATTCATGCAGCTAACAGTCAAACCACTGATACATTATTAGCCCGTTCCATTGTTCATCTCAGAAACTTTTATGAACTAAACCCATTAGAAAAATGTTTCCTGCATGCAGATAAACATTTTTATCAGCCCGGTGAAACCGTTTATTTCAAAACCTATCTTACTTTAAATAACCAGCCATCTACTCTCAGCAAAGTGATTTATACCGATTTTGGAGATCTTAACGGAAAGCTAATGGCTAAACACATGTGGAAGGTTGATAACAGTACAGCCACCGGAAGTATTTATATACCCGACAGCTTACGAACAGGTATTTACCGCATCCGCTCTTATTCCTTATGGATGTTAAACGAACCAATATCAATTGGTGAACAGTATATTTTTGTTTTGGGTAAAAAGGATCAATCCAAAACATATACAGCAACAACAACAGATTTGAAAGTTGAATTTTTCCCTGAGGGCGGTTTATTGATCAGCGCTGTTGCAAACCGTATAGCATTCCGTATTACAGATGCCAATCAGCTTGCACCTGCTGATATAAAAGTACAGCTGGTAGATGAAGCCAAACAACCAGTTGCTCTTCCCTTGGTATTTGAAAATGGTGTTGGGCAATTTGAATTTACCCCGGCAGACGGAAAAAAATACCAACTACAGGTAAGCCATAATCTCAATAATCAGAAATATTATCCTTTGCCTGCAGCCGTTTCAAACGGCATGAATTTAAATGTATCAAATCTATCAGCTACAAAGGTTTTTATCCAGGCAAATGCAAGTGAATCATTTAGTACTCAAAACAAATGGGTTTATATACTGGCTCAGCAAAATGGAAAAGCAGTTTTTGTACAGAAGTTTAATTTCGAAGAAGGCCAGAATGCAACTGTACTCAATAAAAAAGGATTAGCAAACGGGCTCATGCAGGTAACGGCATTTAATGAGAGACTGCAGCCTTTAGCCGAACGTTGGATTTGGGTAGAGCAACCTGCAACGGCAACTATCCGGGTTTTTACAGATAGTGTTTCAACACAACCAAAGGGAAAAAATAAATACAGCATTTCATTTACCGGGATAGACACACCTGATATTTCTGTTGCCGTTATTCCTGCCGATTTGCCAACTTATGAATTCATTAGTAAACCAACCATTCAAACTTATCAATACATCCATTCAAATAACCAAAAGAGTGCTTTATTGCTGAATAGTTTTCATACAGTTGCTGCTGCAACCCAAACAGCTTTTCTTGATGCATTGTTGTTAACCATACAGCCTGCAAGGATTTCATGGCCACAGATCATGAGTGGTAAACAACCGCAGCTGAATTATTTTTTTGAAACGGGAATCTCCATCAGGGGTCTGATTAAAAAAGACAAAGAAACCATGCAGTTTGATTCGAGTAAAGTAGATATCATTACAAAAGGTTCCGACTCCAGCACTATTTTTTCTACCGCAAAAATTGATCAGAAAGGCACCTTTGCCGTAAATAATCTTGACTTCTGGATCGGTGCTTCCATCTATGTGCAGGCAACCACCAAAGAAAAAAGAAAACGGAAAGTAGATTTTGAATTACAACCCGGTTATCTCGATACACTTTCAGATAATATTGCGAAAGCATCTTTCAATCCTGCATTCAAAGAAACTACAACCGCTAATGAAATCAATAATGCGTTTGTTAAGAATTACAGTGTGCCAGGTTTGGGAAAAGAACTCACAGAAATTATTGTAAAAGGAAAAAATAAACAGGAAGTTCGTTTAGACTCATTGAATACAGCATTAACTACCGATATTTTCCGCAACTCAGAATTTACAAAAGAACCTGATCCCAACTTTTCATATATAAGCTTTGAACAATTGTTTCAACAGGAATTTTTTGGATTCAAATTCAATGTAGGTTACGATAAGATGGGTGGCATGGATGGTACGCCTGCCACAGGCCTTGCCAGCGCAGATATGGTGAGTTATTATTTAGATGAAAGACCCATTGCTGCAGAAGAACTCAACTTTATTAATCCAAACGATGTGGCTTTAATTAAAGTGAACAGAAATACCAATCTCCATTTAGGTCAAATGGGCCCGGGGCCCAGTGTATTGATCTATACAAGATCCAAAGGGTATCGGGGACAATTTGGCTTTGATGCTGCTTATTTAACCGGCTATTCTATTCCTTTACGTTTTTATAATCCCGATTTCTCTAAACCTGAAATACAAAAAACGGAAGACCGCCGCACTACCCTGCTCTGGCAACCACATGTGAAATTTGATAGTAAAGGCAAAGCCATTGTTCAGTTTTATAACAACGATTATACCAAGCAATTTAAAGTAGTAGTACAGGGTATTGATAAAAGAGGCAACCTGTATTATTTGGAAAAGATCATTGAATAAAAAAATCACCGACTTTGATCGGGGATTTTTTTATCAATCATTTTGCTTCATTAAAAGAATACGGCGTTACACAACATCAGCTTCCCGTTTTCCCAGAAATTACGAAACATGATATTATCTGTAATATAAACAACGGAACCACGGCCAATCGATTGCTCACCAAACAACAAGCCATCCTTTAAACGTTCTTTCAATTTAGAACCAACAAAACCTGCAAGCTGACCTTCTTTCTTGATCACACCTACATTCCAACCTGCACCAGCTGTAAAAAAATCGTAAATGTTATCATCCATTTTTAATGTATAATAATAGTTGGGATAACCAAAGGCCAACGGATGTGTGTTATCGAGTTCAACTTTATAAATAGATCCGGGTGTAATGTTGCGTACAAAATCCCGTTCACGGCTTTCAAATGACTTTAAAGGATCGTAAGGGTCTTTGTTTGCACTTGCAGCATCCTCTGATTTCTTTGATTTCAATCCCCAATCTAAACGGGAAAAGGCAGTTACTGCTGATTCTAATGCAATCACCTTTCCACCTTTACTGATCCAGTCTTTCAACTGATCGGCAGCTGCTTTATCGTTCAGGAAACGATAATTACCATCGGGCATAATGAGCACATCTGTTTCCTGCCAGTTAATACGGGCAACATCGTTTAGGTTTACCAATGAAACAGGATAATCTAACTGCTTATCAAAGAAATGCCATATCTCTCCGGCTGCATTTCCGTTGATGTTCTCTCCTGTTAACAACACCACTTTCTTCAGTTTAAAAGGATGAACAACACCGCTGCCAAAATCGCCACCATTATCTACAAAACCTGTTGATACCGGATAAGCTTTTACATTCGCTGCATTGGCTGCATCAGCAACATGCTTCCATAGATTTGCTCCTGCCGATTGATTGCTTGTCTTCATCACAATCACAGAACCACGATCAAATTGCTGACCGTTCAGTTCAAAAGGAACTTCGCTGTAACGAAGCGTAATCCCTTTTTGCAATAAATAACCAACAGCTTTTGCACTTTGCACACCTTCCCACTTGATCACATAAGCATATGCATCGGATGCAATATTATTTACCGATGCCGGTTTTTGATAGGCCCCGTTTCCACTCATTTTTTCTTTCGTTGCAAAGGCATTCAAGCCATATGCATATGGCAGGCTCCATGCAGTAATATCATAAGTGGCAGAATCGCTGAGCCTGGAACGTGGTTCAAACAAAACCTGAACCATGGCAGAACGGGGTTGAAAAGCACTCACTACAAGATCGCTTGCTGAAATAGTAAAGCTTTCTTCTTTACCATTACTATAATTATATCCTTTACCAGAGCCGTTACCGGCAGTATATTCAATACCGTTTCTATCCAGCAACTGAACCAATGCGTTTATTTTCTCTGCATCTTTGGGTGTGCTTTTAATCACATAGGTTTTATATTCACCAAAACCTCCTGTAACAGCACGGTTAAAAAACTTTCTGAATTCAGTAATCAGTTTATTGGCATTGATCGATGAAATTTCAACCGTACTTAACCCCGTTGTAAAATGATGTGTTGCCCGGTCTAATAAGGTTAATGTATCTCCCTCTTCTGTTATCGCTGCAGTACCACCCGCTGGCCCACCACCTTGCTCATAGGTCATACCAATGGCTCCATTATAAGTTGGATAAGTATCGCCGTAAGAAGGATAAAACAAATCGAAACGAAGCTTGGTGAAGTATAACCATCCATTGGCATCAAAATATTTTGCATGATTTTTCCCGATGGTTGTTTGAAAATCCCTTTGCCATTGTGTAATCACTTCATGAAACGGTTCAGCTGCAGGAGCAAAGTAATAAGGCTCATTTACTCCCTGTTCATGAAAATCTACATGTATCTGCGGCATCCATTGATTGTATAGTTTGATCCGTTGCTGACTTTCAACCTGTGTTTGCCAGGCCCAGTCACGATTTAAATCAAAATTGTAATGATTGGTTCTTCCTCCGGGCCAGGGGTCACGATGTTCTCTTGTATCCATCCTTGGATTGGCTTTTGTACCAACAATGGAATTGAACCAGTTTACATAACGGTCACGGCCATCCGGGTTGATACAAGGATCCAGAACTACGACTGTATTCTTCAGCCATTCTTTTGTTTTTGTATTAGCAGGATCAACCAAAGCAAATACGGTAAGCATGGCCGCTTCGCTCGAAGAGGTTTCGTTTCCATGTACATTATAACTCATCCAAACAATGGCTGGAGCATTTTCGTTTGGTGCTGCCTTATCTTTTGCCAGATTGGCCAAACGAAGATTATTGGTACGGATATTCTCCAGGTTGTTCATGTTCTCTTCTGTAGAAATAAAAGCAACCATTAAAGGACGGCCTTCGTTTGTTTGACCATACTGTTGCAGTTTTACATGTTTTGGTGCGTTGGCTGCCACCTGCTGAAAATAGCTCACTACCTTCCAGTGCGGGGTATAACGGGTACCGACTTTATAACCAAGAAATTGCTCAGGACTTTGCACCTGTGCAAACGAACTGAAAGCCAAGCAAACAGCAATTGAAAGAGAAAGAATTTTGTTCATAGTTTGATTTGAGTGCCGAAAATAAAAAAAGCGACCAACATTGTGTCAGCCGCTTATCATACAGTTGGTTTAAACTATTTCGAAGTTAAGCTGAGTTTCAATATTAAAAATTAATTTCGGAAAAAAATATTCATGTCATACCGGATACTTTCAGTGCTTTTGTTTCTTACCGTGCAACTGACTGCACAGGTAAATCCATACTCCTACAGCATTCAAAAAAAGGTTGAATGTACAACTGCCGCCGTAGTAAGCGCCCATCCGCTGGCCAGTAAAGTGGGTGTGCAGATGATGAAACAAGGAGGCAATGCGTTTGATGCTGCAATTGCTACACAGTTGGCCTTAGCGGTGGTTTATCCCGGCGCCGGTAATATTGGTGGTGGTGGTTTTTTAATAGCTTATACGAATAAAGGAAAAAGTATTGCACTTGATTACAGGGAAAAAGCTCCGGCTGCAGCAAGCAGGGATATGTATCTCGATTCAAACGGAAATGCACAAACCAACCTCAGCCAGAATGGTCATTTAGCCAGTGGTGTCCCCGGTACTGTTGCCGGTTTATTTACCACACATCAATATGCAAAGCTTTCATTTAAGCAATTAATTCAGCCCGCTATTGAACTGGCAGAAAAAGGTTTTGTGATTACAGAAGCCGAAGCAAAAAGTTTAAATGCAACATTCGGTGCATTTGTACTATACAATACCAAAGCACCTGCCTTTATTAAATATGGCGGTTGGAAAGCAGGTGATACATTAGTGCAGAAAGATTTGGCCAATACCCTCAAACGCATCAGAGATTTTGGAAAGAAAGGTTTCTATGAAGGAGAAACAGCGAGATTGATTATTGCCGAAATGAAAAGAGGCGGTGGTTTAATATCATTGGGCGATTTAAAAAACTATAAAACAGCTGTACGTGAAGCCATGCTTTCAAACTATAAAGGTTATACCATTATTGGAATGCCCTTAGTTAGCAGTGGTGGTATCTTAATTCAACAGATGATGGGGATGACTGAAACAAGAAATATAGCCCAATATGGTTTTCATTCCTGGCAGGCTGTACAGATGATGGTTGAAATTGAACGCAGGGCTTATGCCGACCGTGCAGAGTTTTTAGGCGACGCAGATTTTGTAAAAGTGCCGGTAAAAAAATTGACTTCACCTGCATACTTGCGGCAACGCATGTCCGATTATGATATGAACAAAGCAGGCAGTAGTAAAATAACTACACATGGTAACATCAACCCTGAAAGTGAAGAAACCACGCATTTAAGCGTGTATGATCAATGGGGAAATGCTGTGTCTGTTACAACTACGTTGAATGGTGGTTATGGCAGCCGCACTGTTGTTGGAGGTGCCGGATTTTTATTGAATAATGAAATGGATGATTTCAGTATTAAACCCGGTGTGCCAAATATGTATGGTGCTTTGGGTACAGAGGCCAATGCCATTGCACCTAACAAACGCATGCTGAGTTCTATGACGCCAACGATTGTTTTGAAAGATGGGAAACCTTATTTAGTGATTGGTTCACCCGGCGGCACAACTATTCCAACACAGCTCTATCAAATGCTTTTGAATGTACTCGAGTTTAACCTGAGTACAGAAGATGCAGTTTGGAAACCAAAATTTCATCATCAATGGTTACCTGATGTAGTGTATGTAGAAAAAGGTTTTCCGGTTGAAGTAACAACCAAATTGAAAGAAATGGGATATGAAGTTGTTGAGCGTGGAAGCATTGGCCGGTTTGAAGCAATTAAAATTGTTAAGGGCAAGATTGAAGCTGTTGGTGATCGTCGTGGTGATGATCATGCAGAAGGATATGCCCCCAATCCCTGAAGGGGAGTAAAAATCATTCTACCTGCAATACTTACTTCTTTCAACGTATAACTTTTATCTCATGTCATTGGCAAAAGCATTTCTAGAATCATATCTTAAACGCAGCAGTTATTACAAAGAACTGGGCGATAAAACATTTGAACAATTAGCTGAAGCCGATTTCCATTATCAACCGAATAATGAAAGCAACAGTATTGCCATGATTATTCAACACATGGCGGGTAATATGCTCAGCCGCTTCACCAACTTTTTAACTGAAGATGGTGAAAAAACATGGCGCAACAGAGATACGGAGTTTGAAGAACAGCAATTAACAAGAGAGCAACTACTAATAAAATGGAACGAAGGATGGAATTGCTACCTATCTGTTATACAAAGTTTAAGTGAAGATGATTTATTGAAAACAATTACAATCCGTAGTGAAGAGTTAACAGTAACAGATGCATTAAACAGGCAATTAGCCCACTATCCTTATCATGTAGGGCAGATCGTTTATATTGGCCGGATGATCAAAAAAGAAGAGTGGAAAACACTTTCAATAGCAAAAGGGAAATCGGATGAGTTCAATTCAAAGATGAATACAAAATAATATCGCTTTATCAATCTGCATGATAACACTTTCACAACTACCCGGCCGAACAACCATCATCAACCAGGAAGAATATTTATTCTTTTCCGGATATTCTTATTTGGGGTTGGGTAAGCAGGAAGCATTTATCAATCTTGTAAAAGAAGGAATTGATCGGTATGGAGTGGTGTATCCATCATCCAGAATTTCCAATACTGCATTGGATCTGTATGAAGCATTTGAAACAAAGCTGGCACAGTTTACTTTATCAGAAGCAGCCGCTTGTTTTTCATCAGGCTTCTTATCTGCACGTACAGCAACGGAGGTTGTATGCAACCATATGCAGGTTTATTCCATACAGCACACCCACCCTTCTTCATCAGCACATCATCTCGTAAAAAAAATACCAGCCACACAAAGCTGGGATGATTTTTTATTGGAACGTGAACAACAGAACGAATTCATCTTTGGATTAGTAGCCGACAGCATCAACCCCACCCCCGGCAAGATCAATGATTTTTCATTTTTGCTGACAACTCCTTTAATATTTAACATCACCCTCATTATTGATGACTCGCATGGCATTGGATGGCTGGGCGAAAATGGTGAAGGCATCCGTTCAACATTATCATTACCTGTTAATATAGAATTACTGCTCAATTTTTCATTATCGAAATCCTATCACCTCAACGGGGGAGTTATTGCCGGCTCACAGAAATGGATAGACGAAGTAAGAAAATGTGTGAATTATGCAACAAGCACCCCAATGATGCCTGCTTTAGCGCATGCGTGGCTTTATGGCGAAAAAATATTTACTCAACAAAGGAAATTATTGCTTCAAAACATCCAATACTTGTTAAAACTGTTAACAAGCTATACATTTGTGGCGAATGAAGGAACACCGGTATTTGTTGCAGATAAAAAAAGTATTGCACAATACTTACTGCAAAACAAAATTATCATTTCCTCATTTGCTTATCCTCATCCTGAAAGCAACCCCGTAAACAGGGTTGTATTGAATGCCCTCCATCTAAAATCCGACCTTGAAAAACTTGCTCAATTAATAGGGCAGTATTAAAAATAAAAATCATGAAAAATTTATTGTTAGTTCTTGTCGTTTGTACTTTTTCTGTGTCATATAGTTTTTCACAAGGCATAGGCAAAATCTATTACGGTGTAAAAGCGGGTTATAATTATGTTTTTTCTAATTTCTCGGCCAGTAAAACCAAGGCAGTACATGGTGGATATATTGGGGCTATGATGAAGATCCCGTTCGAGAACCGTGTGCATTTTTCGCCCCAGATCGATATCAATTATCGTGGTATGCAAGCAGATTCGTTACCCAAAAACACGTTCAGTAAAGTGAAAGAATTCCAGGTACGTGTATTGCCATTGATACAGATTGATTTTAAACATCCGGATGAAAAAGCAAATACAGCATTTGTTCAATTTGGCCCTTCGTTGGGATTTGGCATTACCGGCAATCAAACAAAGCAGGATGCAGCAGGTGTAGCAACAAGTGGCAAGTTGAAATATGGGTTTCAGGCTTATGGCCAGTTTGATGCAACCTGGCATTTGGGTGTTGGATACGAAACAACAGGAGGACTCCGGTTGCTGGTAGATTATGCTTATGGGTTAAGCAATATGATCAATACTGAGTTTGGCCCTCTTTTAAAGTACCAAACAGTAAGTGCTGGTGTTGGATACTGGTTCGGTAAGAAAAACAATAAATAAAGGCTGTAATTTTAGAAGCCTTGTAACAGCACCTGTAATATGATTCAATATAATCCTAAAGACTGGTTTACTTTTATTTTTCGGTTACACAAGGCCGATACAATACGCAAGCTGGGGCCCATGCTGCTGTCCATTGCAGCTTATTCAGCGCTCATTGCACTACTGGAGGTTGAAGTATTTAAACTGTCCGATAACAACCATCTCAAGAACATTCCCATCATGCACGGCATGCTTGGTTTCGTTATATCGTTATTACTGGTATTTCGTACAAATACAGCTTATGATCGTTGGTGGGAAGGTCGTAAACTATGGGGTGGGCTTGTGAACAGCAGTCGTAATCTGGCCATTAAGTTAGCAGCCATCTTACCTGAAGATGATAAAGAAGACCGTAGCTATTTCCGAAGAATGATAGCCCTGTTTGCATTTAGTTTAACAAATCATCTGTCGCATGAAAGTACACGAACAGCGCTGTTTAATGAAGATGACATGGGTCACCTTGTTTCCAGCATTGATACGGAAAAACATATCCCCAACCAGATAGCGGCTCATTTGTTCAGAAAAATATATCAATTAAAAAAGGCAGGCAAACTTACGGGTGATGAGTTGATTGTGCTCAACGCAGAGCTCCAGTCTTTTACAGATATTTGCGGTGCATGCGAACGCATTAAGAATACGCCTATCCCCTTTTCTTACAGTGTTTTCCTTAAAAAATTCATTTTCTTTTATGTAATGACATTGCCGTTTGGATATGTTTTCAGCTTGGGTTATTATGTTGTTCCGGTTGTTACTTTTATTTTTTATGTGCTGGCGAGCCTTGAATTGGTAGCCGAAGAAATAGAAGACCCGTTTGGGATAGATGCAAATGATTTACCTACTGATAAGATTTCAAAGAACATACAAAAGCATGTAGCGGAAATCCTGCTTTAAAACAGGCATTATTTTTTTAACAGGGTATCCGCAATATCTCTTATTGTTTTTTGTTTCTGTAAAAGTGGTATTGAGTTTGTGAAGGAGTTATTGGTTATTTTTACATCTTATACATTTTGGCCAGAAAAATATTAAAAATAGTATCACAGGTTTTACTCTCCTTACTGCTGTTTGTAGTAACAGTATGGTTTCTTGTACAGTTAACACCTGTACAAAACTGGCTGGCACGAAAAATATCAAAAAAAATATCAAAGGATTTAGAAACCGAAGTTTCCATTAAACATGTTGATTTTTCCTTGTTTAACAAAATGCTCCTGGAAGGCGTTTTGGTGAAAGACCGAACCAAAGACACGCTTGCTTATATTGGCCGGGCCGGACTGAATATTACCGATTGGTTTTTTTTAAAGGAAAAAGTAGAGTTGGAATATGTTTCACTCGAGCAATCCACCTTTTATCTCCATCGCACCGATAGTATTTGGAACTACCAGTTCCTGATTGATTATTTCGCTTCACCTAAGTCGACTGATTCAACAAAAAAAGGAATTCAGTTAAACCTGAAAAAAGCAGAACTCAAACAGATTTATTTCATACAGAAAGATGAATGGCGGGGTCAAACCATGGTAGGAAAGATTGGCTATGCTCTGTTCGATCTGAAAGAATTTGATATAGCAAAAAAGTTCATAGAAGCTGAAACAATTGAAATGGTGTCGCCTTATTACAGCATTTATGGATATAAAGGCAACAGTCCCCAAAAAATATCAAAGCCTGAAGAAGCCTATCACCTAACAGATGTTGTTGAGCATTGGAATGAAAAGCGTTGGCAGTTTAAAGCTAAAACTATAAAAGTTGAAAACGGGGAATTTAGAAATGATGCTACAACTGAACGGGAACCTTATACTTATTTTGATGCAGCTCATGTTCAATTCAAAAATATCAACGGTTCATTTACCGACTTTCGTTTTATTGGCGATACCATGCAGGCAACCATTAAACTATCAGCTAAAGAACGCAGTGGTTTTGAAATAAAGAAACTGGATGCTGACATGCTCTTTCATCCGCAAGGCATGGAGTTCAGGCAATTGAATGTACAAACAAACAAAAGCCGGCTCAAAGATTACTTTGCAATGAAGTTTAGCCAGTTCAGCCACGACATGAGCCAGTTTCTTACCCATGTAACTATGGAAGGAAATTTTGATGATAGTGAATTGCATAGTGATGATCTTGCTTTTTTTGCACCCCAGTTGAAAGCATGGAAAAACAAAATCAGTATAAAAGGAAAAATAAAAGGAACGGTGAATCATCTCAAAGGAAATGATATTGTTATTACCACTTTAACCCGAACGGCTTTTGATGGCAATTTTACAATGGATGGTCTGCCCAACATGAATGAAACCTTTCTTGATATTAAAGCCAACCGGCTTGAAACCAGTTATGCCGATGCTTCAAAAATTTATCCGGATTTAAGAAAGATAACTGACCCTGCTATTTCAAAAATTAATTACCTGCGTTTTAAAGGTTCCTTTACGGGTTATTTGAAAGATTTTGTAACCTATGGAACAATCAATACCAATTTAGGAAATCTTGTTACTGATATCAATCTCAAACTACCTTCAGGTGGGGAAGCTATTTACTCAGGAAAAATCAAAACCAGTGGATTTGAATTGGGTACTTTTATTAAAGATCCATTATTTGGCAGAATTGTCATGGATGGCACATTAAAAGGAAGAGGCTTTAATCCACGTACATTATTTGCAGAAGTAGATGGAAATATTAGTTCTTTTCAGATTAACGGCTATACTTACAGAAATATTAACGCCAAAGGTATTTATGAAAAGCGGCAATTTGATGGTTCTTTAGTAGTGAACGACAGTAATCTCAATGTAAACCTTACTGGCATTTTCAACCTTAATAAAGATACTCCTGTTTATAAGGTCACAGGCGATATTTATAATATTAACTTTAAACCATTAGGATTATCAAAAAACAATCTTTCACTCAAGGCTCTTGTTGATCTTAATTTCAGAGGCAAAACCATTGATGATTTTTTAGGAACGGCCAAAATTCAAAATGCATTATTAACAAAAGATGGCGAACCATTGTCATTTGAATATCTCACCCTGTCTTCTGTTTATATTGGTGGAAAAAAAATACTAACTTTTCAGAGTAACGAAGCAGATGCAAGCCTGAGTGGCAATTTTAATATCAGGGATTTACCAGAAACCGCCACCTCTTTTTTACATAACTATTTCCCTGCCTATATTCCGGTTCCAAAGAGACAGGTACTGAACCAGGATTTTACATTTGATATCGTTACCAAAAAAATTGCCCCATTTATTGATTTATTCGATTTGCCGGTAAATGGTTTTGATAACAGTACAATCAGTGGCAGAATCAGTACAATTGAGAACAAGTTCAACCTGCAAACCAATGTGCCTTCCTTTAAATACAATAACATTGTTTTTAACAATGCCATCATAACCGGCACAGGTAATTATGATTCTTTAAACCTGCAGGGAACATTGGATGAAGTAAAATTAAACGACAGCATAAGCTTGCCTCAAACACAGTTTAAAGTAACTGCAGCAAACAATACAGGAATAGTAAGTATTAAAACAAAAGCATCGCAAACATTAAAAGATGCTGATCTTAATGCACGCATCAACACCACCAGGGAAGGTGTTGGTATTGTGTTTCAGCCATCTACACTTGTTATCAATGAAAAAATATGGACCATTGAGGACAAGAGTAATTTGTTTATTGGTAAATCAAAGATCAGTTCCGATGGCATGAGGCTTACTTCAGGTACAGAAGAGATATTTGCTTATACAAAACCATCAGATACAGGTAATGATGAAGATTTTATTATTGAAGTAAAAGAAGTACACATTGAAGATATCATTCCCTATTTCTTAAAGGACCCCAGACTTGAAGGTGCCTTTACCGGAAGAATTGACATCCTCAATCCGTATGGCAAAATGAGTATTGAAGCAAATTTGTCTGCACAAAAATTCAGATTCAATAATGATTCCATTGGTGTTGTAAAACTTAGTGGTAATTATAATCCCACAACCGGCGATATCAATACCGAAATCATTTCAAATAATGAACTGAATGACTTTATCATCAGCGGCAAGATCAATATTAAAGATTCAAAGAATCCTGTAATTGACCAGGTAGCTGATGTTAAAAGTATGCAACTCGGTTTGCTTCAGAAATATCTTGCAATTATCATGAAGGACATGAAAGGCACCGCCAGTGGGTTGATCAGGATTACCGGTAGTACAAAAAAACCACAACTGATTGGAGATGTAAAATTGAGTAATACTTCTTTTGTACTAGATTATACCAAATGTCTCTACTCCATCAATGAAGGAACAGTCATAAAATTCAGTGAAGGCCAAATTGATTTTGGAAATATTCAATTAACAGATAGTGCAAACCGAACAGCAACTTTCTCAGGCAAGCTGTATCATGAGTTTTTTAAGGATATGGCTTTTGATATGGATTTTAGAGCGAATGATGAAAAACGTGGATTCCTTGTATTGAATACTGAGAGGGTAGATAATAGTTTGTTTTATGGACATGTTGTTGCCAATGCGAGTGGCAGTGTTTCAGGGCCATCCAACAACATTGTTTTAAAATTACGTGCCGAGCCTACTGATAGTTCAGATATGTTTTTACCTACTTCTGATGCCAGGGTTATGGGTACAGCCGATTTTATCGTCTTCCGTAAATATGGTGAAGAAATGAAAGTGGAATCAAAAGTAAAAGAAGTATCAAGCTTACTTGTTGATATGGATATCATTGCCAACCCGCTTGCAAAAATAAATCTCATCCTTGATGAAACAACCAATGATATTATTCAGGGCCAGGGCAACGGTTTTCTGAACATTCGTGTAGGCACTTTTGAACCAACTACAATTAATGGCCGGTTTGATATCACCAAGGGAAAATATACATTTAACTGGCAAGCCCTCATTAAGAAACCATTTGATATTAGCAGAGGAAGCATTGAATGGAGTGGCGATCCTTATGATGCAAGAATAAATATTGATGCCAATTATGTTGTAAAAGACATTACCCTTCCTTCTGAATTTGCTACCGGTTGCAGCAACACCAGGAATGATATTAATGTAATTGGCAATTTGTCCAATACATTGAAAAACCCGATCATTAACTTCAGGTTTGAACTGCCTCCTTATCACCCATGCCGTAATAATCTTTTAACCATTAAAAGCTTTCAACAATTATACACCAACTCAAATGAATTGAATAACCAGGTATTTTCTTTGTTGTTTTTCAATCAATTTATTTCAACCTCTAATACAGCAAGCGTAGGGAGCAATATTGGTGGAAACGTACTTGCCAGTGCAGCTGGTACCATTTCAGAGTTTATTGCCCAACAGGTTTTAACAGGCCTTGGAGCCGCTTTGAGAAATATTCCCGGAATTAGTAAACTCAAGTTAGATCCTTACGTAACATTTACACCCGGTCTCATTTCCGGCACAGAGGCGCAATCAGGTGGTTTTTATGGAACAGGAAGTTTTGGGGTAACGAAAAGGCTATTAAATGGTAAGCTACTTTTAAAAGCAGGTGGTGCTGTATTAGTGAACACCGGCCAGTTTTCAAATACTCAAAACAACAATCAACTTACTCCTGATATTACTTTGGAATGGTTAATTACGCCTGATGGCAAATTACGTATTATTGGTTTTTACCGTAGTACTTATGATATACAATTTCAAACTGCCAAACGTACCGGTATCAGCTTTTCTTATATAAGAGATTTTGATTAACGGTTTATTTCAAAATTTCATGGCCTAGTTTATCTCTCTTTGTTTCAAGGTATTTTTGATTGAACTCATTGGGCGTAATTCTTATGGGAACTGTTTCAACAATTTCCAAACCATATCCCAGTAAGCCCGCTCTTTTTTTAGGATTATTACTGATGAGTTTGAGTTTTGAAATATGAAGTGTGCGGAGTATTTGTGCACCTACCCCATAATCTCTTGCATCCATTGGTAAACCAAGATGAATATTTGCTTCAACCGTATCCATGCCCTGTTCCTGTAATTTGTAAGCTTTTAACTTGTTGAACAAGCCAATGCCCCTGCCCTCCTGGTTCATGTATAAAATAACGCCTTTGCCCTGCTCTTCTACCATTTGCATAGCACCATGTAACTGATCACCGCAATCACATCTTAAAGAGCCAAGAATATCGCCGGTGAAACAGGATGAATGAACACGTACCAAAACAGGTTCATCATTTTCCCATTGCCCTTTAATTAAAGCCAGGTGTTCCTGTCCTGTTTCTTTTTCTTTAAAAGCGATTAAATGAAAATGCCCGTATTTAGTTGGCATTTCAACCCGAACAATTTCTTCAATTAAAGAATCAGTTTTTAACCTGTACTCAATAAGATCTTTAATGGAAATGATCTTTACATTAAATTGCTCGGCAATCAATTCCAATTGTGGTAAGCGTGCCATAGTTCCATCTTCATTCATAATTTCAACCAATACACCTGCGGGTTCAAGGCCAGCTAATCTTGCCAGGTCAATGGTTGCTTCTGTGTGTCCGGTACGTCTTAAAACTCCTCCTTTCATGGCCCTTAGTGGAAAAATATGACCGGGTCTTGCCAGATCTTCAGGTTTTGTATCGGGGTTGATCAGTGCGTGGATGGTTTTAGCCCTGTCCTGGGCTGATATACCGGTGCTTGTTCCCTGCCCTATTAAATCAACAGAAATAGTAAAAGCCGTTTCATGTAAAGAAGTATTGGAAGAAACCATGGGCTCCAGGCTCAGTTGCTGGCAGCGATCATCGGTAATTGCGGCACAAATCAACCCACGCCCATACTTACTCATAAAATTGATGACTTCGGGAGTTGCAAATCTTGCAGCGATAATAAAGTCGCCCTCATTCTCTCTGTCTTCATCATCCACAACAATCAGCATTTTTCCTTGTCTGATGTCTTCAATTGCACTTTCTATAGAATTGAGCATTCGCTTTTTTTGATTTGCAAAGTTAGTTGAATTCAGGAGGCATTTATCAAACCATATGATATAAAAAATAACTTAAACATTTGTTGCAGCGGGTGCTTCAAAGTTGATGTCTGTCTTTACGAATTGTTAATATTTCTTTGATTGTGGAAGGCAAGATTGTTGTTTCTTTGCTCCCGTAAAATAAACTGTATGCCAAAACTCAGAAAATTACTGCTTGCAACAGCAGCCGTATTCATTTCCTTATTCAGTGTTGCACAGGTTACCACCAGTAGCATTTCGGGAAACGTAAAAGACAAAAACGGAGCTCCGTTGGAAGGCGCAACTATTACCGCAACCCATTTGCCCACCGGTACAGTGTACAACTCCATTTCAAAGAAGGGAGGTATTTTCAATATCCCCAACTCCAGGATTGGTGGACCTTACAAGTTAAAAGTTGAATTTGTTGGTCAGAAAGCTTATGAAATTGAAGGATTTTACCTTTTACTAGGTGAACCTTATGATATTAAGGTTGATATGAGTGAGGATGTAAAACAAATTACAGAAGTAGTAGTTACTGGAGGTAAAAGAAGAGGCGCTGTTGAAAAAACAGGTGCATCAACAAATATCAGCAACCGGATGATCACAACGATCCCAACCATTAACCGGTCAATTTCCGGTTTTACAGCCTTAACTCCCCAAGCAAACGGAAACAGTTTTGCAGGCAGAGATGGCCGCTACAACAACCTTCAAATTGATGGGGCGAACCTCAACAATAATTTTGGTTTGACTAATGATCCTTTACCCGGCGGATCGAACCAACCCATATCACTCGATGCTGTTGAAGAAATTTCTGTAAATCTTTCTCCATTTGATGTTTGGCAGGGTAGCTTTACCGGGGCAGGTATTAACGTAGTAACTAAAAGTGGAACCAATACGTTTAGAGGTAGTGCATATACACTTTTACGTACTGAAAAAATGAATGGTACAAAAGCTGCTGGTACAAAAATTACAGGTATTGCAAAGCAAACAAACAATATTTATGGCGCTACTTTCGGCGGGCCAATTGTAAAGAATAAACTGTTTTTCTTTATAAGCGGTGAGTACGAAATTATTGATCGTCCGGGTATTACATTTACTCCAAGAGGCGGATCAGGTATTGGCAATATTTCCAGCACACCCATTGACTCAATGAAAAAGCTTTCTGACTTTTTATTAAGTAAATATGGATACGAAACAGGGGCTTACGATAATTTCCCCAACTTCAAAACTCAAAACTATAAGTTGCTTGGTAAACTTGACTGGAACTTAAGCGGTATACACAAAGTAACATTACGGTATCA
>Ga0163144_10000777_pt1 | contig 75476 bp, 68 predicted proteins | sample OliLak19BULKMAT1_FD_123175 | JGI IMG/M metagenome (GOLD analysis project Ga0163144, IMG submission 123175) | Freshwater microbial mat bacterial communities from Lake Vanda, McMurdo Dry Valleys, Antarctica - Oligotrophic Lake LV.19.BULKMAT1 | ecosystem: Environmental > Aquatic > Freshwater >... | reverse complement strand
CTGGTCCACCGCACAGCAACAGCGGGCCACCACCGCGATCCTCGCGCAGCGGCGGGATGCCGGCGTCGCTCAGGATGTCGACGATGTGCAGATAGTCGGTCTCGAACGAGATCGAGAACGCGAGGATCTCGAAATCGCGCAAGTGACGGCCGCTCTCGAAGCTGACCACCTCGGTGCCGCGCTGGTCGGCATCCGGAAGAAAGGCGCGCTCGCAGTGCACGCGCGGGTGAAGGGAGAGGATCTCGAAGACCGATTGAAAGCCCAGATTGGCCATCCCGACCGGGTAGGTGTTGGGATAGACGAGACAAATCGAGACGTCCCCGCCTCCGGAGGGCGTAAAGAGCCACTGTTCCTTGGCGAGCCGTTCGGCTCGTTGCTCGCGGCTCCGCTCGCGGGGATGTTCGGGCATCGGGTCGGGGAGTATAGGCGCCCCAGCCGCCATTGACGAGCGTCCGATCGCTGCGCATGACTGTCCATGCTCACGACCCGCAAATCAGACGACCGCGGTCATTTCGACCACGGATGGCTCGACACCCGCCACACCTTCTCGTTCGGGGAGTACTACGACCGGCACCACATGGGCTTCCGGGCGTTGCGCGTCATCAACGAGGACGTCGTGCGAGGGGGTGGTGGCTTTGGTACGCACCCGCACCGCGACATGGAGATCGTCACCTATGTGCTGTCGGGTGCGCTCGGTCACAAGGACAGCATGGGGAACGGCTCGACGATCGTTCCGGACGACGTCCAACGGATGAGCGCCGGCACCGGTATCACCCACAGCGAGCACAACGCGTCGCCGTCCGAGCCGGTGCACCTCCTCCAGATCTGGCTGCTCCCGGCCAAGAACGGCGGCCCGCCGAGCTACGAGCAACGCGCGTTTCCCGCCGGCGAAAAGCGCGGCAAGCTCCGCCTGGTGGGGGCGCCCGACGGTCGCGAAGGCGCCGTCACCATTCATCAAGACGTCGCGATCTACGCGGCGGTGCTCGCGCCTGGTGAACGGGTCGAGCACACGCTCGCACGCGGTCGCCATGCATGGATGCAGGTGACGCGCGGCCGGGTCCGTGTGAACGGCGAGCCTCTGGCGGCGGGTGACGGCGCGGCGCTCAGCGACGAGCCCCGAATCGAGCTCGTGGCGGACGACGACACGGAGCTGCTGCTGTTCGATCTCGCTTGACGAGAGCGCGGATCGCGGCTCAGACCGGCGGCGTGCCTAGATCGACGATCCGGGGCGCCACCGGTTGCCCGCCGAAACCAGCCGACGCCGGTCCCTTCGCGGGCTCTTTGTCGTTCTTTTCGCGGCGCGCGAGGATGCTGAGGCGCCGATTCTCGTCGGCCATCGGGTCGGCGACGTTCAGCGGGCGCTCCGAGCCGTAGGCACTGATGCGCAAGATCTGATTCGGGCGAATGCCGGATTGCTCGAGCACGGCGCGGGCGTTGTTGGCGCGCTCGAACGAGAGATCCCAATTGCTGAGGCCGGCGCTCACGGGAAACGGCCGCGCGTCGGTGTGTCCACCGATCTCGATGTGATTCGGCAGCGTCTTCAGATGGCCGGCGAGCTCCTTGAGCAGCGTCACGAGCTCGGGCTTCAGCGCGGAGCTGCTGAGGTCGAAGAGCAGCCCTTTGCGTCCGCTCGATCCGGAGTCGACGATCTGAATCTCGAGACCTTCCTCCGTCACCTCGATCCGCACGTGATTCTTCAGGGCCTCGAATTCGGAGCCGTGCTCGAGCGCTTCCTGGATCTCTTTGGCGTGGCCACGGAGCGCTTCGAGCTCTTCACCCGCGCCCTGCACGATCGTGAGCGCCGCCTCGAGCGGTCGCGCCGCATTTGTCTTGGCCGTATCGAGCTTGTCACCGAGCATCGACCCGCCGGATTGCACGCCGGCGTTCCGGAAGTAACGGGCAAGATCCTGGCGCAGCTTCAGGTCGGCCTGGGTGAGAAGCCAGAGCACCAGAAAGAGCGCGAACATGCAGGTGATGAAGTCCGCGTACGCGACCTTCCATGCACCGCCGTGATGACCGCCGCCGTGGCCCTTCTTCTTCTTCCACTTGACGACGACCTGGGGTTGGCCCTTCGCCGACATCAGGCGGCCTTCAGGCTCCGCACGGCCTCGTCGAGCTCGTCACTCGAGGGGCGGGCACTCGCGAAGATGGCTTTGCGTGCGAACTCGATGGCGACGATCGGCGACGTGCCGCGCTGCGAGGCGATGACGCCGTCCTTGATGCAGCGGAGATACTTCCCGGCCGCGGCGCCCTGAACCTCGAGATTGGTCGCGACCGGATTCAGAATGCCGTACGACAGGAGCACGCCGAGGAAGGTTCCGACGAGCGCGGCGGCGATGTGGTGACCGATCTCTTCCGGGCCCGCGTCGAGCGATCCCATCGTCACGATGATGCCGAGCACGGCGGCAACGATCCCGAGACCCGGCAGCGCGTCGCCGACCTTCTGGATCAACCCGATGGGAATCAGGTCCTCCTCGTGGTGCGTGTCGAGCTCGGTGTCGAGGAGCGTATCGAGCTCTTCCGCCGAGGCGGTGCCGTTCACGATCTGCTTCAGCGCGTCGCGGAGGAACTCGACCGCGTGGTGGCGCTTCAGGAAGCTCGGATACTTCGAGAAGATGGCGCTCTTCTCGAAATCCTGAACGTGCTCGTCGAGCGCGACGGCACCGTTCTTCCGAATGAACTGAAAGACCTCGTACTGCATCTTCAACAGATCCAGGTAGTCGTTCTTGGTCGGCGTCGCGGTCGCAAAGGCCGCCGCGAATCCCTTGCCGACCTGGCCGAGCGCCTTCCCGGGGGCGGAGATCATGAGCGACCCGATGGCCGCGCCACCGATGATGATGAGCTCGCCCGGCTGGAAGAGGACGTGCATCGGTCCGTCGATGAAGGCGAAGCCGCCAATGACGGCCACGAGGACGACGACGATGCCGAGGATGGTAAGCATGCGATGTGTTGTGCGACGCCCACATGCCAGCGGGCTTGCGTGTCTGGATGTCGGCCGCCTCAGGCCGCAACTTGAGACAGGGAGCCGGGAGTCGGCGTTTACGAGCCCGCGAGGGCGCGGAGGATGGTGGTCGCGGTGGCCTTGTGTGTCGTCAGGACCAGCTTGGCGACGGCGTCCTCTCCATAAAGGAGCGCGCCGAGCACCTGACTGTCGCACTCGACGACGCAGACGAGCACGCGGGGGGCGTGCGTGAGGGCGAGCCGCTCGACCTGGCGGTAGAAGCGCTCCGCGCCGTCATTGGTGATCAGGAGCAGACGAGAGACGCGTTGGCCCTGGCGCCCAGCCGTCTCCGAATCGAGCGCGGCGAGCCCGCGCTGTTCGGCTTCGAGGGCGGTGGCCGCGGTTTCGAGGCCGCGGACCAGATGCACCGTGGTTTGGGACTTCTGGAGCGCCCGCTTCAGGTCGGCGCCGAACGGGACGACGGCGGTATCGAGGGTGCCGCCACTCCAGAGCTTCCGAGGCGCTCGCCCGAGGGCCGCGAGAATCTCCTGGTGCCGCGGATCGGTTTCGACCTCACGCGGCAGGCGCCACGAGCCGAGCGGCGAATCGGCGGCACCGAACGTCGACATCGTGGACGGCGGGCTCAGCGCAGCGGCGCGATCAGCTGCGTCCCACAGTTGATGCAGTAGTGGGCGAACGTACGGCGGGCGATGGTGTGACGGGCGTCGTCACAACGGGCCGCGCGCAAGCTTGGATTCACGACGCCGCCGCACTGCGGACAATGCGCCACGGGAGCATTTGCCCGGCGATGATTCAGGTTCTCACACGTCTGCTTGGGTTTCGTTTGTCCGATCACGCACATCCTCCTCGTTGCTTCACTGTTGCTTCTCTCGCGCTACCAGAGGCGGCGCGGCGCCCGACTTTCGAGCGGAGCGTGATCACGGGGGCGCCGAGCCGAGGCCGACGCGCGCGCCGTGAATCAATACGCGGACGCTAGCAGCCGTGGCGATACACCTCAATGCCGAAAGCGCGCGAGCGATGCTTGACTTCGACGGCGCGCACGGAAGGAATGCCTGCGCGACCGGCGAGTGGCCGATGAGTAAAGCGTTCACGAGCGAAGAGACCCCCAACGATCCGATCGTCGTGCCGCCGCGCGCGCCGCTACCGCCCGGCGTTCCGAACTACGTGACTGCGCGCGGGCTCACACTGTTGCGCTCGGAGCTCGGCGACCTCGAACACGAGCGCACCGTGCTCATAGGCGCGCCGGACGACTCGGAGCGGACGCGACGGCTCGCCATGAACGCCGCCCGGATCGCGGCGCTGGCAAGTCGAATCGCGAGCGCCCAGCTCGTCGATCCGCGAGAACAGCCACGGGAGGACGTGCGCTTCGGCGCCAGCGTCGAGCTCCGCGCGGAAGACGGGACTCGGCAGCGCTACACGATCGTCGGTGTCGATGAAGCCGACCCGGCCAACGGCCGCATTGCGTTCTTGGCACCGATGGCACGCGCGCTCCTCGGGCTCCGCGTCGGCGACGTCGCCACGCTCCACACCGCGAACGGCGAACGCACGTTCGACGTCGAAGGCATCAGCTACGAGCCCACATGAAACGAGGCCCGGGAGCAGCGCTCACGGGCCTCGTTCGCGTACCGCCGCAGCGGCCTCGCCGTGCAGCTAGTCGGCTTGCTTGCGGAGGAAGGTCGGGATGTCGAGGCTGTCGTCGTCCTCGGGCACGGTGAGCGAGATCGGCTCGCCGCGGTCGTTGGCGCCCTGCCGCGTCCACATCGTTCCATCGAGGTCGTTGATACCGCCGACCCGAACGACTTTCCGTGCCGTCGCCGCGGCGACTTGAGCCGCCTCGCGGACGGGCTCGCGCGTGAAGGCCATGCGCGGCGCGGGAGCGGATGGTGCCGCCTGGGGCGCCGGGGCCGCCACGGCCTGCGTGTGCGTCGAAGCCGTCGGCGGACGCTTCACCTCTTCACGCGGCTCGCCGAAGCCCGTCGCGATCACGGTGATGCGGATCTGATCGTGCAGGCTCTCGTCGATGACGGCGCCGAAGATGATGTTCGCTTCGTCGTCGGCCTCTTCCTGAATGAGCGTGGCCGCTTCGTTCACCTCGTGAATGGTGAGGTCGGGGCCGCCGGTGATGTTGATGAGGACGCCGCGCGCGCCCTGGATCGAAACGTCCTCCAGGAGCGGGCTCGAGATGGCTTTCTGCGCCGCTTCGACGGCGCGATCTTCACCGCTCGCCGTGGCGGCACCCATCAGCGCCATGCCCATTTCGGACATGATGGTGCGGACGTCGTTGAAGTCGAGGTTGATGAGGCCGTGAACCGTGATGAGGTCGGAGATGCCCCGGACGGCTTGCAGCAGCACGTCGTCGGCCTTCTTGAAGGTCTCGAGGATCGACATGTTGCGACCCGCAACCGCGAGCAACCGCTGGTTCGGGATGGCAATCAGGGTGTCGACGTTGGCCTTCAGCTCGCGCATGCCGTCTTCGGCCTGGCGCCCGCGCTTCTTGCCCTCGAAGAGGAAGGGCTTGGTGACGACGCCGACCGTGAGGGCGCCGAGCTCGCGCGCGACGCGCGCGACGACCGGAGCGCCGCCAGTACCAGTGCCGCCGCCCATGCCCGCGGTCACGAAGACCATGTCGGCGCCGGCGAGCTGCTCACGAATGCGTTCGATGTCTTCGGTGGCGGCCTTGCGGCCGACCTCGGGATTGCCGCCGGCACCGAGGCCCTTGGTGAAAGCCGTGCCGAGCTGGAGCTTGACGGATGCGAGGTTCGCCTTTAGCGCCTGCGCATCGGTGTTCGCGGTCATGAAGTCGACGCCCTGAAGCCCGGCCGCGATCATCGTATTGACTGCGTTGCCACCGCCACCGCCCACGCCAACGACTTTGATCCGAGCGCCCAGCTGGACGCCATCGACTTCTTGCATCACCCCACCTCCTTCAACCTGGACAGGACGGCTGTCACTCGTTAGCGAGTTGGCGCCGTCTTTTCCACCACCGCCGCGTCCATGCCGCCGCCTCATGCCTCACCCCCTGTACCGCAATTCAAAATCGCTGTCACGCAATTTCGCCCCGCGTTCACGAGCCAAGGAGTCACTCTCTAAAAAAAATCGCGCAGCCATTCCTCCATGCGATGCCGAACACGACCGAGGAGTCCGTCGGCGCGTCCCGCATGCAGTCGCACCGGCTGGCCACCATTGCCGCCGGCGAGCAAGAGCCCGATCGCCGTCGCATGGATCGGGCTCGCCACCAGATCGCCGAGCGCCGTCACGTGCTGCGGAATGCCGATGCGTACCGGCAAGCGCAGCACCTGCTCCGCCACGTCGGTGATGCGATCGAGCAGCACGGTGCCACCGACGAGGACGACGCCGGAGGCCAGTACTTCTTCGTACCCGGAGCGGATGATCTCGCGCGCCACCAGCTGGAAGATCTCTTCCACGCGCGGCTCGATGATCTCGCAGAGAATATGGCGTGAGAGCACGCGCGGCTCGCGGTTGCCGACGCTCGGCACCTCGATCTCGGTGTGGCGTTCGACGACAGCGGCGCGCGCACAGCCGAAGCGCTGCTTGATCCGCTCGGCCTCGGCCGTCGGCGTGCGGAGGCCGGCCGCGATGTCGTTGGTGAGGTGGCCGCCCCCGAGAGGCAAGCTCGCCGTGTGGCGCACGGCCCCACCGTGGAAGATCACGACGTCGGTCGTGCCCGCCCCGACGTCGACCAGGGCGACGCCGAGATCCTTCTCCTCCGGCGTCAGCACCGCGTCAGCCGAGGCGATCGCCCCGAGCACGACGTCGTCGACGACGAGCCCCGCCTGCTTGCAGCACTTCACGAGATTCTGCGCCGCGGAGACCTGCGACGTGACGATGTGCACCTTGGCTTCGAGCCGGACCCCGGCGATGCCGATCGGCTCCTTCAAGCCTTCCTGCTCGTCGATGATGTACTCCTGCGGCAGGACGTGGAGAACCTCGCGGTCGGCCGGCAAGGCGACGGCCTTCGCCGCGTCGAGGACGCGGCTCAGATCACCGGCCGAGACCTCCCCGTTCCGCACGCCGACGACGCCATGACTGGAGATGCCGCGGATCTGGGCGCCACCGAGGCTCGCCGTCACGTGACGGATCTCGCAACGGGCCATCCCTTCGGCTTCCGCGACCGCCTTGCGGATCGCCTGTACCGTCGACTCGACGTGGACGATCGAGCCCTTGCGCAGCCCTCGCGACGGCGCTTCACCGACGCCGCACACTTCGATCCCGTGCTCGCTCACCGCACCGACGACGACACACGTCTTTGCCGTGCCGAGATCGAGGGCCGCCACCATTCCGGTCCGCTTCGTCATCCACCACCCCTCACGATACGGCGCGCCTCAAGTACGGGTGCGTTTCACCTTCGCACTTGATTGCCGCAACCGCACCACCACCGCCGTCCCCATCGTCAGATCGACTTCGCGAATCTGACTTTCTCGTCCCCGGAAATCCTGCAGCACGCGCCCGAGACGCGTGAGCTTCGACCCGAACCCGCTCCAGCCGAAGGTGAGGGCCACCCGCGGCTCGATCGGAAATACCGTGATGCCTCGCTCACGATCGATATGCACCTCCGAGACTCGGAATGGAAGTCCCGCGGCCTGCATGGAATGAAGAAGGCGCAGGGCCTGCCGGATCGCGTGGCGGGCAAACGGCCGCTCATCGGCGACGATGGCGGCCTCGATGCCGGTCAGGAACGGCAGATCGAGCGGATCGCGGTCGCCGACCCGGACGAACGCAAGGCCGGTGTTGTCCACATAGTAGAGCTGGTCCAGGTAGAGGATGGCCGCGGGCTCGCGCTCGGTCACGTCGACCACCAAGCGGCGCGGGAACTCGCGGCGGACGCTCGCGCGGCGAATCCAGGGCTGGGCTTCGAGGGCCGCCGCCAGATTCTCTGGATCCACGCGCCAGAGACTGACGCCCGCGCGCAGATCGACCGATTCGAGGAGCGCTCCAGCCCGCACGTGCTCGGTCGGGGTCACGATGATCTCGGTGACGCTGAAGTACGGGTGATCGGCGATCGCGCTCGCGAGCACGGGCCCGTAGGCCCCGACCCCGCCGACGAGCCCCAGCGCGGCCGTGACCGCACCCGCGATGCGCAGGCGCCGGCCCAACCGGCTCTGCCAGAATGCGAGAGCGCGGGCATGGGTGGCGCGCGACCAGCCCCGGACGTCGGGCGGGGTCGTGACGCGGGTCCAGATCGCCCGGAAACGCGCCATCGACGGCAGCGTCCAATCCTGCGGATACGTCCACGCCGGCCGCGACCAGGTTGGACGCGGCATCCGGAGGGCCGTCGGCCACCAGGCACGCCGCTTCTTCCGCTCGGGTCGGCTCACCGCCGGCTCTCCCGGATGTGCAGCGTCGCGCGCTCGAGGATCGCTTGGCAGAGCGCCGGGAAATCGAGGCCGGCGTATCCCGCGATACGCGGTAAGTACGAGAGCGCGGTCAGCCCCGGCAACGAGTTGAGCTCGATGAGATACGGCCGACGGCCGTCGACGCGGAGGTCGACGCGGCTGTACGCACCGCCGCCCAGGGCCGCGTGCGCCGCCGTCGCGAGCGCGAGCACGCGCTCGGTCGTGGCCCGGGGGAGCCGGGCCGGCATGTGGAACTCTTCGCGGCCGGCCGTGTATTTGACCTCGTAGCTGTGGAACTCACCCTTCGCGACGACCTCGAGCGCCCCGAGCGCGCGGCCGTCGAGAATACCGACCGTCACCTCCGCGCCGGGCACATATTCTTCGATGACGACGCGCGAGTCGGAACGGCCGGCGAGCTTCACGGCCGCGGCCAACTGCGAGCGGCGCCGAACGATCGAGACGCCGACGCTCGACCCTTCGCTGTTCGGCTTCACGACGAGCGGAAAGGCGACGGGCAACTTCGGCAAGCGTCGCACCGACGGATCGACCACCGTCCAACGCGGCGTCGCCAGTCCCTGCGAGCGCCAGACCGTCTTTGCCATCGTCTTGTCCATCGCGAGCGCGCTCGTGAGGATACCCGGACCGGTGTACGGGATGCCGAGGATTTCGAGCAAGCCTTGCACGGCCCCGTCTTCGCCGTAGCGGCCGTGGAGTCCGTTGAACGCGACGTCCGGACGCAGCCGCGTGAGTCGCGCCGCGAGGTCGCGGCCGACCGGCACGGTCGTGACGCGATGGCCGAGCCCACGGAGCGCCTTCGCGACCGCGGTGCCACTCTTCACCGAAATTTCCCGCTCCGCCGAGAGCCCCCCGAGGAGCACGGCGACGTGCGCCTTCCGAAACCGTCGCGTCACCAATCCCCCACCAACCGCACTTCGGGCTCGAGCTCGACGCCGAGCCGCTGCCGCACCACCCGTGCGGCGAGATCCATCAGTCCTTTGACGTCGGCCGCGCGCGCGCCGCCGAGGTTCACGATGAAATTGGCGTGGCGGAGCGACACCATCGCGTTGCCGAGCCGCGCCCCCTTCAGCCCGACGGCCTCGAGCAGCTTCCCGGCCGGCGTGCCCGGGGGGTTCTTGAAGATGGAGCCCGCGTTCGGATGGCCCTTCGGCTGGTGCCGATCACGCTTCGCCTTGGCGACGCGGATGCTTTCCGCGAGCACGTCCGGGACGCCGCGCTCCAGCCGAAGCCGCACCGCCGTCACGATCGCGCGCATCGGCAGCTCGAGCCGGCGGTACGTGAAGCCGAGCCGCTCGCGTGACAGCACGACCACCTCGCCACGGTCGGTGACCGTTTCGATCGCATCGACCACGCGGCCGATCTCCCCCCCGAACGCTCCGGCATTCATCAGTAACCCGCCGCCGACCGTCCCCGGGATGCCCTCGCCGAACTCGAGGCCCGCGAGCCCCTCGCCGACGGTGTGCATGACGAGCCGCTTGAACGGCACCGCCGCACCGACCCGGAGGCGCGGAATCGCGTCGGCGAGCTGCCACTCGACGAAGTCGAACGGCTTGCCGAGCTTCACGACGACGCCGCGCGCCCCGCGGTCGCTCACCAGCAGATTAGTCCCGCCCCCGAGGAAGAAGACCGGCGTCCCGTGGCGGGCGCAGGCCTGCAGGATGCCAACCAGCTCCGGCACGCTGGCGACCTCGATGAAGACGTCGGCGGGACCGCCGATCCGAAAGCTGGTGTGACGCGTCAGGGGCTCGCCGATGCGCACGCGAGCACCGACCGCCGCGAGCGCGGCGATCAGCTCGGTCGATGGCGGCGTCGGCGCGAGCGGTTGCCGGCGCGCCGGCGGCGGGAGCGGCACGGCGACGAGCGCGCCACGGCCCCGCACGCGCGGTGTCGCATCGCGCTGCTGCCCTCCCCCACCACCACCGTCCGTGTCGTCCACGGCCCCTCCCTCTATCGGCGCGCGCCCTGCGCGCTCATGCGTCGCGCGCGCCGTCCATTCATTGCAGGGCGACCGGACGTTCCTGGGTCAGCGCCTGCAGTACCTCGTCCCCCACCCGATGCACGTCCCCCGCTCCCAGGGTCACCACCATGTCGCCGCCGCGGAGATGCGGGACGAGCTCCGCCGCGATCGCCCGCCGATCCGCGATGAAACGCACGTCCGTGTGGCCGCGCCGTTTCAAGGCCTCGTAGAGCGTCTCGCCCGTCACGCCCTCGATACGATCCTCGCCCGCGGCGTAGATCTCGGTCAGCACGAGGAGATCGGCGTCGTCGAACGCACTGAGGAAGCTGTCGAAGAGGTCGCGGGTTCGCGAGTAGCGATGCGGCTGGAAGACCGCGACGAGTCGCCGGCCGAAGCCTTCGCGCGCCGCCCGCAGCGTCGCCTTCACCTCTTCCGGGTGATGGCCGTAGTCGTCGACCACGGTGACGCCGCCGACCTCGCCCTTCACCTCGAAGCGGCGGTGAATGCCGTCGAACGAGCCGAGCGCGTGCGCGATCGTCGCGAACGGCACACCGAGCTCGGTCGCCGCCGCGACCGCCGCGAGCGCGTTCAGCGCGTTGTGACGGCCGAACATGCGGAGCCGGATCTCCCCGATCCAGCGTCCGCGCTCGAGCACGTCGAAGCGCGTGCCTTCGGCGCTCACATGCACGTGGACGCCCTGCAGATCGGCGTCGCTCGCGAACCCGTAGGTGCGATGGCGCTTCCGGACGCTCGGCAACAAGCTCCGCACGGCGACGCTGTCGAGGCAGAGCACCGCGAGACCGTAGAACGGCACGCGGTTGATGAACTGGAGATACGCCTCGTGCATGCGCTCGACACTGCCGTAGTGATCGAGGTGCTCGGGATCGATGTTCGTGACGACCGCGATCGTGGGCGTCAGCACGAGAAAGCTCCCGTCGCTCTCGTCCGCTTCCGCGACCAGCAACGTGCTCTGACCGAGCCGTGCGTTCGAGCCGAGTCCTTTGACCTTGCCGCCGATGACCATCGTCGGATCGAGCTCGGCCTCGGCGAGCACGTGCGACAGCAGCGACGTCGTCGTGGTCTTCCCGTGCGTTCCGGCGACCGCGATGCCGGTCTTCATCCGCATCAGCTCCGCGAGCATCTCGGCGCGCGGGATGACGGGGATGGCGAGCTCACGCGCGCGCACGACCTCCGGGTTCGAAAACTTGACCGCGGACGAGATCACCACAACCTCGACGTCGGGCGCGACGCGATCGGCGTGGTGGCCGAGCGCGATCGTGGCGCCGAGCCGCTCGAGACGATCGGTGGTGTCACTCGCCGCGAGGTCGGAGCCGCTGACCGGGAAGCCCAGGTTCAGCAGCACCTCGGCGATGCCACTCATGCCGATGCCGCCGATGCCGACGAAATGCACTCGATGCTTGCGTTTGGTGAGCTCCATCCCGGCTCTCCTCTATCTCATTTCGTGCCGGCGACCAGCGCGTCGACCACGGCCAAGACGCGCTCTGCCGCGTCCGGACGGGCGAATTGCCGCATGCGCTGCCGCATCTCGGCGAGCAGGCCGGGTGTGCCCACCAGCTCCCGCACCTCCTCGGCCAAACGGGCTCCCGTCGCCAGGTGATCCAAAACCATGCGAGCGGCGCCGCCGCGCACGAGCGCCTCAGCGTTGGCGCGCTGATGATCGTCGGCGGCATGGGGATACGGCACGAAGATGGCGGGCAATCCCTGCGCCGCGAGCTCCGCGATCGTCGTCGCGCCGGCGCGACAGACGATCAGGTCGGCGGCGGCGTAGATCGCGCCCATGTCGGAGATGAACGCCCGCACGTCGACACGGGGAACTGATCCATAGCGCGCCCGCACGGCGGCCTCCTCCGCGAGCCCGGTCTGATGGATGACCTTCACGTCCGCGACGTCGGCGAGCGCCGCGCGCAGATCGGGACCGGCCTCGTTCAGACGATGGGCACCGGCGCTGCCGCCGACGATCGCGATGGTGAGACCCCCACGGGTGCCGGGCGCGGCGGTGGACGCCGGGAACGCGCGCACCGGATTCCCGGTCATGACCGCCTGCCCCGGTCCGAAGCCACCGGCCGTATCGGGGAAGCTCACGCACACCCGGTCCGCGAAGCGCGCGAGGAGCCGCGTCGTCATGCCGGGCTTCGCGTTCTGCTCGAGCAGCACGATGGGCTTGTGCCGCAACCGTCCCGCCACGACCGCCGGCGCCGACGCATAGCCCCCGAGCCCGATCACGACGTCGGGCGCGAAGCGCTGCACGAGGGCGCGCGCGCGGACCGTCGCGCTGCCGAGCGCCGCGAGGGCACTGACCTTGCCTGTGACGCCGCGGCCACGGAGCGGCGCGCCCGGCAAGAGCTCGAGCTCGAATCCGGTCGTCGGCACGACGCGCGCCTCGATGCCACGCGCGCTCCCGACGAAGAGGATGGCGGTCGTCGGATCGCGGCGGCGCGCGGCTTCCGCCACCGCGATGCCGGGAAACAAATGTCCGCCCGTGCCGCCACCCGCGATCATCACGCGCATCAGCCCGATTCCCGCGAGAGTGCGATCAAGACGCCGACGGCCGTCATGGCGCCCATCATCGCCGAGCCACCGTAGCTCACGAACGGCAGCGCCAGCCCTTTGGTCGGCAGCAGACCGAGCACCACCGCCATGTTGGTGCCGGCCTGCAGTACGATCACGGTGGTGATGCCGAAGGCGACGAGTTGGCCGAACGTCGTCGGGTGTTGCAGCGCCACGCGGAAGCCACGGATCGCGAGCAGCCCGAAAAGGCCGACCAGCGCGAGGGCCCCGATCAACCCGAGCTCCTCGCCGATCACCGAGAAGATGAAGTCGGTGTGGGCTTCGGGGAGATAGAACATCTTCTGCTTGCTCTCACCGAGCCCGGCGCCGAAGAGCCCGCCCGATCCGAACGCCAGAAAGGACTGCACGAGCTGGAACCCGGCGTCGCGCGGATGCTCCCACGGATCGAGGAACACCATGACGCGCCGGAGGCGATACGGGCTGGAGTACACCGCGTAGATGGCGGCCGGCAGGATCGGGAGGAGCGGCAGCGCGAGATCGCGCCAGCGCACGCCGCCGGCGAACAGCATCGCGAACAGCGTCACGCCGAGCAGGGCCGCGGTGCCGAAGTCGGGCTCGACGACGACCAGCCCCGCCATGACCCCGACCACGATGAAGTGCGGCAGTACGCCGAGCGAGAAGGTCGTGAGCCGCGGCCCTTTCCGGACCATCGAGCGGGCGAGGTAGAGCACGGCCGCGATCTTCGCGAGCTCGGACGGCTGGATGTTGATCGCCCCGACGCCGATCCAACGTCGCGCCCCGCCGCGCACGAGCCCGACGCCCGGAATCAGCACGGCGATCAGCATCAGCACGACGGCGGCGAGCGCCCAATACGCGAACCGCTCGTAGGTGCTCGAGCGCAGCCGCGAGGCCCCGAAGCAGCAGAGGCCACCCAGCGCCACCGAGAACAGGTGCTTCCGGAAAACGTGCAACGGATCGCCGAAACGTTCGCCTGCAAAGAAGTAGCTGGTGTTGAACACCATCACGACCCCGACCGTCACGAGCACCGCCACCGTGACCATGATCCAGCGATCGCCACCGCGGTCGACGACCGGGAGCACCCGGGCCCGGGGCTTCACGCGGCGCGTGAGAATCGGCGCCGCCATCGCCGTCGTACGCGCCGTCGTCATGCCAGCCCCTCCACCAGTGCTTTGAACTGCCGACCGCGGTCGGCGTAATCGTGGAACATGTCGAAGCTCGCGCAGCCCGGCGACAGCAGCACCACGTCACCGGGGACGGCGTGCGACTCCGCGCTCGCGACGGCCGCCGCGAGGGTGTCGACGAGCGCGATCGGCGCCGCGTTCGCCAGCGTCCGCGCCAACATGTCGCGCGCCTCTCCGAAGAGCACGAGGTGCTTCACCCGGCGCTCGACCGGCGCCCGCAGTACGCCGTAGTCGCCGCCCTTCGCGATGCCGCCCGCGAGCAGGATCACGTTGCCGGGGAAACTCTCCAGCGACTTGATCACGGCGCCCGCGTTCGTGCCCTTCGAGTCGTTCACCCAGCGGACGCCATTCCGTTCGCGCACGAGCTCGAGCCGATGCTCCAGTCCGCGAAACGCTTCGAGGGCCTCCTGCACGCGCGCGACCGGCACGCCGAACGCCCGCGCCGCCGCGATCGCCGCCATCATGTTCTCGCGATTGTGGACGCCGACGAGCGTCACGCCGGCGAGCGGATACACCTCTTCGGTGCCCCCGAGCCGGAGGCGGATCGCCGCCTCGTCGGCACGGATCGCCACGCCCTCGCCAGCACCGAACCAGATCGTCCGCGCCGGGAGATCGTGGGCGTGGCGCCGGAGCCACGGATCGCCGCCGTTCAGCACCGCCGTGTCGCTGGCATCTTGGCGCGCGAACATGCGGAGCTTGGCGTGCCCGTACGCGTCGAGATCGGCGTAGCGATCCAGATGATCGTCGGTGAGGTTCAGGAAGATCCCGATCGTTGGGCGGAACCGGTCGACCCATTCGAGTTGGAAGCTCGAGACCTCGACGACGGCCACCGCGTCGCCCGCGCCGACCGCGCTGACGAGGGGCGTGCCGAGGTTGCCACCGACGAACGTGCGGCGGCCGTCGGCGCGGAGCATCGCCCCAAGCAAGGTGGTCGTCGTGCTCTTGCCGTTCGTGCCCGTAACCGCGAGCAACGGAATGTCGAGGTGCCGCGCGGCGAGCTCGAGCTCGCTCACGATCGGGATGCCGCGCGCGACGGCCGCCGTGAGCAGCGGCCCGTCGGCGGGCACACCCGGGCTCGGGACGACGAGCGCGATCCCGTCGAGCGCCGCCGGATCATCGGCGCCGAGCACGAGCTCGGCGATCGGCCCGAGCTCATCGACCACCGCCCCGAGCTCGGCGGCCGTCCGCCGATCGGCGGCGCGTACGCGCGCCCCACGCTCGGCCAGGAAGCGCACTACCGCGACGCCGGTTCGGGCGAGCCCGATCACCAACACCGGCAGGTCGCGCGTCACGGGAGGGATGTCGGCGACGATCGCGGTCACCGCAGCTTCAACGTGCTGAGCGCGAGAAGCGCGCAGATGATGGAGATGATCCAGAACCGGACGATGATCTGCGGCTCGGGCCACCCCTTGAGCTCGTAGTGATGGTGGATCGGGGCCATCAGGAAGATGCGCTTGCCGCCCGTCCAGCGGAAATAGGTCACCTGCGCGATCACCGAGAGCGCTTCGATCACGAAGATGAGGCCGACGAGCACCAGGACGATCTCGTGCTTGGTGATGAGCGCGACCATCGCGACCGCCGCGCCGAGCGGCAGCGAGCCGACATCGCCCATGAACATCTGCGCCGGGTAGGCGTTGAACCAGAGAAAGCCGAGCCCGGCGGCCGCGAGCGCGCCGCAGAAGATGCAGAGCTCGCCCGCGCCGGGCACGTAGAGGATCTGGAGGTACTCCGCGAGCTTCACGTTGCCAGCGACGTACGCGAAGATCATGTAGGTGCCGGCCGCGATCATCACGGGTCCGATCGCGAGGCCGTCGAGGCCGTCGGTCAGGTTCACCGCGTTGGACGCCCCCACCAGGACGAGCATGGCGAACGGCAGATAGAACCAGCCGAGGTGCAGGTGCACGTCCTTGAAGAAGGGCATCACGACGATGGGCGAGAATCCCGGCACCTGCATCAGCAGCAGGCTCGCGATCGCCGCGATCCCGCATTGCGCCAGGAACTTCTGCCGGGCCCGCAGGCCGGCCGAGTTGCCGTGGCGATACTTGCGATAGTCGTCGACGAACCCGACCAGCCCGAACCCGATCGTTACGCCGAGCACCAGCCAGATGTAGGGATTGGCGAGGTCGGCGAGCAGGAGCGTCGAGAGCAGCAACGAGAACAGGATCAGCGTGCCGCCCATCGTGGGCGTCCCCGCCTTCACGTGATGGCGTGCGGGTCCATCGGTACGGATCGGCTGGCCGATGCGATTTTCGGTGAGCGCACGGATCAAGACCGGCCCGAGCACGAACGAGATCGTGAGCGCCATGAGCGCGCTGAGCAACGTCCGGAAGCTAATGTAGCGGAAGACGTTGAAGAGGCTGTAGCTCGAGTGGAGCGAGTAGAGGACGTGGTAGAGCATCGCTCAGGTGGCTTCTCGGAAGCGGACGATGATTTCCATGCATTGACCCCGTGACATCAACTGGCTGCTCGGAAGCGGACGAGGGTTTCCCTGCTTTGTCGCCGAGGACATCAACTCGCTCCGAGGAGGCGGACGACTTCTTCCATGCGTTGACCCCGTGATCCCTTCACCAGCACCCAGTCGCCCCGCTGCACGTCCGCGGCGAGCGCCGTCGCGATCGCCGCATGGCTCGCGCCGACGTGGATCGCGTCGGGGGCCATGGCGCTCGCGGCCCCCACCGCCGTCTCGCGCGCGAAGTCGCCGTGGACGTAGAGCGCAGCGAGCCCGGCCGCCCCCGCCAGACGGCCGACCGCGCGATGCTGCTCGACGCTCGCGGCCCCGAGCTCGAGCATGTCCCCGAGCACGGCTATCCGGCGAGTAGCCGGCGCTTCGGCGAGACTGCGGAGCGCCGCCGCCATCGAGGCCGGGTTCGCGTTGTAGCTGTCGTCGACGACGGTGAGCCCGCTGTCGAGCTTCACGACGCGCATGCGGCTTCCGACCGAGACGGCCGCTTCGAGTCCCGCGCGAATCGCGCGGGGACCGATCCCGACCGCCGACGCGGCCGCAGCGGCGGCGAGCGCGTTCAGCACGTTGTGGCGTCCGGGGATCTGCAGCCGGACGTCGATCGCGGTTGGACCGAGATGCAGGGAGAACGCGGCGGCCCCGCGCTCGTCGCACGTCACGGCGTCCGCGCTGACGTCCGTCTCCGCCCCGAAGCGGACGACGCGGCCCGGGAAAACGGCACCGAGCGCGCTCACATGGGGATCGTCCGCGTTCACGATCGCGGTCGCTGCCGGCCGCATGCGGGCGAAGAGCTCCCCCTTGGCGCGCGCCACGCCCTCGACGGTGCCGAGACCTTCGAGGTGCGCCGGTCCGACGTTGGTGATGAGCCCGACGTCGGGGTCGGCGATCGCCGTCAGCAGCGCGATCTCCCCGGGCGCGTTCATGCCCATCTCGATCACCGCGTAGCGCTCGTCGCCGGCGAGGCCGAGGAGCGTGAGCGGCACGCCGATCAGGTTGTTCAGATTGCCGTGCGTCTTCAGCACGTGCGCGGTCCCGACGGCGGCCTCGAGGATCGCCGCCAGCATCTCTTTGGTCGTGGTCTTGCCGTTGGAGCCGGTGACGGCGAGCACACACGGCGCGACGCGGCGCCGCAGATCCGCCGCGAGACTCTGCAGCGCGTGGAGCGTGTCCGTCACCTGGAGCACCGTCACGTCGGCGCCATCGGGGAGCGCGACCGGCCGGTCGACGACGACGCCGGCGGCACCGGCCGCCACGGCGTTCGCGACGAAGGCGTGCGCGTCGTGCTGCTCGCCTTTCAGCGCCACGAAGAGCTCACCGCCGCGGAGCGCGCGGGTATCCGTCGCCACGCGCGCAAACTCGAGGATGGTGCCGCGCCGGACGATCTCCGCCCCGGTCGCGCCGACGGCCGCATCGAGCGACCAGCGGCTCGGAACGCGAGCAGGCAGCGTGGTTTCGGAGGCGCTCACGACGGCGTCGGATCCTCTCCGCTCGCGCCCGGACGCCGCATGCCGCGACCTGCCAGCACCCGGCGCGCCGTCGCGCGATCGTCGAACGGCCGCTTTTCGGTGCCGACGATCTGGTAGTCCTCGTGGCCTTTGCCCGCGATCACGACGCAATCGCCGGGCTGGGCGCTCGTGAGCGCGCTCGCGATCGCCTGGCTCCGGTCGGACTGCACGAGATAGCCGCGCGCGGTGCGGCTGGCGAGGTTCGGCAAGAGCCGGAGACCGGCGCGCTCGAGCCCGGGCTCGGCGTCGTCGAGGATGCGCATCGGATCTTCGGTGCGCGGGTTGTCGGACGTGAGAATCGCGAGATCGACGTGCCGGCCGACGGCTTCGCCCATGAGCGGCCGCTTGCCGCGATCCCGATCGCCGCCGCAGCCGAACACGCAGACGAGCCGAGCCGGCACGAGCGCCCGCAACGACCCGAGGACCCCCGCGAGCGCGTCCGGCGTGTGGGCATAGTCGACGAGCACGGTGAAGTCCTGTCCCGCTTCGACCAGCTCGAGCCGGCCCGGCACGCCCGGAAAAGCGGCGAGCGCCGCCGCAATGGTCGCGAGCGGCGTCCCGAGCGCGTGGGTCGCCGCCGCCGCGGCGAGCACGTTTTCCAGGTGACCGATGCCGACGAGGCGGGTCTGGATCGCGACGCGCTCGGTGCCGGCGACGAGCGTCGCCCGCGTCCCCGCGAGCGTCATCGCGACGTCCTCGGCGCGCACCTGGCCGCCGGTGCCGAACGTGACGACCGGGCTCGTGATCGCGTTCGCCAGCCCCGCGACGCGCGCGTCGCCGGCGTTCACGACCGCGACGCGCCGGGCTTTCGGGCTCGCGTCGAGCGCGGTGAAGAGCCGCGCCTTGGCGCGCAGGTAGTCCTCCTCGTCGCGATGGAAATCCATGTGATCGCGGCCGAGGTTGGTGAAGATCGCCGCGTCCCACGGGATGCCGAACGTGCGGTCCTGGACGAGCGCGTGCGACGACGCTTCCATCGCGACGTGGGTAGCCCCCGCGGCGCGCATGGCGGCCAGCCGCGCGAAGATCTCGTGCGCAGGCGGGGTCGTCAGCGGCGCGGGCTCGGCAATGCCGTCGAAGCGGTAGTTGATGGTGCCGAGCACGCCGGGCCTGGCACCGGCGGCACGCCAGATGGCTTCGAGCAGGTACGTGACGGTCGTCTTGCCGTTGGTGCCGGTGACCCCGACCATCGTGAGCCCCGCCGCCGGGTCGCCGTAGAAGACCGCCGCCGCCCGCGCCAGAAAACGCGCCGGCTCCTTGGTCGCGACGAACGGAATGCCTGGCGGCACCTTGAGCGTCCGCGCGCCCGCACCGGCCACCGCCACGGCACCACGCCGGCAAGCGTCGGCCACGAAGCGGGCCCCGTCGGTGCGTGTGCCCGGGAGCGCCACGAAGAGATCGCCGGGCACCACGGACCGCGAATCGACGCTCACGCGCTCGATCGGGACGGCCGCGTCCCCGCGCAGCTCGAAGGCGACGCCGTCGATGCCACGCAGGAGCTCACCGAGCGTCACCATCGCGCGACCGCGGGGGCCGCCATGCCGTCATCGCTCACAAGAGATCGCTCGAGGGGGCCAGACTGAGGACCAATTCTTTCCCGGGAGCCGCCGCCGCGCCAGGGGCGGGCACCTGGCTCTGCACGTAGCCTTCGCCCGTCACCTGGACCATCCAGCCGAGGTCACGCGCCCGTTCGACGGCCAAGCGCTTACTGAGCCCGAGGAACGACGGCACGCCGAGCGGGACGATGGGCGCTTCGGGTGCCGTGATGCCCATCGACGCTTCCTGCACGAAAGGCTGTGGTTGCGACGGGATCATGCCGAGACGCTCCAGCGCCGCTACCCCGATCGCTTGAAAGATCGGCGCCGCCACCATGCCGCCGTACTTCGACGTCTGCGGCTCGTCGACCATCACCATGATCACGAAGCGGGGCGCGTCGGCCGGCAGGAACCCCACGAACGACGCGACGCGCGCGTCCGCGGAATAGCGGCCGGTGCCGGGCTCGACCTTCTGCGACGTGCCGGTCTTGCCGGCGACGCGCACGCCGGCGATCTGGGCTTTCGTTCCGGTCCCGCCCTGTTCCACGACCTGCTCGAGCATGGACGTCACCAGGCGCGCGGTTTCGGGCTTCATCACGCGGCGCACGATGGTCGGTTGATGCTCCCACAGCGCCTCGCCGGAGGCGCTCGTGGCGCGCAGCCCGATGTACGGCTTCACGACGTTGCCGCCGTTGGCGATCGCGGCGAAGCCGCGCGCCATCTGCAGCGCCGTAACCGCAATGCCCTGGCCGAAGCTCGTCGTCATGAGATTGATGCGCGACCAGTTGCCGACCGGGCGCAGCATGCCGCCGACCTCCGCGGGCAGATCGACGCCGGTCGGTTTGCCGAAGCCGAGATCGGTGAGGAAGGCGTGGAACTTGTCGCGCCCGAGACGCTCGCCGATCTTGGCGGCGGCAATGTTGCTCGACACGGCGATCGCCTCCGCCATCGTGAGCCAGCCGTGACGGTGATGGTCGTGGATGACCCACTTGCCGACCGGCATCGCGCCGTTCTCGCAGAAGATCATCTCGTCGGGGCGGGCGACGCCGTTCTCGAGCGCCGCCGCCGCGAGGATCGCCTTGAAGGTCGAGCCGGGCTCGTAGAAGTCGTTGATGGCGCGGTCGCGGCGATGGGCGGCCGGCACTTTGCCGCGGTCGTTCGGGTCGAAGGTCGGCACGTTGGCGAGCGCCAGGATCTCGCCCGTCCAGGGATCGAGCACGATCGCCGTGCCGGCCACGGCCTGCGCCTCGCGCACGCCGCTTTCGAGCGCGCGCTCGGCGATTGCCTGCAAGCCGACGTCGATCGTGAGCTGCACGGTGGCACCGTCGAGCGATCGCGGGTCGTCGATGCCGTCGGTCAGGATCTCGCGCCCGAGCGCGTCGCGCTCGATCTCCAGTGTCCGGGTGAGCGCCCGCAAGTCTTGCTCGTAGACCCGCTCGATGCCCTCGATGCCGCGGAGATCGACGCCGGCGACGCCGAGCACCTGAGCCGCGGCCGAGCCGTGGGGATAGAAGCGGCGGGCTTCCGTCACCTCGCCGAGGCCGGCGATGGCGAGCCCGTGCACGGCGGATTGCTCGCGCGGCGTCACGGCGCGCTTCAGCCAGACGAAGCCGGCGTCGCTCGTGAGCTTCGCGGCGATCATGCCCGCCGGCATGCCGAGGGCGGCACTGAGCACGCCGGGCGCGCGGGTCTTGTCGGCCGCCGTCACACGCCGCGGACGAATGTACAGCGAGGGACGCTCGACGCTCGACGCCAGCGTCTCGCCGTGGCGGTCGAGAATGGCGCCACGATGCGCGGCGATGTGAATCTGCTCGTGGTGCTGACGGCGTGCCAGCGCGGCCAGATCGGGGCTGTCGGTCAGGGTGAACTGCACGATCCGCATCGCGACCATCGCCAGCAGGACCGCGATGCCGCCCCCAACGGCGAGAATCCTGGCCTTCACGGCACGCTCACGATCTGGCCCGGGCTCGGCGGGGCCATGCCGAGGCGCTCCCGCGCCAGCGTTTCGAGCCGACGCGGCGAGGTCAGCGTCGCGATCTCGATCTCGAGCTCGCGCTGCTCCTGCTCGAGCCGATGCGCGAGGCGGCGCGCGGTCGAAAGCTCGTACCCCCCGTCCACGACCTGCAACCGGACCCAGACGAGCAGGAGCGCGACGCCGAAGACCATGAGCGCACCGAGCATCACCGCGACCGTCAGGCGGCGCTCGCCGGCGTTCGGGCGGGCCCGCATCCCGGCGACGGAATTGGAGGCCGCGGGTCGCCCGCTCGGTTGTCCCGAACGGCCCCAGAAGATCGGCAGGCGTCGCGTCGCGACGGCAGCGATGTTCATGCTCATGCCAACACCTCCACGGCGCGCAGCCGCGCCGAACGCGCCCGTCGATTGGTGCGGACTTCCTCTTCGGAAGGAGTCACCACTTTGCCGGTCAAGATCTTCACGCGCGCCCGCGCGCCGCAGACGCAGCGCGGGAGCGCCGGCGGACAGGTGCAGCGCTCGATCCACGAGCGCATCGCCTGCTTCACCATGCGGTCCTCGAGCGAATGATAGGCAATCACCACGAGGCGACCGGCGGGCCGCAACCAGTCGAGCGCGTGGGCGAGAAACGTCTCGAGGTGATCGAGCTCGCCATTCACCGCGATCCGCAGCGCCTGGAACACGCGCGTCGCCGGATGCGTGCTGCCGCGTTGGCGGACGATGCGGGCAATCAGCTCCGCGAGCTCGGTCGTGGTCGTGAAGGGCGTGTCGATGCGGTCGTTCACGATCGCTCGCGCGATCCGCCGCGACGCCGACTCCTCGCCGTAGCGCCAGAAGAGGTCGGCGAGCTCACGCTCATCCAGCGTGGCGACCAAATCGGCCGCCGACGGGCCTTCGCCGGCGTGCATCCGCATGTCGAGCGGGCCACCGGCGCGAAAACCGAAGCCGCGCGCCGGATCGTCGAGCTGCCGAGAGGAGAGGCCAAGGTCGAGCAGGATCCCATCGGCGCCCGTGCGTTGCGCTGCAGTGAGCGCGGCGCCGAGCTCGCTGAAGTTGCCGTGGAAGGTTTGGAACCGCGATCCGAATGCGGCGAGACGACGGGCCGTCAGCTGCAGGCTCAGCGCGTCGCGATCGATGCCGAGCACTGCGATCGATGCGTCGGCCTCGAGCATGCGCTGCGAGTGACCGCCGTCACCGAGTGTTCCGTCAACGTAGAGGCCGCCCGGTTTCAGGTGGAGGAAGCGTAAGGCTTCCTCCACCATCACCGGAGCATGTCGTCGACCGCTCTCCGCCTCCGCATCCACCCCACATCCACCCGGAGTAGGCCGAAGATGGTCCTCCGACATGTCGTTTCACCTTGTCTATAGATCGGGCGCGCCCGGCGACCCCCCGGTCCGCTACTCCGGGCGCGCCCGTTCTCCACCACCACCCCACCGCTCCACCACTTCGTCCGAGCGAGCTCAGAGGTTCAGTTCCTCGAAGATACCGTCACCTTCGGCTGCCTCTGCATCAAACTCGCCCATCGCTTTCCGGTAATTCTCCTCGTCCATCATCCGAAACATCTGCGAATGCCCCGACACCACCACGTCCTTCTTCAAGCCGGCGTGCTGTCGCAACGTCGTCGGCAACAAGATGCGGCCTGCCGAGTCGATCTCGGAGCGATGTGATCGCCCGATGTAGCCCATCTGGAAACGAATCGACTTGGCGCCAAACTTCGGAAGCGCTTCGAACTTTGCGAGCAGCTTCTGCCATTCCGCGTAGGGGTAGACGTCGATGCAGCGCTGCCCCAAAACGGTGAACGGCGCGAGAATGAGGCGGTGATCGTCGATGAGCTGATCGCGGAAAGTCGCAGGCACGCTGATGCGCCCTTTTCCGTCGATCGTGTGATCAAAGTTCCCGCAGAGGTCCACACCGGCTCCACCAACCTCATCTCACTGTCTGCCACTTGATCCCACCGAACCACCACTTCATCCCACCCGGGGGACGTCTTTAAGGAACTGCATGCCGAGTGTCAAGAAAAATGTGCGGAGGGTGCGTTTTTCTTTTTTGTGGCGGGATTTCGAGAGCGTCGGACCGGGCCTATAAGCCGGATCCTGTGCGCTTCCCCGAAGGGAAACCGACGGTCATTCCTCTAGGCCGGCCATTGCTGGACGGCTCAAGCGACCATACCCGAGGGCCTACGGCGGGCAACCGAACCCTCTTATTTGATCTTGCTCCGGGTGGGGTTTGCCGAGCACCCCGGGTCTCCCCTGGGCCTGGTGAGCTCTTACCTCACCGGTTCGCCCTTACCGACGGCGCGAAGCCGCCGGCGGTTTCATTTCTGTGGCACTTTCCCCGTCTCGCGACGAGCCGCCGTTAGCGGCCACCCTGCCCTGCGGAGTCCGGACTTTCCTCCCGACGGGATGATCCCGACCGGCGACCGTCCAGCCCGGTCCGACTTTCTCTCGAAGGACGCACAGTGCCGGGAGCGTGTGACGCCCGCAAGCCCGGACGCACGCAGCTAGGGTCTCAGTTCGATTCTCGCGGCAGCGATTGGTGCAGCCGGCGGGCGGATCGGGGATGGCCTTGGGTGGCGGCCGGCGGGTGGGTCGGGGATGGCCTCCTACGGTCGCGCGGTCGCGGAAACCCGGCGACCGTAGGAGCACGCCCTGACCCACCCACAGGCGACACCGCCCAACGCCGGGCGGCTCGAAACGTCCGGACTATCCTAAAATGGAACACTTTTGTGTGGGTACGGCTGTGTTCGACCTTGTGAGACTCGGAGTCGCCACAGTATCCCTGGCGACTTGCTCCGGGGGCACCTGTGACTCGCTTCGACCTGATGATCGTCGGCGGTGGCCCCGCTGGATCGGCGGCGGCACTACAGATCGCGACGCGCGACCCACAATTGGCGACGCGCACCCTGCTGATCGACAAAGCCGTCTTCCCTCGCGACAAGCTCTGCGGCGGCGGCGTCATCCGGCAGGCAGACCGCTATCTTTCCTACCTCGGCGTCCGGATCGACGTCCCGTCGGTGGCGATCCACACGCTCCGCTTCGAGTACGAGGGTGGCCGCTCGCTGCATCATGAGCGGAACGCCTTCCGTGTCGTCCGCCGTGACGAGTTCGATCATGCGCTGCTCGCCGCCGTAAAAGCGCGCGGCGTCACCGTGCGCGAAGGTGAATCCGTCCGATCCCTCGCCCGTCACGACGACGGCGTCCACGTCGTCACGACGGGCGGTGAGTACGATGCGCGCATCGTGATCGGCGCCGACGGTGCGAACAGCGTGGTCCGCCGCCTCCTCGTACCAAACGCGGGCAAGAGCCAGCGGTTCGTCGCGCTCGAGGTCTTCACACCGCGCACCGCGGGCGAATCCACGCCCGACCTCGCCGCGACGGCCGTGTTCGATTTTCGCCCGGCCGCGCACGGGTTGCAGGGATACTACTGGGACTTTCCTTCTCTCCATGCGGGCGAGCCGCGCATGAATCGCGGCGTCGGCGGGCGCTCGTGGCCGACGCACACGTCGCTCCGACGCGTCCTCGACGACGAGCTGCGGCAACGCGGGCAACGGCCGACCAACGGAGACCTCCGTGGCGCCACGATTCCGATCTACGACCCGCGGCTGCCGCAGGGCGCCGCCAACGTGCTCCTCGCCGGCGACGCGGTCGGCGTCGATCCGTGGCTCGGGGAAGGCATCTCGATCGCGATCGGCACGGGGCTCGTCGCCGGCCACGCGGTGATCGAGGCGCTCGGACGCGGCGGGCTCGACTTCGGACAGCATCACCGCCGAATCGCGCGGAGCGCCGTCGGTACGACGCTCCGACGGAATCGCATCACGGCGCGCGGCTTCTACCGTGCAAGCAACCAGGCAGGCGCGCTCGGCGCCTGGATCGGCGGGCAGACGACGGCATGACGCAAGATCGAGATCGACCGGTCATCATCCTCGACACGAGCAGCATGCTCGGGTCGATCACGCGGAACGCCGCCAACGAGCCTACGAGCCTCGAGCTCTTCGCCAACGTCGTGGCGCTGCTGGAGCACTGGCAGCCGCGCGCGCGGATCGGCGCGACGATCGACGTCGACGCGAGCCCCAAGAACCCCCTCCCGAGCTTGCTCCGCGCGAACGGTGTGCTCGACTTCTTCGACCGCGATTTGCTGCTGGCGAGCGCGGCGCTTCCGGCGACGCGCGTCACGGCGGAGATGCGCGTCTTCGCGAGCGGAGGACGCGTCGAGCGCAGCGCCGCCATGGAGGCCGGCTATCGCGTGGTTCCCCATCTGGGTCTCATCGACGAGGCGCTGGCTGGCGAGCCGCTCTGTTACGCGCAGCTACGCGTCAAGCGCGGCCATGGGACCATCGACGACGTCGTCCGCTCTCTCCCGATCGCGCCCGTCCACCGCCCCGCGACGGAACGCAACACGCTCTATGTGATCACGTCGGCACGGACGCTCGATCGCCTGCGTCAGCTCGGGTCCGACGCGATGTGGGTGAAGGCCTACCAACACCCGGCCGATACCGCGCAGGGCGCGCCGGCGGACACCGACCTCTTCTTCGTCCACGAGTGCCTCGACGCCTCGTCAGAGGCCGCCGCCTTCCGTGCCGCGGTGAAGAAACAGGTGAAGATCCGGTGGCGCCAGGACGACGGGATGGTGCTCGCCCTCGACGCTACGCAAGCGATCGACGACTTCCATCCGCCGCACGGCGGCTGCGGCCGGGTACGCCTGTTCGTTCCCACGCGCGCAGTGCTGCGCGAGCCCGAGATTCGCCTCCCCGAGATCCGCCGCGCCGAGGCCGCGCGCGTCGCGCGCCCTGCAACCCAACCCGCCGGCTTGCCGGCGGCGGCGCAGACGATCATCGCCGGGCTCGACGCCAAGATGATCGACGACCACTGGCGCTGTTGGGTCGGCAAAGCGCCACTGCCCGCCGGGGGTTCGCCGATCGTCAGCCGGCACGTGAACCATCCCGACAACGTCCGGGCCGTCGACGCGCTCGTGTCCATGCTCGCCCGTATCACCGGCAATCCGGCGCGGAAGCTCGACATTCGCTCGCACAGCCGCTGGTACAACGTCGAGGCCACACTGCGCGGCACGAGCGCGAAGGAGTTCGTCGCGGTGAGCGCGCACCTCGACTCGATCGCGCTCGACAGCGCGAAGGTCGCGCCGGGGGGCGACGACGATGCGAGCGGTATGGCCGCCGTCCTCGCGATCGCCACCATCCTGCGGAAGCTCACGGACACATTCGGCAAGCCGAAGCGCGACGTCCGCTTCCTCTTCTTCAATGCCGAAGAGCTCTACATGATCGGCAGCAACGACTACGCGGTCGGGTTGACGCGGAAGACCAACGCGTCCGTCCCGGTCGCCCTGATCCAGCTCGACATGGTCGGCGTGCCGTCGAGCCTCGCGCCGACACGCACCTGGGAGCTGCATCCGCCCGGCCCCGACGACTATCGCACGACGCTCTCACCGAGCGCGCGCAACCGCAGCCTCGCGATCGCCGATCTCATCCAACGCTGCGGCGCCGCGGACCCCAAGCCCTACGCGATCGATTCCCCGGTCAAAAAGGGCGCCACGCAAGACCCCTTGGCGAAGCGGAGCGATCACAGCTCGTTCCTGCTCTACGGATTTCCGGCATGCGCGGTGACCGAGGACGCGTTCGGCGTCGACGCCAACACGGACCCGGCCTTCGCCCACCGCTATCACCGCAAAGCCGACGTCCACATCGACCCGGAATACACCGCGACGATCGCGCGCGCCGTCGCCGGCGCGCTCTGGCTTCTCGCGAACGACGGCGAAGGACCGCGCACCAGCTCGCCCACCTCGCTCACCGCAAGCACCTCACGCACCTCACTCACAGAAGAAGGAGAATCGTCAGTCATGTCGAAGACCATCGTGGAGTTGATTCAAGATTTCGCCGACAGCCAAAGCGTGCGTTCCCCGATCCTCAAGAATCACGACGCCGGCTTGACCGGCTATGGTGTGAGCTCCGAGGCCGTCGCCGCCCTCGGATCCATGGAGCTCAGCGAGATCGTTCCCGTGCTGCTGACCGAGCTCACGGATCTGGACATCAATGCCGCCAGGGATCTGGTCGACGCCCTCTCCAGGAAGAAGGCGGAAATCCAACCGGCGCCCGCCGCCTTTGCGGCCTTGGCCCGCGCCGCCGGCGCCTACAGCTCGAGCGGCATCCACATCTTCGAAGTGACCGTCGTCAACGGTGGTCCCGTTCAGGTCAACCAGGAGACGACGTTCACCATCCGGGGCAACGGCTACGACTTCGGCCCCGACCTGCCGGAAGTCCGGTTCGTACGGCCCGACCAGGGCGAGCTCAGCGACGAGATCGCGGCGACCGTCGACGGCGTTCGCGCCGACGTGGATCTGAGCGAGTACGTCACGGCCCGCGTCACCCTCACCAAGACCGGCAGCTGGTGGGTGCACATCAAGAACCACGACAGCGACTGGGCGACGGACCACCGGGACATGAACAAGATCATCGTCCCCTGAGCCGGCCATGCTGCTGAACGTACGCGAGGGGTGCCGCCTCGGCGGCCTCTTCGCGTCGTCAAGATTGCTGAGCGATGCGGCTCGGGCGCGTCTCGACGGCATCGCCCCCATCCTCCCCCGCTCGTACTCGTCCGGCACTTTCGAAGTACGGCTCGATGGCGCCGAGCAGGTCGACTACCAGATCTGCTTCACCGCCCGGTCCGGCGGTCGCGCGCAGCTGCACCGATGGCTCGCCGACCTCGATCTCGCGACCGTCGACACCGCCTGGCGGCGCTCGCTCGAGTTCTTGCGGTTCTGGTCGACGCCGGGCTCGCGCGTACACGATCATGCACCGGCAGCATGGCTCGAGCTCGATTGCCGACTCGACGACCCGGCTCCGCCGGTGCCGTTCCCATTCTTCTCGCTGCCGCCGCCCTGGGAAGACGTGCGCCTCCCCCGTGACGAGACGTGGGCGACGCTGGTCGAGGGCTGGGATCGCCTCACGGAAATTCCCGCCCGCGCGGCCGAGCGGCAAACGCTCCGGGGCGTGCTCGAGGCGCTCCCGCCGTCCGGGTGCGTAATCCACACGGCGCTCCGGCCGGTCGGACGCTCGCACGTCACGCGGCTCATCCTGCGCATGCCCGTGACGGAGATCGCGCCCTACCTGGCGCGCGCCGGCTGGTCGCACCCGATCACGCCGTTCGCCGCATTCGTCGATCGCCTGTGCCCGGCGAAGATCGCGCATTCGGTCCAGCTCGACGTCAGGGAAGACGGGATCGGCCCGCGCATCGGCCTCGAGTTCTTCTACGATGCGGCGCCGCGCGACGATCCGCGCTGGCGGGCGCTCTTCGAGCGCCTGCTCGCGGACGGGGCCTGCACTCCCGAGCGCCGTGCGCAGGTCGAAGCCTGGGTCGGTGTGCCGACGGCGGAACCCGTCGCGGCGGCACACTTCGAATGGGTGCTGCGGGGATTGCTGGTGAAGGTCGTCTACCACCCCGGGGCACCGCTCGAGGCCAAAGCGTATCTGCCGTTCTGCGTGAACCCGCTTCTCGATTCACTCCCACGCACCGGGCGCGTAGATGCCAGCCCAGCGCTCGGGGCGGACGACCCCGAGCGCGCGCATGCGGCCGTCGGCGTCGGCGCCGAGCGCGCGGCCATCGTTCCCAGCGAGTAGCGCCGCCCGTCGGACGTCCGCGGTCGCGGCGTGCAGCTGCATGCCCGCCTGCCGGCCGACGGTGGCCGCCTGCTCGAGCGCGACCATCGCATCGGCGCGTCGCCCCCGTACGCTCGCGATGCCGGCGGCGAGCAGGTGCGCGCGAACGCCAGCGTCGTCGCGACCTTCGTGACGGAGCCGGCGCACGTCGCGCTCCACCGATCGCAAGAGCCGCGCCGTGTGCGCCTGGCCATGGATCGCCACCGCCAGCGTGAGGCGCGCGCGCAGATCGCACGCGTCGATCCTCGGCAACGACACCCGCAGCAATCCCGATCGTCGCAGCGACGGCCAGATCGCGAGCACGCGCTCGTACGCGCCCTGGGGATCGCCCTCGTAGAGATCGCACCACGCTTCCTGGCGCAGCGCGTAGAGATGCTGCAGATGGAACCCGCCCTGGGTCCACATCGCCCCGGCCTTGCGCGCGAGCGGCCGGGCGAGCGCGACCTCGTCGAGTGCGAGGTACGCCGTCGAAAGATGCTGCGAGGCGCCGATCTCGCTGTAGACCGCGTCCAGCTCCGCGGCGTTCTGCACCAGGTCGCGTCCGCGCCGGGCAAGCTCCCGCATGTCGCCGAGCTCTTCGATCGCCCGGAGCGCGATCACCCGGGCCGTCAGGCTCTCGAACGCCGCCCCACGCCAGCGTTCGGCGAGCAGCGCGGCACCCGCGTCGCACTGTTCGAGCGCGTGCCGCCACCGACCGGAGATCATGGCGACCTGGCCGAGCGCAACGTCGATGGTACCGCGGAGGAGCGGCGCCCGCGTCTCCGCGGCCAGATCCTCGGCGGCGCTCACCATGCGCGCCCCCAGCCGCCGCAGCACCGATCCCCCGATCACCGAGAGCGAGCCGCCGACGGCCGCGAGCGCGCACCCGAGGCGCACGGGCTCGGCGGCCCGCAAGGCGTAGCGCAGCGCCTGGACGAGAAAATGGACGCCGCGGACCGCGTCGGCGTCGACGAGACATTTGCCCGCCGAGTAGCACGCGTCGACGCGCAGCAGCTCCTCGGCCGTCGCCGGCTCTCGGCGCGCCGTCGGCTCGATCCCGTGCAGCAAGAACCACACGAGCTCGCGCGCAACCGTCACCGTCGCGCGCAGCGGGGTCGCAGGATAGTCGAGCCCGAGATCGTCGAGCAGCGCCGTCAGCAGCGCGACGCCCTCTTCCATGCGCCCGGCCGCCAACCGTTGCTCCGTCGCGCGCCGCCGGAGCTCGAGCGCTTCCCGGCGCGGCGCACCCGGGACCGCGGCGAGAAAGGCGTCCGACGCCTCCGCAAAACGAGCGGCGTTCGCCAAGGCGTCCCCTTCGCGCGCGAAGAGCCCGCGCCGCCACGCGTCGTCGCGCGGATCCCACTCGCGGGCCTTGCGGTACAGCTCGGCGGCGCGCATGAACGCCAACGCTTCGGCCGCTTTGTCGGCAGCAGCCACGGCACAGTCGGCGGCCTTGGCGTAGGCCCCGGCGCCGTGGAAGTGCACGGCGAGCACGTCGGGGGTCGCGCGCCCGGTCGCCTCGAGCGCGGTCGCCAAGGCGGCGTGACAGGCCGTCACCTGATCGCCGGCCAGCCGGTCGAGCACGCTCTCGCGGATGCGATCGTGGTACGCCTCGATGCCCGTCTGCTCTCCGACGGTCGTCGTCCGAACCAGGCATTCGCTCTCGAGGAGCGCGACGATCGCGCGTCCCGCCTCGCCGTCGCGCGAGGCCTGCAACACGACGCTCCGTTCGAGCGGTGCGCCCGCGACGGCGACCAGCTCGACCAGGCGACGCGCGCGCACGGGAAGGTCGGCGATCCGTCGAACGATCGCGTCGGCGAAACGCACCTCCGGTGGCATGCCATCCCCGGCGTCCAGGCCATGGTCGAGCAGGCGCGCCATCTCGGCGACGAAGAGCGGCGAGCCCCGCGACTCCGCCGCCATCACCGCGGCGACCCCGCCCGCACGCCGCGAGGGCGGGCTCAAGCGCCGCGCCAGCTCTTCGGCATCGGCGCGGCCCAACGCGTCGACGGTGATCGTGTGGACCGGGACTGGCTCGCCGGTTGCGGCTTTCAAGCTCTGCAGCGTGGCCAGCGCGGCGATCCCCGCCTCGTCCTCGCTGCGATAGGAGAAGATCCACACGACCGCGGGGGCTCCCGGCGCACGCACCAGCTCGGCGAGGAGCGCCGCGCTGTCGCCGTCCCCCCACTGCAGATCGTCGATCCAGAGCACGAGCGGCGCCTGGGCCGCGAACCGCCCCAGCAATTCGCGGAGCGCCGCGAACGCGCGGCGGCGGAGCTCGGTCGCGTCGATCGCAGCGGGCCCATCGACGGCATCAGGCAAGCCGGTCGCACCGGTCGCCGCACGCAGCTCCGTCGCCGCGACGATGGCCGGCACCCGCCCCATCACGGGGAAGACCGTCACGAGCGCTCCGACGTGCTCCGGCACGAGCGGCCGTACGACCTCGTCGCCGAGATGGACGAGCAACCGGCTGAACCCGTCGACGATCGCGTCGAACGCCTTGTACGGCACCGACTCGCGCGGATGGCACCGGCCGCGGAGCGCCACGACCCGCTCCCGCTCGAGCTCATCGAGAAAGCGCCGGACGAGCTCGGTCTTGCCCATGCCCGAGAGCCCACGCACGCAGACGACGTGCGCCCCGCCCGCTCGGCTCTGCGCCGCGACCGCGCGCAGCGCTTGCAGCTCCGGGTCGCGGCCGAGGAACTCACGGCCCCCGCCGCGCGGACGATCGATGGCGGTCGGCGTCGGGGCCGCGGCGCGAAAGTGCTCGAGCGCAGCGCGCAAGCTCGGACGCCGATCGGGCTCGAACTGCAGCAACCCGGCCGTGAGCTCATCGAGCCACACCGGCACCGTCGGCACGACCTCGCGCATCGGCCGGAGGGAACGGGACGCCTGCATGAGCGCCGCCTGCCCAAACGGCAACGCGCCGGTGAGTGCCTCGTAGATCACGACGCCCACGGAATAGAGATCGGCGGCCGTGCCGATCGCCTTCCCCCACATCGCCTCCGGCGGCATGTACGCGAACGTGCCGGCGGCGGCGCTCGGCATCACGCTCTCGCCTTCGGCGCCGACCGCGACCACCAGATCGAAATCGAGCAGCACGACGCGGCCGTCACACGTCACCCGCACGTTCGACGGCTTCACGTCGCGATGGAGCCGGCCCGCGCCATGGACCGCCTGCAATCCCGCGAGCAGCTGTACGCCGGCATTCAGGAGTCGGGCGATGACGTCGTCGGGCGTCGCGGCGCTCCGCACGTACTCGACGAAATCGACGCCGTCGACGTACTCCATGGTGAAGCCGCTCAAGGTCTCGTCGACCACGAGGTCGAAGAGCTGCACGAGATTCGGATGCACGACGCCCGCGAGCGCGCGGAACTCCTGCTTCAGCCGATAGACCTGCGCAGGAGCGAAGTCCTGCAGGGTCTTCAGGGCGACGGGGACGCCGATTTCCTCGTCGTGGACCTTGTAGACCTGGCCCATGCTGCCGCGTCCCAAGAACGACAGGGGCTTGAAGCGCGGGTGAACGATCTCCGGCGCTTCAGGCGCGGGTGGCGGCCGACGGTCCACGTGTCACCGCAGATTGCGGCGCGGGACCGGCCGACCGAGAAGCCGAAACGGTGGAACCGTCGTCAGGCCGGCGCCGCCGCTTCGGGCGGGCGAACGTACAGGATGCGGTGACAACTCGGGCATTGGATCACGCGCGTGTTGCGGTAGATCTCGTTGGCGAGCTGCGGGGCCACGCGCATGTGGCAGCCTTCGCACGTGCCGCCGCGGATCTCGACGACGGCCTGGCCCTTCTTGCGCAAGAGAATGGTCTCGTACTGGCGCCGCAAGGGCGCTTCGAGATCGGCCGCGAGCGACTCACGCTGACTCCGCGATGCTTCGAGCCCCGCCGAGAGCTCTTCGATCTCGGTGTCGGTGCGCGTCTTCTCGGCGTTGCGTTTCGCCTCGAGCGCTTCGTACGCGGTGGTGAGCTCGGCCTCACGCGCCTTCACGACGTCGAGCTGCTCGAAGATCATCATGAGGCCTTCTTCCATCAGGCCGGTGCCTTCTTTGGCGACTTCGATCTCGCGCCGGACCGCGGAAGCTTCCTTCTCGTTGCGAATGCGGTTGAGACGCATCCGCCGGTCTTTCATCTTGGCTTCTTCGTCGGCGAGGGTGCCTTCGATGTCACGGCGCTTCGCTTCGAGATCGGCGCGTTCCGCGCGGCAGACATCCAAAGCCTGCTTCTGCACCGCGAGCGCACCGTCGAGGTCGGCGAGATCATGCCGGAGCAACTCGATTGCATCCGTACGCTCACGAAGTTGCAGATCGATGATCTGAAGATTTACCAGCAGCTCGATCTGATTTCCCAATCGCTCTCCTCGACACCGTGAAGAATGGGCCCACCAGGACTCGAACCTGGGACCAACCGGTTATGAGCCGGTCGCTCTAACCAACTGAGCTATAGGCCCACCGAAAGGCTCCGAAATCCTTGGCACGCAACCGTCCTCGCATAGCGCAGGTCGGGTGGCCCGTCAAAACGTCCGGGCGAAATTTGTCTGATGCGGTGGTCACTCGTCCGCGAAATCCTGCACGTGCTTCCGCCGAGCGGGATGGCGGAGCTTCCGAATCGCCTTGGCCTCGATCTGGCGGATCCGCTCGCGGGTGACGGCCAGCATCTGACCGACCTCCTCGAGGGTGTGGTCGATGCGTTGGCCTATGCCGAACCGCATCCGCAGCACCCGCTCCTCGCGCGGCGACAACGTCGCGAGCATTCGTTCAGTCTGAACGCGGAGATGCGCGACCGCGACCGCCTCGCTGGGCGAAATCGTCCGTTGATCGGCGACCAGGTCCCCGAGCAGGCCGTCGCCGTCCTCGCCGACCGGCGTTTCGAGGGAGATCGGCTCCTGCACGATCCCGAAGACGCGCTGCACCCGGTCGATCGGAATCGAGAGCCTTTTCGCGAGCTCGGCCTCGCTGGGCTCGCGTCCCGTCTCCTGGATCAGAACGCGGCGCGCCCGCATCACCCGGTTCATGGCCTCGACCATGTGGACCGGGACCCGGATCGTGCGGGCCTGGTCGGCGATCGCCCGGTTGATCGCCTGGCGGATCCACCACGTGGCGTAGGTCGAGAACCGAAAGCCGCGCCGGTAGTCGAACTTCTCGACCGCGCGCATGAGCCCGATGTTGCCCTCTTGGATGAGGTCGAGAAACGGCAGCCCGCGCTGCAGATAGCGCTTGGCGAGGCTCACCACCAGGCGGAGGTTGGCTTCGATCAGCTGGGTCTTGGCCTGCTCCGCGCGCTGATCCCCGTCGCGAATCACCGCGACCGAACGCGCCAGATCGCCGGCGGAGATCTGGGCCTCGCGCTCGATGGCCCGGAGCTCGCCGAGGGTGGCACGCGCTTCCGTGCCGATCGCCACAGCCTCGGCCGGCGTCACGCGATGACGCGCGAAAAACCGTTCGCCGTCACGCTGGGTCGGGGCCTGATTCAACTTGGCGCCGCTCGGATCGCACGCGTCGGCCATCCGTACGAGCTCGCGGGCCGTGATGCCGAAGCGCTCCTCGAGGCGACGCAGCACGGTCTGACAGCGGACGGCGGCGGCCGCCGCGGAACGAATCGAGCCGACGATCGCCGCGAAGTGCCGGCGCCCGAGCCCGAGTGCCGTGATCGCCGCGACGCGTTCCGCGTCGGCGACCGCTTGGCGTTCCCGCGCCGGTCCGCTCGCCAGCCGACGGACGCACGCGACCCCACGATGAAAATCGACTACGCGCGACGTCAATTCTTCTTCAGTGGCGAGCTCGTCGTCGCCGTCCCCGAGCACCGACCCGAGATCGATCTCCTCCGCCTCGATGCGGCTCGCGAGATCCAGCACGTACGCGAGCGCCAGCGGCGACGCGAGCGCTTCGTTCCGGACTTGCTCACTCGCTTCCTCGATCCGCTTGGCGAGCTCGACCTCGCCTTCGCGCCCGAGCAGCGGGATGCGCCCCATCTCGTGGAAATAGTAGCGGACTGGATCGGCCGGCATCGCCGCGGTCGACCTGACGACGGGCCCGACCGGCTCGTCACCCTCGGCGACGGCGAGCGCGAGCGGCTCTTCACCGATCTCTTCGTCGCCCGTACCGTCGGCGCCGACGACCTCGACCTCGACTTCGACCTCGTCCTCCACGGCGTCGGCCTCGTCGACGAGATCGATCTGCAACGCGCCCAACAAGGTCATCACGCCGTCGATCTGCTCGGCGCTCATCGTGTCGGCGGGAAGCAACTGGTTCACTTCGTCGACGGTGAGGAAGCCCTTGGTCTTTCCGAGGTGGATGATCGCTTGGACTTCTTTGAGCTCGCGGATCTCCACGAAACCTTCCTCAGAGACGTTCGCTGGCTTCGACTTGCCGAAGCTCTTGGAGTTGACGCTGACCTTCGGCAACGGCGTCGACATCACCGTGCGCTTCGGCTTCGCGAATCTGTCGCAGCACGCGCAATCGCTCCCGTTCGCGCGCACGATGACGAAGCTTGGCGAAGCAGTCAACGACAATTTGCTTTCGCATCGCTTCGTCGTCGTTGTTCTCGAGCAAACGTCCCGCGATGCGCGCCGCCGTCGCGTCGTCGAGTCGTCCGAGCGCCGTCGCGGAATCGATCGCGGCACCCGCGCGCGCCGCCGCGACGAGGTCCGACGCGAGGGTGCGCCACGGTCCCTCATCGAAACACGTGAGCGCGCCTTCGTCATCGACGCTCGTCACGACCGTGGGATCTTGCAACATCAACGACACCAGGAGCTCTTCCGCATCCGCCGCCTGCCCCGGCGGTCGGGGGCGACTCGGCTGCGGGCTCCGCGCCGGCTCACGTGATGTCGGCGTCGCCGCGGGTGCGCGCGTCGCGGGGGCCGGCGCGCCGGCGTTTCGTCGCAGCGATTCTTCCGGCACCCGCAACCGCTCGGCGGCGTGATGCACCGTCATGTCGTACTCGAACGGATCGGCGATCTTGCGGAGCCACGTCGCGACCTGCTGCGCCACGGCGCCACGCTCGGCGACGGTGCTCTCCGGTCGGATCGCGCGATCGAGATAGAAATCGAGCAGCGGCGTCGCGCCGGCGAGCAAGGCCATCGTCGCTTCGGCGCCCTCGCGCTGCACGAACGTGTCGGGGTCGTCGTTCGGCGGCAGGAATGCCCCGTGGCCGAAGAGCCCGGCTTCGAGAAACGTCGCGAGGCTCTTCTCGGCGGCGCGTGCGCCGGCCGCATCACCGTCGAAGCACACGACGATATCGCGGCTGAAGCGGCGGAGCACGTGCAGCTGATCGACGGTGAGCGCGGTACCGAGCGACGCGACCGAATGGCTGATCCCGGCTTGGGCGAGCGCCAGGACGTCGAAATAGCCCTCGACCACCACCGCCCGGCCGCTCTTCCGGATGGCCTCGCGGGCTCCCGAGAGACCGTACAGATGCGAGCCCTTTCTATAGAGGGGTGTTTCAGGCGAATTCAGGTACTTGGGCAACTTGGCGTCGGCGCTCGAGGTGCCGGGAATGCTCCGGCTCCCAAACCCGACGACGCGACCGGCCGAGTCGGTGATCGGGAACATCAGCCGGGCGCGAAAGCGGTCGTAGTGCCCCGCCCCGCCTTTGCGCTCGCTCACCAGGCCGAGCTGCTGCGCCAACGCGAGCGGCCGACCGGCGGCGCCGAGCTCGGGATCGGAGCCGAGCGCCTCGCGCAGTCGACGCGCCAGGACGTCACCGCCACCCGGCGCATACCCGAGCTGGAAATGATCGGCGGTCTCGCGGCCGATGCCGCGCTCTTGCAAATAGGTCCGTCCGGCTTCGGCTTCAGACGCATCCCAGAGATAGCGCTGGAAAAAGCTCGCGGTCTTCTCGTTCAACCGGAAGAGCGCCTCGCGGCGCCGGATCGCCGGATCGTCGTCGCCGCGCTCGGGCAACGTGATCCCGTAGCGCCGGGCCAGTCGCTCGACGACGTCGGGGAACGGCAGGTTCTCCATCTTCATGATGAAGGTGAAGACGTTGCCCCCGGCGCCGCAGCCGAAACAGTGAAAGATGCCGCGCTCCTCGTTCACCGTGAACGACGGCGACTTCTCGGCGTGGAACGGACAGAGGCCGACCTGATTCCGGCCGACCCGCTTCAGGCCGACCTGCGCGCCCACGACCTCGACGATGTTGGCACGATCGCGGATCTCGGCGAGCGTCGACTCGGGAATGAGGCCGCGCATGGCTCAGCTCTCGATCGGCGTCGGCGGCGCGACCGGCAGCGGCGCGGGCGCGGGCAACCGACGCTCGTCGACGGCCCCGCGACCATCGTCGGTGATCTCGAGGATCGGCTGCATCAAGACCGAGTCGGCGCACGCCCGCGCGAGCGCGTTCGGCGGCGTGATGGCGCGCACGACCGCCACTGCCATCACGACCAGGGCCGCGCCCTTGGCGGCGCCGAAGAGAATTCCCCCGACGCGATCGAGCGGCGACAGCAAGGTCAGCCCGAGCACGCGATGCACGAGCATGCCGGCGAGCTTCGCGAGCAACGCCACGCCGACGAAGATGCCGCCGAACGCGAGCGCCGGGCGCGCGATGTCGGGAACCTCGGGCGGCAACATCACCGCGGCATCCGCATACATTGCCGCTGCAGCCGCGACACCGCCGACCAAACCGATCAGCGCGAAGATCTCGCGCGAGAAGCCGCGCTGAAATCCGCGTAGCGCGAAGAGCGCCAGAACGACTGCGAGGACCACGTCGATCCGATTCACTACCGGAACCCTCGCTGTACTACGTCACCCGCCTCCGTCTCCGCCCCGCCCCTCGTGCCCACGAACCCGCCGACGCTTCCGTCCTACCCTCGACCAAAACGCTCGACGGCGGGCACCGCACATTTGCGCGGCTGCCCGCCGTCGTCACATCACTGCGCGCTATCGTGTTTCGTTCGACTCGCTCGTCGAAGCGCGCGCTTCTTCGCCGCCAAGGCTTTTTTCTTTTTCTTCACACTTGGCTTCTCGTAATGCTCACGCTTCCGCAGCTCGGCGAGGAGTCCGGCCTTTTCACATTGCTTCTTGAAGCGCCGAATGGCGCTCTCGATCGGCTCGCTATCCTTGACCCTTACTCCGGGCATGCAATATTTCACCCCCCTCCGGTGAAACGTGGAGTGGTTCTATTCAAAAGTTGTGGATGGAACGACGATCCCCGATTGGTGGTGCAGCGTCACTTTCAGGGGAGCCGGGTACACTAAACGAAATCGGGGGGGAGTCAAGAAAATCGTGCGTACACGCAGCGACGTCAGCGTCACACCACCACGCATCGGTGGTGCCGGCAGTGGGTGCGAGTCGTTCACGCTCCCGAACGGTCTCCATGTCATCGTCCGCGAAGATCATTTCGCGTCGGTCGTAGCCCTCCAGGCGTGGGTGAAGGTCGGCGCCGCCGACGAGGAGGAGCCCGAAGCCGGCGTTGCGCACGTGCATGAGCACATGCTGTTCAAGGGTACCGCGCGCCGCGGGGTCGGGCAGATCGCCGCCGAGGTCGAGTCGTCGGGCGGCAACATCAACGCGTTCACGACCGCCGATCATACCGTCTACCACATCGTGCTCGCCGGCCGGCACTTCACGACCGGCCTCGACATCCTCGCCGACGCGCTTCGCAATTCCACCTTCGATGCCGCCGAGCTCGCCCGCGAGCTCAAGGTCGTGATGGAGGAATGGAAGCGCTCGGAGGACATGCCGGTGTCGCGCGGCTACACCGAGCTCTTCCGGCGCGCGTTCGCCGCCCATCCGTACGGCCGGCCCGTCATCGGCTGGAAGAAGACGATCGAAGCGCTCGATCGGAAGAAAGTGCTGTCGTTCTTCCGCCGCTGGTACGTGCCCAACAACGTCGTGCTCGTGGTCGTCGGCGACGTGAGCCCGGCGCTCGTCCGCGAGCAAGTCGAGAAGCACCTCGGGGACTGGGAAGGCGGGCGCCTGCCCGTTCGCCAGCGCCCGGCCGAGCCGCCGCAGCGCGCGCTCATCCGTTCGGCGATCTCGATGCCGGTGCAAGAGCACCATCTGATGCTCGGGTTCCGCGTGCCGTCGGGACACGACCCCGACGCCGTGCCGCTCGATCTGCTCTCGTACGTCCTGGCCGGCGGCGAGAGCACGCGACTCGTGACGACGCTCGAAGCCCAGAAAGAGCTCGTGAACTCGATCTCGGCGTTCGCCTATACGCCGCAGGACCCCGGCATCTTCGTGTTCTTGGCGTCGCTCGAACGCGCGAAGATCTCCGCCGCCACGACGGAGATCCTGACCGCGCTCGCCCGTACGCGCACCGAGCTCGTGACCCGCGCCGAGCTCGCCCGCGCTCGCGGCAATCTCGAAAGCGAGTTCGTCTATCGCAAAGAGACGATGCAGGGTCAGTCGCGCCTGCTCGGCTACTCGCAATGCGTCTTCGAGGATCCGTCCTACGAGGCGCGCTACCTCGCCGAGCTCGCGGCCGCCACGCGCGAAGACGTGCAACGCGTCGCGGCGACCTATTTCCGCCCCGAGAACATGATCGCCGTGCTCGTCGGCCCTGACGCCGCCCGCCACCTGCCGAAGGCCGAGCAATTGACCGCACCGCTCGCCGCGACGCCGCCGGTCATCCGTCCGCCGAGCAGCGCGCGCGCCGCGCGTCGTCCCGCCATCCACACGCGCCTCCTCGGCAACGGCGTCCGCCTCGTCGTGAAAGAGCACCACGCGACGCCCCTCGTCTCGATGCGCGCCGTCACGCTCGGCGGCTTGCTCCTCGAACGCGCCGAGAACAACGGCATCAACAACTTCATCGCGGGCCTGCTCACGCGCGGCAGCCGCCACCACTCGCGCGAGAGCTTCGGCCGCGCCATCGATTCGTTGGCGGCCAACATCGACGGGTTCTCGGGTCGGAACTCGTTCGGCCTCCGCGGCCACTTCATGGCCCGCCACCTCGAAGAAGGCACCGATCTCTTCCTCGAAGTCCTGCAGCATCCGACGTTCCCGCAGGAGGAGGTCGAGAAACGCCGGCGCGAGCTGCTGATTGCGCTCTCCCACCGCGACGACGAGCCCGCGTCACGCGCGGTCGAGCTCTTCTATGCGACGCACTTCCCGCGCCATCCGTACGGCATGACGACGCTCGGCGAGCGCGAGTCGCTGACGAGCCTGACGCGCAGCCAGCTCAGCACCTACTACAAGCGCCTGCTCGCCCCGAGCCGGCTCGTCGTGTCGGCCGTCGGCGATCTCGACGCCGGCTGGCTGCTCGATCGCCTCGAAGGCGCGCTCGGCGCGCTGCCGCCGATCCGGCCGCTGCCGCGCCCGCTGCCGACACCGGCGGACGCGCGCATCCAGCGCGTCACGCGTCACCTCGATCGCCAGCAGGCGCATTTCGTCCTCGGCATGCGGGGCGGTCGCATCACCGACTCCGACCGCGCCGTCCTGAAGACCCTCGAAGCGATCCTGTCGCGGCAGGGCGGCCGACTCTTTCTCGAGCTGCGCGATCGGCAAGGGCTCGCCTACAGCGTGTCGGCCTTTGCCTCGGAAGGCGTCGATCCCGGCGTCTTCGGCATCTACTTCGCGTGTGCCCCGAACGTCGTCGAACGCGCGATTGCCGGCGTGCTCTCCGAGCTGGCCCGCCTCCGCGACGTACCGGTTTCGGCCGACGAGCTCGGCGAAGCCCGCAAGTATCTGCTCGGGAGCTACGAAATCTCGCTGCAAACCAACTCGTCGCAATCCGACGAGCTCGCCTTCAATGAGCTCTACGGCCTCGGCATCGAGGGCGGCGAACGGTACCGCGAGGCGCTGACGCACGTGACCCCGGCCGCCATCCAAGCGGCGGCCCGCGGCTATTTCACGCCCAACGCCTACACCCTCGCGATCGTCGGGCCGAAGCCCAAGCCGGCCGCCACCAAGCCGGCCAAGGCCGCGGCAAAGGCGAAGGGCTCACCAGCGAAGAAGCCGCGCGCTAAGCCCGCGAAAGCTGCGCCAGCCCGGCGAAGCGCTCGGGGTAGTCGCTGAAGATCGCGTCGACGCCGAGCGCAATCAAGCGTCGCATCTCGCCCGGCTCGTTGACGGTCCACACCCAGACGTCGAGGCCGCGCACGTGCGCTTCCTCGACGATCCTGGGGTCGAGCCAGCGCCGGCCGGGAATCAGCAACTCGGCGTTCACCTCGTTGGCGAGCGCCAGACCGCGTGTCCGCGGATCTTCGTCGCAGAGCACGCCGAGCCGCGCCCACGGCGCCGCCGCGCGCATGTTGCGCACGCCGGCGGAGTGAAACGACGAGAAGACAACCCATGCGGTCGCCTGCTCCCTCGCCACGAGCGCCGCGAGCCTCGGCTCGATCGCCCCGAGATCGCGCGCGCTCTTGATCTCGACGTTCAACGTCACCCGATCGCGGACCTGCGCCAGCACGTCGGCCAGACGCGGGATGCGCTCGCCGGCAAACTCCGCCGCGAACCACGATCCGGCGTCGAGGGCGGCGAGCTCCGCCGCGGTGTGATCGCCGACCTGCCCTTTCCCATCGGTCGTGCGCTCGAGCGTCTCGTCGTGGATCACGACGAGCTCACCGTCGGCCGAGAGCTGCACGTCGAGCTCGATCGCCTCGGCGCCGAGGTCGAGGGCGGCCGCGAACGACGCGTGGGTGTTTTCCGGCGCGCGCCCCGAGGCGCCGCGATGCGCGATGCCGAGAAAGCCCATCGCCGCTTCGACTAGCGCGATTTGTCAGTGCGTGCGAGCGCGTGGCATAGCGGCGGTCGCATGCCGACATCCCGAGCCGCGACCAAGACGCGCGCCGCCACGAGTGGAACGAAGAAGCCCGCGCCGGCGCCGCGCGCGGCGTGGCTCGAAGCCGCCATCCGCGTCCCGGTGAGCGCCGCCGACAAGGTCGGCGCGCTGCTGATCGAGGCCGGCTCGCAAGGCGTGATCACGGGCGTGCGTGAGCTGGCCAAGGGCGCCCGCCGCCGCACGCACGAAACCGTCCGCGGTTTCTTTCCGAGTCGCGAACCGGTGCGCGCGCGGCTTGCGGTGCGTGCCGCGCTCACACGGGCCCAGGACATCGGCGTGCGCCGCGCCACCGTCAGCTGGCGCGAGCTCGACGCGCGGCTCTGGGAGATGGACTGGCGCGAGCACTTCCAGCCCGTACGCGCCGGTGCGTCGCTGGTCGTCGTGCCACCGTGGGATCGCGGCGACCACGGCAAGCGCAAGCGCGTCGTCATCCATCCCGGCATGGCGTTCGGCACCGGCCAGCACGCGACGACGCTCGGCTGCCTCGAAGCGTTGGAATCGCTGACCAGTCCGCCGCCGGCGCGCGCGCTCGACGTCGGCACCGGCACGGGCGTGCTCGCGATCGCGCTCGCCAAGCTCGGCGTGAAGAGCGTCCTCGCCCTCGACCTCGATCCGCAGGCGATCACGGCCGCGCGCGGCAACGTACGGCGAAACGCCATCGGCGGCCGCGTCAGCCTCGCGTGCCGGCCGCTCGAGAAGGCGGTCCCATTGAAGGCGCGGGGCACGGGCTATCCGCTCGTCGTCGCGAACCTCTACGTCGACGCGCTCGTCGAGCTGGCGCCGGCGATTGCCAAGCGCGTGACGGCGGGCGGCCATCTCGTGACGTCCGGCGTGCTGCGGAGCCAGCAGGCCCGCGTTCGCGCCGCGTACGCACCGCCGCTCTGGCGCCTGCGCTCGGCGAAGCGGCGGGGGGCGTGGGTGACGAGCGTGTTCCAGCGCCGCGCCGGCGCGAGCGCAAAGGCCTGAGCCGTGGCGCGCTTCTTCGTACCCCAACGCGACATCGTCGACGGCAGAGCCCGTCTGCAGGGCGGCGAGTTTCGCCATCTGCAGCGCGTGCTCCGTCTCCGCGAAGGCGACACCGTCACGCTCTTCGACGACGCGGGCATCGAGCACGACGGCGTCATCATCTCGCTCTCGCCGCGCGTCGCAACCGTTCGCGTCACCGCGTCGGCGGCGCCAGCGCGCGAGTCGCCGATCGCGATCACGCTCTATCAAGGGATTCCGAAAGGCCGGAAGCTCGACTTGATCGTCGAGAAGGCGACCGAGCTCGGCGTCGTCGCGATCGTGCCGTTCGTGTCGACGTTCGGCACCGTCAGCATCGGCGCCACGGGCGGCAAGCGCGAGCGCTGGGAGCGGATCGCGCTCGCCGCCGCCAAGCAGTCCGGCCGAACGAGCATCCCCACCATCGGCGAGACGCTTACCTTCCCCGAGGTGTTGACCGCGGCCGCCGCATTGGAGCGCGCCCTCCTCTTCTTCGAGGACGCCGGTGCGACGCCGCTGCCGATGCCCGCGCCCGTCACGACACCACCGAAGTCGGCGGCCGTCATCATCGGCCCCGAAGGCGGGTTCAGCGCCGACGAGGTGACCCGCGCGCTGAACGCCGGGATGATCGTCTGCGGGCTCGGCCCGCGCATCCTTCGCACCGAGACGGCCGCCCTCATCGCGACCGCGCTCGTGCAAGCGCGCTGGGGCGATCTCGACGGTCTGCGCTGAGCATCTCGTCTCTCGCGCGCCCTGCGCTCGCCTTGTTTGCCCCTGGAGCGCGGCATAGCATCCCCGCGCCATGATCGATCCGTTGCCGTGTCCGTCGTGCAGCTTCGCGAACGCGCTGGGAGCCGAGTTCTGCGTAAAGTGCGGCACGGCCCTCGCCGAGACGCCGGAGCGTCCGCATCCAGGCGAGACGCTCCGTGATCCCGACGACCTGACGCTCCCGCCGTCTCCACTCCTGCGCGCCGTGCTGCGCGGCGAGCCCGATGCGGCGACGCGCGGCGCCACGGCAGCACCGGCACTGCCCTCGACGGCTGCGGCGACACCGCCGCAGCCCCGTCCGATGATCACGCGCGCCTCGGCCGAGCATTTGAGCCCGACCGCCGATCAGGCCGCCCTGCTGCGCGACCTCGCCGAGCGCCTCCAGACCCGCGCCGTCGTCGCGCCCGAGCCGGCGAGCCGACTCGCTGCGCCGCCCGTCGCCCTCCCGTACGCGGGATTCGTCGTGCGGGTCGCGGCGTTCCTGATCGACAGCGTCGTGCTCGGTCTGTTCGCGCTGCCGCTTGCCGCCGCCGGGTATCTCGGGCTCCGCGCCGGGTTCATGGTGCTCGGCAAGTCCATCCCCATCGCCCCCGACGAAGCCATTCTCGAAGCGCTCATCGCCGCGTGGTTCGTGATGGCGACCATCTATTTCACCGCGCTCCATCGCAGCCACGGCCAGACGATCGGCAAATCGCTGCTCGGCCTGCACGTGCGGAGCCTGCAACTCGGTCGCCTCGGCGTCTTCCGCTCGCTGCTCCGGACGCTCGGCTACGCCGCGTCGTCGAGCTTCTTCGGCTTCGGGTTCATTCTCGTCGCCCTGACCCCTCGGAAGCGTGGCTGGCACGATTTCATCGCCGGCACCTGCGTCGTGCGCGGCAACGGAGAAGAGGTGTCTGCGTGAGTCTCAAGATCGGCGTCGTCATGGACCCACTGCCGCTGGTCCACCCCGACAAGGACACGACGTTCGCGCTCATGCTCGAAGCACAGAAGCGCGGGCACGAGCTCTGGGTCATCCATCACCGCGACCTGTACTCCATCGACACCCACGTGCGCGCGATGGGACGCCGCGCCGAGGTGTTTCGCCCGACGGTCGTCGGCGAGTCGCATCATCGCTTCTTCGAAACCGCACCCCTCTCGCTCGCCGATCTCGACGTCGTCTGGATGCGCACCGATCCGCCCGTCGATGCCGACTATCTCTACGCGACGCATCTCCTGTCGTTGGTGGAAGCGCGCGGCGTGTTCGTCATGAACCGTCCCGCGGCGCTCCGCGACGCCAACGAGAAACTCTACGCCCTCAACTTCCCCACCTGCATTCCGCGGACGCTCCTCACCCGGGACGTCGCGCGCCTGAAGGAGTTCCTGGCCGAGGTCGGCGGCGAAATGATCCTGAAGCCGCCGCATGGTTGGGGCGGCCTTGGCATCTTCCACGTCCACGACGGCGACCGGAACCTGAACGCCATCCTCGAGACCGTCACCGAGAACGGCCGCACGCTCACCATGGCGCAGCAGTACCTCAAGGCCGTCCGCGATCTCGGCGACGAGCGCGTCATCATGCTCGACGGCCAGCCGCTCGGCGCGATCGCCCGCGTCCCGCGCGAGGACGAGCATCGCAGCAATCTCCACGTCGGCGGCACCGCGCGGAAGATCGTGCTCGGCGAGCGCGAGCTCCGCATCTGCAACGAGGTCGGCCCCAAGCTCGCTGCCGCCGGCCTCTACTTCGTCGGCCTCGACATCATCGGCGACTACCTGACCGAGGTGAACGTCACGAGCCCGACCGGCATCCAGGAGATCGACCGCCTCGACGGCGTCTGCCTGGAGACCCAGGTCATCGAGCTGGTGGAGCGCAAGGCCGCGGAAGCCAAGGCCCGCCGCTAGCAGACGAACCACGCGCAGCGCGCGTGACGCAGCGAATTGAAAAGGCCGCCGCCGTCTGTTACGGTCCGCCGCCTTGCGAGACGAACGGCTCTCGCGTTCCCACCGAAGCACGGGCAGGTAGCTCAGTCGGTAGAGCAGCAGACTGAAAATCTGCGTGTCGGGAGTTCAATTCTCCCCCTGCCCACTCTGCTTCGTCGCGATTCTCCTTAGCTGCGCCCACGGGACTGCGCCCGCGACTGATGGTGCGTTGCTCGATCGTCGGAGCTGCTGCCATCCCCGAGCTTTGCCATAACCGGGCGGAGCCTTGCCCTCGTGTCCCGGCCTGGCTGCGAGGCTTCGGATGCGCAAGAAGGTTGCGATGAATCCGATCGAGCGGGGGTGTTTCCTCATCGCCGACGTCAGCGGCTACACGCGCTATCTGGGCGGGGTCGAGCTCGATCACGCCCAGGACATCCTCGCCGATCTGCTCGGGGCCGTCGTCACCAACACCAGCGTCATGAAGACCGCCAAGCTCGAAGGTGACGCCGTGTTCTGCCATGCGGCGACGGGCGACCTCGACGGCGCGACCCTCGTCGACACTATCGAGAGCTGCTACTTCGCCTTCACCAAGCGGCGACGCACGATCGCGCATCTGACCACCTGCCTGTGCGACGCGTGCAAGAAACTGGACGTGCTCGACCTTAAGTTCGTCGTGCACTGCGGCCAGTACGCCTCCCACGTCGTCGCGGGCCGCGAAGAGCTGGTCGGCTACGACGTGATCCTCGTCCACCGCCTGTTGAAGAACCAGGTGGCCGACGCGATCGGGACGCGCGGGTACGCGTTGCTCACGATGCCAGCGATCGAGGAGCTCGGACTGCAGCAGTTCGCGGAAGGCCTTACCCCGCTGCACGTCAGCGTCGACGGCACCGAAATCGACGTGCGCGTGCTCGACCTCGCCGCGCGCTGGAGGGAACTGCAGCGAACCATCCGAGTGGTGGACGATGCCGAGGTGGAGGTTTGGGCAGATGTCGAGGCTCCGCCGGCGGAGATCTGGCGCATCATGGCGGCGGCGATGGAGCGGCCGAACTGGATCAGCGTCTCCACCGGGGTCGAGCAGCACAACGCGAGGGGCGTGCCCGGGGTCGGTACCGTCAACCATTGCTACCACGGGTCAAACCCGTCGACGACCGACGAGATCGTCGACTGGGCGCCCTTCGAGCACCTGACGTTCACGACCACCGTTGGACCACTCGGGCGGATGTGGGTCACGTGGGCGCTCGAACCGCTCGACGATCGCATCACGCGCATCCGCCACCGATTCGCCATTGCCGAGGGGTTCGCGCCCATGTCCCCGCCCGTGGCCGCAGCATGGCGCGAGCGTGCACAAGCCGACGTCGATCGCCTTGCGCAACTCGTCGCCACCCGCCTTTCCCTCAGGGGCAGATAAGGACGGCGTGTCGAACGTCCGACAGAGGGCATGTGACGGGAAGCTTTGCTGCCACTTTTGGTGCCACCTGAGGAGGCCAAAGAAGGGATCGCGTTCGCCGCGATTCGCCGAGGTGGGCACTTATCTTCCTGGTTAGTTACCTGTGAAGGTGGTAAGAAAGTCGGTATGGCTGCGCGGAAAATCCCTCGTCGGTCGCTCGCTAGTACCGCCGCGTTGCTTGCGACTCATACCCGGAAGGTAAAGACCTCGGTGTCGCTCTCGGAAGGTCTGCTGCAGGCCGTCGATGCGCTCGCGGGAAAAGCCAGCCGCTCGGCGTGGATCGAACGGTCCGTGCGAGCATCGGTGCAACGCGCCCTCAAGCGCCAGCGCGACGAGAGCGACGTGCGCCTCCTGAACGAGCATGCTGACAGCCTCAACCGGGAGAGCGCTGACGCGCTCGCCTACCAGACCCCGTGGGACGTTGAGTGAATCGCGGCGAGATCTATCGGGTGCGGCGCCCTCCCGGCAACGACCCGAAGCGATCACGCTGCTTCGTAGTCGTTAGTCGTCAGGCGCTGATCGACTCGAAGGCGGCGCGCATTATCTGTGCTCCGATCAACACCACCTATGTGGGACTCACCACGCAGGTGCCGGTAGGGGTCGACGAAGGCCTGAAGCATCCCTCCTGCATCAACTGCGATCAGCTCTTCACGCTCGACAAGTCGGCCTTGACCGACTTCGTCGCGGTGCTGTCGGCAGCGAAGCTGCGGCAGCTTCGAACCGCCCTGCGTATCGCCCTCGCGGCCGACTAGATTTCGACACTCGCAGACATCCACCCTCAACGCGGACCCTGGTGCAGGATACGGACTGAACCGTTCCGCCGCGCCTCACGAAAGCCATAGCTGCGGTGGAGCCTGCTACCGCGGCACCCTTCACATTTTCCGTAGGGGTCCCGTTCGCATCGCTCTCGGGCCCGGCAGTTGGATCGCCCTTACGCGGTGCCACTTCTGGTGCCACTTGAGGACGCGAAGGCGCGCGAAAGACTGAAACCGGCTGAAACCCGCCGCCGCTCAAATTGAGAGATCGCGTTTGACGGCGAGCGATGCGCACCAACCGAGGCTGCGTCCCTCACTGTCCTCAAGATCAGGAAAAGCCGGGGACGCTCTGCGACCGGATGAGACGATCCGCGAAGGCGACGGACGCTTTCGGCGTGAGCTGGGGGAGGAACCGGCAATCGAGTTACCGGCCAGGTAGCCGGTGGTCGGAGTTGAGGGTGCGTGGCCGGAATTAGCGCGGCGCGGGGGCTTGGCGCGAAAAACAAAGGGGGCAATCTGGGCGGCTGTGTCATGCGCGGGCGGGGGCATTTAGCGGTGGACGTGCGGCGACGTTTCATGAAAAGGCTCCCCAAGGAGACGGTGCCCATGCGCGTATTGCTGGCGCCATTGCTGCTTTTGGTCCTCGCGTCGCGCGTCGACGCCGCTGTCGTCTCGTGCGACGCTCCCGACAATCTCTGCACCGGAGATCCGTGCGTCATCGAGACGCTCACGGTCGTTACTCCCTGTGAGGTCGATTTCGGTCTCCGCACGCTCGAGATTGCGGGCACGGTAACGGTGCCAGACGGTGGCACGTTGTCGCTTGCAGCGAGCACGATTCGACTGACCGGCAAGCTCGACGGTCGAAATCTCAACAACGGGATCGGCGCTTCGGTCACGCTCGATGGCAACATGGTCGAGCTGGATGGCGCGATCGATGTCGGCGGCACCACGGGTGGCGGAAGTGTCGTCCTGACAGCCGGCAATCTGATGCCGAGAGGGAAGATCCGTGCGACCAGCAAGCTCGGACCGGGCGGCACTGTCGCGCTGTCAGGCGGGTCCTTCAACGTCCCGAACACTATCGACGTCCGCGGCGCGAGCGGCGGCTCCATCGAGATTCAAGGCGGCTTCGTCCAAGTCGGGTTCAAGGCGCTGGACGCGCGGGGACTAGCGGGTCCGGGCGGGTCCGTGACTCTTTCCGTGACGGATGTGACGGTCTTCGGAAACGTCGACCTCCGCGGCAAAGGCGGCGACGGTGGAATGTTGACGTGGACTGGACGCGCGCACTTCACGCGTAAGGTGGACGTCAGCGGGACGGCCAATGGGGGATCGATCGCGTCAGCGGGGCGCGTGGCGATTACCGGAAAAATACTCGCGCGCGGCAAGACTGGAAACGGCGGCACCCTCACCGTCTCGTCGCCACAAGCGATGGAATGCTGCGCGAACATCGGATTCATGAGAGCGAAGCTCGACTTCCGGGGTGCCCTCGCCGGCGGCCTCATCGATCTGCATGGGGACTGGATTCAATTTGCATTCGGCCTTCCCGTCCCCGTCACCTCGCAGTTCCGTGTCGGCGGAGGGTCGAGCCCCGGGGAGGTTCGAATCACACACAGCGGCACGACGCATCCGCTCGAGATCGACGCAAACTTCGACGCCCGCGATTCGGGTGTTGTTGAATTACTTGCCCCGAACACAGATCTTACGGTGAGCGGCAAAGCCCTGGCCGGCCCCGCAGGGTGCGTCGGCGTATCGGCCGGGGGGACGATGAATACGAGTGCGCTCGTCAGCGATGTAGTGCTGGCGCCGAACTGCCCGTAGGGCGCTGAGGCGCGACGCGCGTTCAGCTTCCTCCGTTCGGTTCAGGCAGCATCGTTGTTGTTGGAGAATCGTCGCGACCATGAAGCCGAAGGCCAAGCGATCGCTGGCCCTCTGCATCCACGATCAGCAGATCCGTCGGCAACAGGCTATTGACGGTCTTCATAAGCGCCGGCCAATCGGGCGACAGTTTCATCGCCATGACAAGCGCCCCGAGATGCTCTCGTAGCTTCCGAAATCCTCGGACAGCCGCTGATGCATCTTGTGTTTCAGCCCGTGGACGGGCTTTGCTCTCCTTGAAGAGCTCGTCCTTTCGGACGGGATTGGTTTCGGCCCGGTCGTCGTTGATCGCGACACTATAGAGGAGCTTCCGAAACGCCAGGTGACGGTTGATCGTCGCCGCGACCCGGCCCCCCAGGATTCAGCTCGACGATCACCCAGGGACGTGAAAGTGTGCGCGTCCTACTCCATCGGGCCACTTCCGTGCTGTGACGGTGCCGCCCCAACACCGCCACCGGAGGCTCGCCGTGAAACACTCCCCTTTTGCGTTGCTCGCGCTGCTGCTCGTCCCGACCGTTACGCTGACTGCCGGCCCCGTGCTGGGAGCCGGCACTCCCGAGCAGCAATGCCAGGCCGCCAAGAACAAGATCGCGGGCAAGTACGCGGCGTGCCGGCAGGGCGCGGAGGCGAACCTGACCACGAGCGGCGACATGGCGAAATACACGACGGCGATCGGCAAGTGTGACACCAAGTTCGGAAGCGCCTGGCAGGGCGCCATCGACAAGGCGACGAAAGCCGGCGCGAGTTGCCTCGATGCGCCGCTGCCGGCCGGCGACTACAAGCTGGTGCTGGATGCCCTCAGCGCCAACGTGGCTACCGCGCTCGGCGGCGGCGGGCTGATCCTGCCCGACACCTGCGGCAACGGCTCCATCGAGGCTGGTGAGACTTGTGACTTCGGTACCCTCGGTGGCAACAGCTGCAGCAGTGCCACGGCGGGGGCGCAGCCCTATGGCAGCGTCTCGTGCGGTGCGGGCTGCGCGCTGAATACGTCCGGCTGCTTCCCCTGCCCGGGAACAACCGTCCTTGGTGCCTGCTGGTTGTTCAACTTCACCAAGGGCCTCTCGTGCAGGAATGTCTGCGCGGCCAGCGGTCTCACCTACGACCCTGCCACCGCGACCGTGGCTGGATCGGGCGGGTCGGACGCGAATTGCTCGACCGTGGTCGGTGCGATCTTCCCTGCTTATGCAGGCCCGGCGTTTCCCGGGCCCCTGGTGGTCCAGGGGACCAACGAAACGGGAGTCGGTTGTACGGTGTTCAACCTTCCGACGCTCGTTCGCGACACGGCGCCGACGCTCGAGGACGCGACGAACGCGCAACTCGCTCGCATCTGCGCCTGCCACTGAGCCACGCGCTAAGAAGCTCGGCGTGTCCAGGCGAAGACCGCGCCGCCATAGTCGCGTCGCTGCGAACGCCAAAACTATCACTGCCGCCGGCGCCTCTCGGCACCGGCGGCAGGGGTCACCGGGGATACGACACCGCGCAGCCCTGAATGCGCCGCGATCGATCGACTCTGACGTTTCAGCGCAAGCTGCAGCCACACGCGCGCAGAAAGCCCGCCTGGATATCGTCCGTCCCCATGTCCACCGCCACCACGCAGGACCTCTGGGTCGAAGGCCACGCGGGCCGCTTGTTCGTTCGCAGCTGGTCGCCAGCGCCGCAGCACTCCGACATCCCCCTCGTCATCTTTCATGACTCGCTCGGCTGCGTGGAGCTCTGGCGCGGCTTTCCCGCGGCGCTCAGCATCGCGACCGGCCGACGAGTCATCGCCTACGACCGCCTCGGCTTCGGACGGTCCGACCCATACCCCGGCAAGCTGCCGCCGGACTTCATCGCTCGAGAGGCCACCACCGGCTTCGCGACGATGCGGCAGCAGCTCGGCATCGACGCATTCGTCGTGTTCGGCCACAGCGTGGGGGGCGGCATGGCGATCAATTGTGCCGCCAGGTTCGGCTCAGCTTGCGTTGCCGTCGTCACCGAATCCGCGCAGGCATTCATCGAAGACAGGACGATCCAAGGCATCGAGGCCGCGCGGCGTACCTTCATGGAAGCGGGCCAGACGAAGCGCCTGGAGAAATACCATGGCGACAAGGCGGAATGGGTGCTGGATGCCTGGATCGGCACCTGGCTCGACCCGGCCTTCGCCACCTGGTCGTTGCAACCCGTATTGCCCGAGGTGCGTTGCCCGATCCTCGCGATCCATGGGGTGGATGACGAGTTCGGTTCCCTCCGGCATCCGGAGCTCATCCGTCAGTTCGCGGCGGGTACGACACGCGTGCACGCCATGGCGGATACGGGGCACGTGCCGCATCGGGAGCGCGAGCAGATCGTCCTCACGACCGTGGCGGGCTTCCTGAAGTAGCCCGGGACCGCCTTGTGGCCGCCCCGGAAAGATCATAGCCACGACCCAGCGCAGCCCCCACGCTACGACTTCGAAGCCTGCCAACGGCAGGGCGGAAAGGCTGGAGCTCGATGCCGATCGAGAACGTACAAGGCATCACCTATGGTGAGCTGCGACCGCGGAAGCGGATCGACGAAGCGAACACCGGAGACGCGAGGATCGGAGGCTTTCCGGTCTACCCGAACCTGATGCGCGAGCTCTGCGATCCGGACGGCGATCCGGCCATCCGGCACGCGCGCGAGCTCCATCTCTGCGCCGTGTTCTCGGCGTGGGCCTATTCGGATGCGGTCACCCTTTCGAGCATCGCGGTCCGGATGGGACTCGAGAAGAACCGCGTCCGGAAGACGGTCGTCGTCAACGACTCGATGTTCGTCCGCTCGACGGCCTACGTGATCCAGAGCGAAAACGGCGCGGTCGCGTTCCTCGTCTACCGCGGTACCGAGCCCTTCGAGCTCGCGACCTGGGCGACGGACGCCGACGTAAAGGCGGTCGCGGTCAAGGTTCCGGGCACGGACGACGCGACGGTGCACGGCGGCTTCTATCGCAATCAGCGCGCGACCTGGTTCGACGTGGTCGCGAGCCTCGACCAAGCCGGCACGGGAAAATCGATCCTCAACCGCAACAACTACGGGACACTCGTGAAAGCCGATCGGATCGTCGGCGAATGCCCAGGCTACGAGCCGATCGGTCCGCTCCAGCGGCTGTACGTGACCGGCCACAGCCTCGGCGGCGCGATGGCCCTCCTCGCGGCCTATCGGCTCCTCAGCGACGCCGCGTACGGCGACTTCCGCGACACGCTGCAGGGTCTCTACACGTTCGGGCAGCCCATGGTCGGCAATCCGGCGTTCGCCCGCCTGTGCCGCGACCAAGAGAGGTTTCCGTTCTTCGCCAACGCGTACTTTCGCTGCGTCTACGAGCGCGACGTCGTCCCCCACCTGCCGCCCTTGCTCTCCGGTCCGCACGAGCACTTCGGAACGCTACTGGTCTCGGACGGCGTCGACGACGCCACGCCGCTCTGGACGCCGTCCAATTCCGCGACGAAGCAGGTGCGCTCCTTCACGGCGATGCTCGCCGCCGCCACCGACGTCATCGTCGAGCAGATCCCGCTCTGGCGTGACATCGCGTCGGTCGCGCGCCGCATGCCGATCCTCCGCCAGTCCGACCTCATCTACTCGTTCTACGACCACTCGCCGGCGTATTACGTGAGCACGAGCCAGCCGCCGGGCGTCGTCAGTGAGCTCGGGGATTTCTGAGGGGAGAGCTCGGCCGCTTCCTTCTCGAAGAACTGATGCAGATTCGTCCAGCACGTCACGAGCCCGCGTGAGCGCGCGGCGAGCATGAAGCTCCACGACGCGGGAATCAGCGAGCCCCAGACCGCCGACTGCACGAGGGTGTTGGCGTCGCCACGAGCCCCTTCTCAGTCGACGACCGCGGACCCCATCACCGAACGCGCCGTCAGGTCGTACGTCGCGACCGCACCGCTCGCGACGTTCAGCGCCACGATTTTCTGATGCGCCTCGCGTGACACTTCCGATTGCGGGTCGTGCGTCGGGTTCGGCTCGGTGCCGACGAACACGATCGACGTGGTCGTGCTGGGATCCGGCGCGAACAAGACCGCGTCGGTGTTCTCGATCTGGAGTGCCGCGTCCCAGGCGACCTTGCCGACCGGACCCGACACGCGCGTCACGTGCAGACGACCCGTCGGTCCGAGCTTGTCGTGGTGCAGCACGAGCACGCCGTCGGGATCGCGCACCCAGAACGGGTACTTCGAACGGCCGTCGCCGAGCAGGCCCGCGCGCAGAAACGCGGGCGCCTCGGGCAGCACCTGGTAGTCGCTGAATGTGTCGCGCGTGCCCCACTTATCCGGGAAGTCCTTGGGCCAATCGCGCGGGGCGGCGGACACCTTCGCGACCTTCGCACCCCAGAGCCGGTACGGTCGCGCCGCCGGACCGTAGAGCTCGGTCGGCACATGCTGGGCTTCGTAGAAGTCGTAGAGGGCGCCGCGCGGCTCGTTCGGATCGCGGCCGGGGATGACCGGGTCGGCTTGCAGCGCCGCCGCTTCCTCGTCCGTGAGGACACCGAGCCATCGGCTCTCGCCGATCGGCAGGCCGCGCAGCTGAAAGTGATCGGTCCTCGCGACCTCGGGACCGGGCATCACGAGGCTCGGCCGGTTCGGGGGCGCGGTCTCGCGGCGCTCGGCGTGGAGCGTGTCGTCGACGACCCACTGGGTCGAGTCGGTGAGCGTGATCTGCAGACCTTGCCCCCCGAACGCGACGAACCCCGGCGCGTCGACGAGGTTGTCGGCGAACGCCGGATTGATCGTCGTGAGCCGTGCCGTGTCGGCGACGATCGTGCCGTCGGCGACGGACACGCCAATCGGCTCGCGCACGTCGAGCCAGAGCACGCCGCCGTCGAGGCCGAGCAGCTCGTGCATCAGCGAGCCGTGATCCTCGAAGGTCCGCACGCGACTCTTCCAGACCAGCGCGGCGGTCGTCGCATCGAACGCCCAGAGGTCGACGTGCAGCATCTGACGCGCGCGACCCATCCCGCTCCGACGGAGCCAGCGGAGCGGGACGACCCGCTCGGACTGGGTCGTCAGGAGATAGATGCGGTCGCCCGGGCCGCGGAGCGCGCGGCCCCGCCGGTCCGCGGGCTCGAGGATGCGTTCCTCACCCCGCACGAACGACGTGAGCGTGAGGCGCCAGAAGTTGGGGCCGAGCGCGATCGCGAGATACCCGACGTAGCCGAGCACCAGCGCGAGCAGCAGCGCGACGAGCAGGCGTTTTGCCAGGTCGTCGCCACTCCGCAGCTTCACCTCGAAATCGGACATGCGAAGCGGCACGCTCTACCAGACACGCTCGGCGTCGGGAAAAGCGTCCCGCTTCGTCAGGGATGCCGACGTGTCCGCTAGTCGCCGTGCATCGCGAACGCGGCGCCCTGCGGGTCCACGCATTGCGCGACGCGCTGGCCGTCCGGAATCGCCATCGGCCCCATCCAGACCTGGCCGCCGCCCGTCTTCACACGCTCGACGGCCGCGTCGAGATCGGCGACGCGCACGTAATGCAGAAAATGCGGCGCCAACGGATAGCCGTCCGGCCGCTTCATCATGCCCCCGAACTCGCGGCCGTCCTTGCCGTAGATCTGGTAGAGCCCGTTCGGACCCATGTCGAAAGACCGGGTCTTCTGCCAGCCGAGCAGCGCGCCGTAGAAGCGCAGCTCCTGCTCGACGTCGTTGCACATGAGCTCGTGCCAGATGACGTGACCGGGCAGCCCCCCGTCGTCCATCGGCCGATCGGGATAGGCGGGCTTGATCGTCGCCAGCACGGCGCCCTGCGGGTCGCCGAACATGCTGATGCGGCCGATGGTCGGAATGTCGTGCGGGGGAACGCAGCTCGTGGCGCCGAGCCCGATCGCCTGCGTGGTGAGGGCGTCGACGTCGTCCGCCTTCACGTACCCGACCCAGGCCGGCGCCGCGCTCGCCGCCTTGGTCTCGGGCGTCTGCTCCATCACCCCGCCGATGCCGACGTCACCGGCCGACAACACGAAGTACGGCATGGGCCCGTCGAATTTCTGAGACTTCCAGCCGATCACGTCCCCGTAGAACGCGAGCGCCCCCTGGATGTCCGTCGTCGCCAACTCGATCCAGATGAAACTGCCTTGTCCGCTCATGAGATCCCTCCTGTACGCAGTCGTCGTTCGGGAGGAGCGCCGATCGACAGGCGGCTCAACGCTTCGACAATCCGTGCTGTTGCAGGCGCCACACCAGGAGATCGACGCGGTCCTGCCCGAAGAACGCTTCGCCCTGGAACGCCATCGTCGGCACGCCCCAGTGCCCGGCCGCGAGGTGATCCTCCTGGTTCTTGGCGATCTGCGCATCGAGGGCCGCGGGGTCGCGCGCGACCACCGCGTCGAGCTCGGCGAGATCCAACCCGGCCCGCGCGCTCGCCGCGGCGAGGTGCGTGCCCTCGTGCCAGCCGTCGATCTTCCCGTTCCAGATGACGGCGGAGATCTCGGCCACGAACGGCAGCCCGCGGCCGCGCCGCGCCGCCTCGACCCCGAGCCGCGTCAGCCGGTGGATGTAGGGCTGGTCGGGCGCGACCTGCCGCGTGGCGTAGTCCTGGACGATCGGATCGGGCCGCGGCCAGCCGTAGTCGATGCCGAGGTACTGCGCGATCCGCATCGTGTCGCGGAGCACGTACGGCGGCCAGAGCGGATTCACCGTGTCGAAGAAGCCCGGGATGCGAACGGCGATCGGCAGCACCGGCCGCAGATGGACGTTCAGGTCGTACGCGGCCGCCAGCTCCACGAGCCGGGGCGTCACGAGGTACGAGTACGGGCTCCGAAACGACCAGAACACGTCGATGTCGAGTGTCGCCATTTTCAAACTCCCTTTCCCGTGCGCAGCGCGACGAGCGACGGCACGGTCGCGATGTTTATTGCGTGGCGGCGCGCGCCGCGACTACACCCGGTCGCGCGGCGACGAGCTGTTCTTCCAGAAAATCCGCGACGACCCACGCGAGCGCGCGATTGCCGTCGGCGTTCAGATGCGGGTCGTCGTGAAAGAAGAGCGGCGCCAGGTCGCGGCCGCCCTCTTGCAACGCGCGCGCGCTCGGCAGCACCGGCACGCCGGCCGCGTGAAACTCGCGTACCAGCGGTCCGTACGGGTCGGGTGCAAGCGCGGCGAGCGCCTTCTTGCACGGCATCAACACGACCGCGACGGTGGCCCCGACCTCCGCGCGGCGGCGCTGCAGATCGATCACTTCGAGACGCATCTTCTCGTACGACCACGCGTCGAGATCGGCGACCGCGGGCCGCGCGGCCGGCGCGTCGTGCCATTCGATCGCCGACACCAGCGCCTCGAACGTGCGGCTCTGGCGGACGGCCGCCGGAATCCACCCGACGATCGAGCCGAGCTCGTACATGCGGGTGTGCCGCGCGTCGCGGCGCCGCAGCCGGCCGGCGGCGACGTCGTAGAGCGACGACTCGTAGTTGTCGGAGACGTCCGAGCAATGAATGCCGAGCACGACGACGTCGGGTGCGAGCGCGAGGCCGTCGCGCAGCGCATAGGCATACGACTGATCGGTGTTGTAGCCGGGGACGCCGGCGTTCAGGACCTGGACGTCGTGCGCCCGGGCCCGCAGCAGCGTCTCGACGACGGCGGGATAGGCTTCGTCGTCCTGCACGCCGTGGCCATAGGTAAACGAATCGCCGAGGGCGAGCACGCGCTGCGCGCCAGGCCGCTTCGCCGCGACCGCCGCGCCGCGCAGCCCGTGCGCGTTGGTGTGGGAGATCTCGGTGAACTCCGGGCTCGACCAGCGCACCGCGTTCTCGCGCCGCAGGCGATAGATCAGATCGGGATCGAGCTCGAAGCGCGCCGCCGATCCGGCCGCCAACCCCGGCGACCACGCCCGCAGGCCGAGCTCGAGCATCCCGAGCGCCACCACCACCGCTGCGACGACCAGCCCGCCCCGCGTCATCGCGTTCAGGCGGAGATCAGCTCGAGCTTGTTCTTGGCCGCTTTGCCGATCTTGGTGCGCGGCTGCTTCTTCGCCAGATGCGCGAGCACGTCCTCGGCGATCGCGCGACCCGCGCCGTTGGTTTCCGCGAGCGCGAAACCCGTGGCGTAGAGCTCCTCGGCGTCGAGCGCGCGTTCTTTGCGGAGCCGCGGTCCGGTGGCGAACCCCCCCGACTCGATCTCGACCAGCACGTCGAGCGCGGCGTCGGGACGGCGAATCGGATTGTCGAGCCCGCGGCGCCGGCTCTTCAGCAGCGCGAGTGCCAGCTGATAGCCGTCCTCGCCGTCGCTGCCCGGCAGCTCACGGACGAGCGCGCGCAGGCGGGCGGCGTCGCGGGCACGGCCGGCGCGGAGGAACGTCGTCGCTTGCTTGCGCAGGCCTTCGGCCGCGAACTCCGGCGCCGCGACGCGCAAGAACTGCAGGAACGCGCCGTGAATGCGATCGTCGGCGTCGAGCGCCTTCAGATAGCGCTTCCAGATCTGATCGAGCGTCGGTCGGCGCCACGGCAACCCGTAGCCGGCCAGGGTCTCGGCCATCGTGAACGCGGTGCTCGCGTCGGTCGCGGCGATGAAGTGCTTCATCAGCGCCTGGCGCGCCTCCGGGATCTTCGAGAGCGACCCCGCCGCGGAGCGCCGCACGGATTCCGCATCGTCGAGGCTCGACAGCAGCGCGCTCACCGCGCGCGGCGCCTCGCTCGCGCCGAGCTTCCCGAGCGCGAACGAGCGGACGGCGGTGTGCGGGCTCTCGCGCAGCCCCAAGAGGAACGTCTGCGCGTCCTTCCCAAACTGGTGCGTCTCCAGGAGATCGAGCGCGGGTCGGACGACGCGCGGAAAATCCGGGTCGGTGAGCATCGCGGTGACCTTGCTCACTTCCTTCGCCTGCAGCTTCTCGTGGCGGAGACAGGCCGTGAGCGCGCGCAGCGCTTCGGCGCGGGTATCCGACGCGTCTTTCCGGGTCGCTTCCGTGAGCAGCCAGACGCGCGCGCCGGCGAGACCGAGATTCCCGAGCGTCCGAATGACCGCGAGCGTCGCCAGCGGGCTCGCGCCGACCGTCGGCCGCGCGGCAGCCGCGAGCACGTGCTCCAGAAATTGCGCGCGGCCCTTCTCCGGCAGCTCGCGCGTGCGCTCGTGCAGCGCGGTGACGGCGACGCGCACCAGCTCCATATCGCCGCGCGCCAGCAGCTCGAAGAGCGCCCGCACGGCCGGTCCGGTGCCGATCGCGCCCAGGACCGTGACCGCACCCGGCAGCCAGGTGCGCGCCGCCGTCTTGCCGACCGCCGCGATCGCGGTCACCGCACTGCCGCCGAGGTCGACGATCAGGCGCCGGACCCGTTCGCGGACGCCGTGGTCGGGCGTGTCGAAGAGCGGGACGAGCGCGGTCAGCCCTTCGGCCGGGCGGAGCTTCTCGAAATAGCGCAGCGCGTACTCCTGGAGCACCGTCGGGCTCGCGACCGCCGCGGCGGCAACCTGCAGGGCTTTGGCGTCGTCGATCTCGAGCTCGGCCAGCTTCAGCATGGCCGCGGCGCGCCGTTCGATGTTCTCGGGTCCGGCGGCAAATGCGATCAGGGTGGCGGCGGTCTTGTCCATCACATCTCCGTGCGGCGGGGGATAAGCGCCGAAAATCGCACGAAGAAGGGCAGATCGCAATTTTCGCCAAGTCGCCGCGCGCGGGGACCGCTACGACCGCATCCGAAAGGAGAACCACCATGGCTTCCATTCGCACAGAGATCCCCGTCGCCGCCGCACCCGCGTATTGCTGGGAGGTGCTGCGCGACGTCGGCGTGCTCCACACCCGACTCGTCCCCGGCTTCGTCACGAACACCGTGCTCGAGGACGGCGCGCGCCTCGTCACCTTCGGCAACGGCATGGTCGCACGCGAGCTGATCATCGACCTCGACGACGAGGCCCGCCGCCTCGTCTGGTCGGTGGTCGGCGGCGCCTTCACCCATCACAACGCGTCGATGCAGGTGTTCGACGACGGCCACGGCGGCAGCCGGCTCGTCTGGATCGCCGACCTCCTCCCCCACACCTTGGCACCGCAGATCCGCGGCATGATCGAGCACGCGGCGAGCGTGATGAAGCCGACGCTCGAATCCGGCGCACGCTGACCGCGTTGCGACACATCGGTCGCCCCGCTATCCGGGACGCGAATCCATTCCCGGAGGAGACCGCCGATGAAGTTCATGTGCCTGGCCTACGAAGACGAGGCGACGTTCAAAGACATGTCGCAGGAGGACTGGGACGCGCTCCGCAACGAGACCATCGCCTACGTCACCGACCTCCGGGACAGCGGGCATCTGATCGCGACGCACGCGTTGCAGAGCCTGCGGAAGACGGCGACGGTCCGGGTCCGGGGCGGGTCGAAGCTCGTGACGGACGGCCCGTTCGCCGAGGCGAAGGAGCAGATCGGCGGCTTTTTTCTGATCGACGCCAAGGACCGCGACGAGGCGGTGCAGTTGGCGTCGCGCTGGCCATCGGCGCGGCTCGGCGCGATCGAAGTGCGTCCGATCGAGGAGACGCTGCCGACCGACACGCGGTATTGATTGGGCGCGCGCGGTGTCGGCTCGGGCGGTGCACTAGATCGCGACGTGCCCCGTCGCGATCAGCAACGGTGCGGTCAGCGCGCTGAGGCGCACCCGCTGACGGCCGGCGGCGTCGAAGTTGGCCGGATCGAGCCACTGCGTGAACGCGAGCTCGAGCGCCGGCCACTCGAGCTCGGTTGCGGCGAACCAGGCGGTGTCGCGGTTGCGGCCCTTCAGCACCCACGCATGCCGAAAGATGCCCTCGTACGAGAGCCCGAGACGGAGCGCGGCCGCCCGCGATGGCGCATTCAGCGAGTCGCATTTCCACTCGTAGCGGCGATAGCCGAGCGTGAACGCCTCACGCATCATCAGGACCATCGCCTCGGTCGCGGCGGGCGTCCGCTGGAGCAACGACGAGAACCGCACGTGGCCGACCTCGATCGAGCCCGCGGCCGGGTCGATGCGCAGGTAGGCCGCGAGGCCCGCGGCCCGGCCGGTCGCCGGGTCGACGATCGCGTAGAAGAGCGGGCCGGCGCCGAGGCAGGTCTTCTCCATCCAGGCACGGTAGCCCTCCACGTCCTCGAACGGGCCGTAGGGCAGATACGTCCAATGGCGTGCATCGGGATCGAGCGCGTAGGCCGCGCAGAGGTCGGCGGCGTGACGATCGGGATCGAGCGGCTCGACGCGACACCAATGGCCGTGCATGACTGCGCGGCGGGGCTGCGGCGGGCGCCGCCAGTCCGGGAGCGCAAAGCCGATCGGCTGGCCGAGCTCGTTGGTGCGCTGACCCTCTCGCACGCTCATCTCCCTTCGCTCAGACATCGGCACCTCCAGGGTTCCCGCGTCGCGGGCGGCACCCGTACCAGATTCCCGCGTGGAAGGTGACGGGGTCGACCCGCTTGCCGAGGTCCCGGCCCCCGGGCTATCTGCCGGCCCATATGACCACCTCGATCCTGCAGCGGTCCCGCACCGTCCTCGCCGTGCTCGCCACCGTGCTCGTCTGCGCGCGCTGTACCTCCGCCCCGCCGCTTCCGGGCGATCTCAAGGTCGCCGAGATCACGACCGGGCGCATTCTCGGGCCGGACGGCACGATCACCGAGGAGTCGCGCACGACACTCTTCTGGACGACCGATACGTTCTATGTGGCCGTCGCGACGGACGGCTCGGCGCAAAACGTGCCGATCGCGGCCCGCTGGACTGGTCCCGACGGCAAAGTCGCCGCCGAAGTGAAGAAGACGGTCTCGCCTTCCGGGCCGACGACGACGTCATTCGAAGCGCCACCCAAAGACGGACGCTGGGCAGCAGGTGACTACAAAGTCGAGATTCTCGTGAACGGTGGGTCGCAAGGCAGCAAAGACATCAACGCGCGCTGAATCACCGCGACTGATTCACGCGCGCCTGCAACGACGAACGGGGGCAGCCCTCCCCGAGCTACCCCCGTTCGCACTCAGATTTCGTGCAGCTCAACGATCGTCGTCGTCACTCTGATCGGGTTGCCGATCTTGCGGCTTGCGGCCCTTGTTCTGTTCGGCCGGGGTGTCGCGCTTCTGCTGCTGGCCCGGCTGCTGGCCTGACTGACCCTGACCCGCTTGACCGCCGGATCGCGCGCCATTCGGAGATTTCCCGCGCGCCTTCGCGGTTGCGGCTTGCGCCTGTCTACAATCTACCGCGACCAATGCACGCCATACCGACGCGCGTGCACCAACACACATGCAGTTCCGTCAAGTTACGTCCGCTCAACGCTGGCACGGATTCTGCGGCCGTCTGCGTCATGCGCTCTTGGCTCCCGCAATCGAAAATCCGCCGTCGTTTGCTCTATGTCGGCCTGGTCGTTCTCGCGCTCGTCTATGCCGTGTCTTTCACGCTCGATGAGCCGATTCGCCGCCGACTCGAATCGCAGCTGAACGCGAACCTCGTTGGCTACACCGCGCACATTCGCGCGGTGCGTTTTCATCCCTTCGGGTTCGCGATCACGCTGAAAGACACCACCATCGCGCAGGACAAGCACCCGACGCCGGCGGTCGCGGATTTTCCGCGTCTCGACGCGAGCGTGCAGTGGCGCGCGCTGTTGTCGCTCCGCCTCGTCGCCGACATGCGCTTTGACAACCCGAAGATCCACATCGACCGCACGAACATCGAGGTCGAGTCCAAAGATAAGGTCGACGTCGAGGATCGGGGCTGGCAGGAGGCGCTCGAGTCGATCTACCCGCTGAAGATCAACAAGTTCGTGATCCGCAACGGCGAGATCACCTACATCGAGGACAAGAAGTCCAAGCCGTTACACATCGACCAGATCGTGTTCCACGCGAACAACATTCGGAACATCCGCTCGAAGGCCAATACCTATCCCTCCGACGTGCGCCTGACGGGACGGATCTTCGAGTCGGGCAAGCTCTTTCTCGATGGCAACGCCGACTTCATGCTGGAGCCCTACGCGGGCGTGAAGGCCGCGCTCGATCTCGACGGCATTCCCCTCGATCCGTTCAAGCCGATCCTCGAACGCTACAATCTGACGATCGCCAAAGGCCGGCTCTCCCTCGCCAGCACTATCGAGGTGAGCCCCAAGGTGCACACCGCCGACGTGAAACAGGTCACGCTGCGCGATCTCGACGCCGCCTACATCAATCGCCCCGCCCGCGCCCAAGCCGCCGAGCAATTTCGCGCCGACGCTGCCCAGGTCGCGAAGGAAGTCGCGAACGAGCCGGACATCCTGCTCGTCGTGCAGAAATTCACCGCCGAAAAGGCGCGCGTGCGCTTCGTCGACGAGGCCGCGGACCCCGACTACACGCTCGAGCTCAGTGACGCGACGATGAACCTGCGGCAGCTCAGCAATCAGGAGAAGCGACCACCGACGACGGGCGAGATCGCCGGGCGTTTCATGAACTCGGGACCGCTGCGCGCCAACTTCACCTTCCGGCCCGAGAAGACAGGCCCCGATTTCGACGTCTCGGTACAGATCGACGACACCGATCTCGTCACGATGAACGACCTCTTCCGCGCCTATGGCAACTTCGACGTCGCGGCGGGCACGTTCAGCCTCTACACCGAGCTGAAGATCCACGATCAGCGCATCGACGGCTATTTGAAGCCGTTCTTCGCCGACATGAAGGTCTACGATCGGAAACAGGACGCCCACGAAGGCGTCTTCCATCAGCTCTATGAGGGCTTGGTCGGGGGCGTGGCGCGGTTACTCGAGAATCCGCGCCGGGACCAGGTCGCCACCAACGCCAAGATCTCCGGCCCGATGGACAATCCCAATCTCAACACGCTGCAGATAGTGTTGCGACTCATCCAAAACGCGTTCTTCCGCGCCATCCTCCCCGGATTCGAGGAGGAGGCGCGGGGCAAAGGCTAGCGCGATCTGGCGTTAGGCAGCTTGCGGAGTGCCAGGCCGACGCGGCGTCGCGACCAGAAGCGAGCCATGCGAACGGCAATGGAAGCAGAGCGTCTGCATGCGCTGGAGACGGCCGAGTCGATAGAAACGCCCCGGTCCTCCACACGTCGGACACACGTGATCCCCCACTCGACTCCCCATACGACGGCGCGAAACGATCGACATCGGATTCACCTCCGAATGAATTGAGCTGCCTGCGGGTGGGAGAGCGAGCGCCGTGCCAGCGCGAGCGCTCGCCGTTTCATCACTGGTCGGGTGGGCGGAGGTGTAACGCGGAGCGATTGGCTGCAACTTCTACACGTCGCATTGGGTCCGACGTCCTTGGGCCGAGCAACGGTGCGGATGATCACGGGTGCGGCGCTGGCACGGCCCTCGCTTCTCTCGTCGGTACCAATCGAAGTCATCGCGACGTCACAGGAGGATCACATGCGTCAACTACTCAGCCGTACCTTCGCCGCCGCCGTGCTTGCGTCCGCGTTCATGACCGTCACGGCGTGTCACCACCATCGCCACCCCAATGAAGGTCCCGCGACCCATGCGGGACGTCACATCGACCTCGCCGCCGACAAGACCGGCGATGCCATCGAGAACGCCGGCCGTAAGGTGAACCGAGCCTTGCCCGGCGACTAGGATCGGCACGTCCGCAAAAGGACGCGGAGCCGCGCGGTCGAGACGTCGTCTCGCCGTGCGGCTCCGCGCGATGTCGATGCGCCCTAGGCTTCGGCTGCGGGGCGCAGATTGCTGATCTTCTCGCCGATCGCCTCACGAATCTCGGAGCCCGGCTTCGGCGCGAACAGCACGGCCAAGCCGGCTCCCAGCACGATGCCGGCAGCGAAGATCCCGAAGGACGACATCATCGTGTCCTCGACGGTCGGCTTGCCGCCGAGCGCGTGCAGCACTTGATCGCGCGTCGGCATCGCCTCGCGCGCGGCGTCTTTGGCGCCCGTGAATGCATCGACCAGATCCTGAACGGACAGCTTTTGCATGTTCATCACTCCCTCTCTTTCTGCGGGCTTGCGGCGTCAGTCGCGGCGAGCCCTCCCGTGAGCTTTTGCGCCATCATCACGAAGGCGAGACGTCCGCCCATACTGAAGAGCAAGCGGCTCAGCCCGATGGGCAGCCCGCCGCCCAGCAAGTAGCCGAGCCCGGTCGCCGCGCCGAGCGTGGCGTACGGACGCGCGTCGAGCTGCTCGCGCACGGTCCGTTCGAGATCGCCCAACGCGCCCTCGACCTCACTCGTGAGCCCGGTGACCTCCCGCCGGACGCGGGCGCCGCGTTGCTGCAATCGCTCGATGCGATTGCCGTCACTCATTCCCGTGGCCATGGTCGCCTCCTTATCCACGCCGCCGCATGACGCGGCCGACGAGGTAGCCCGCCGCGACCGCGCTCAAGAGCGCCAGCACCGGACGCTCTTTCACGAACGCCCGCAGCCGCTCATCGACTTGCGTGAGCTCCGTCGTGACGTCCTCGACGAAATCGGATCCTTCCCGCGTACTGGCGGTTCCTGTCTTGGTCGTTGCCATTGGTTCTCCTTTGGGTATGGGCGGCGCTTCCTCTTCAACGCCGCGACAGCATGAGGCCAACGGCGAAGCCGCCGAGCAGCCACGTCCACGGACGCTCGGCGATGTAGGCTCCGAGCGTGACGTCGTTCTTGACGGCCGCGGTGAGCTCGTCGACGGCCTCGCGGAGCTCCGCTTCGCTGCGCTCGATCGACTGCCGCAACGCTTCTTTGGGATCTTCCTCGACCGCGATCGGGTCGGTTTCTTCGATCAAAACGTCGTTCATGACGATCTCCGCCCCTGCCCGCTCATCCCAGCCCACACGGCTAGCAGGAGACCGATCAGGAGATGCAAGCCGCCGACGATCGCGATGCTCGCCGCGGGGGGCATGTAGTCGCTCAGCACGACGGCCAGTGCGATCGCGAGGCCGGTCCAGCCGAGAATCGCGACGAACCCGGCAGCCAGCACGGCACCGGCGCGCTTCAGGACGTCGCTGAAGCCGTCGACGAGCTCCAAGCGCATCAGCTCGAGGCGCTCGACCGCGATCCGCTGCGCGGCCTCGACGGCGCGTTCGGCCGCCGAGATCGCGCTCGGCTCCGCCGGCGGAGCCGTCACCGGCTCGGTTCGTTCGTCCGTCTCATTGGGAACGCGCAAAGCTTGGTTGGACATTGTGCTCCGGGAACAGCAAGCGTCATGCCCGAGCACACGTCGATTGTGCTGTGGAAATCACTGCAAGAAGTGCGTGGCGGGCGCACGGATGTTCTGCAATTTTTGCATCGCCTGTAGCGCTGACACGCAGCATCGTGAGCGCCTGTTCACGAAAATCGCACGTTGCGCCTGGCACGCTTCCTGCCCCTGAGCGCTCTCGTGCAGACGAACGTCATCTCGCAGGGGTCCGAGAGCACGAGCTTCGCCACGGCCGTGCTCGCACCGTTTCGGGACGTGTGGCTCGCCGGGCGCGCGCGCGTCGCGGTCCTCGCAGCCGCAGGCCGTGAGGCCGGCGCGGTCAGCGTGGAGGCGTTTCACGGCAGAGTGGTATTGGCCGGTGACGTCGCGACGCACGCCGACCGTGATCGCATCGAACGGGCGGTGCGAGAGCTCGCGGGCGTCGTCGGCGTCGAGAACCACACGCGAGTCCGGAATGAGCAGCGCGGACGGCCCGGAGTTCGCGACGCGGAAACGAAGCTGCTGGTCGCCGCCGCGCTGCGACGCGCGCCGTTTCTCCGCGCCTGCACCGTCCACCTCGGCTGCATCTACGACGGCGTCGTGACGCTCACCGGCACCGTGAACCGCCCAGAGGTCGCCGACGCGACCTTCGACCTCGTCATCGCTCTTCCCGGCGTTCGTCGCGTCATCAGCGACATCGCCATCGTCCACCACGTCGACGCCGGCCAGAAGGCCGACGCCGCCTAATCCAGAGGAGACCGTCCCATGCTGCGCATGCTCGCCACCACCCTGATGGCCTTCAGCGCCGTCATCGCCGTTTCGGCCTTGGCCTACGCCGAGGAGACCATCATCGAGAAGCACACCTACGAGTCGCAGAAGAACACGGTCGAAACCGTTCCCGTCCCCGAGGTGAAGCAGAAGGTCGTCGAGGAACGCACGGTCACGACCGAGCCACCCGCGGTGCAGAAGCGAACCGACACGGTCGTGACGACGACGCACGAAAAAGACGACAACGAGAACGACAACGACAACGACAACAATTAGAAAGGCGCCCCCTCATGTCTCAAGCCGTCTTCGGCATCGCTGATAGCGAGGCCCGCGCCGAGCGGATCGTCAACGATCTGCGCGCCGCGGGCTTCACCCACGACTCGCTCTCGATCCTCTTCCCGGATCGCACCGGCACACACGAGCTCCGGCACGAAGCACACACCAAAGCGCCCGAGGGCGCTTCGGCCGGTGCCGGCACGGGCGCACTCCTCGGCGGCGCGCTCGGATGGCTGTCCGGGGTCGGGGCCATTGCCGTTCCCGGGCTCGGGGCCTTCATCGCCGCCGGGCCGATTCTCGCGGCGCTCAGCGGGGCGGCTGCCGGCGCCACGGTCGGCGGCATCTCGGGTGCGCTCGTCGGTTACGCCGTGCCGGAATTCGAAGCGAAGCAATACGAGGATCGGTTACGGGATGGGAACCTGCTCATCTCCGTGCACACCGACAGCGTCGTGCAGCAGGCCCACGCCCGCGACATCCTCTCCCGGAACGGTGCGACCGACATCTCGCAACGCGAAGAGGCGCCCGTCTAGGCAAGGCGCCTAGGGAACCTAGCGCGGCGCAGCGTCTCGACAGCTGTCCCGGCAATGCATCAGACGGGTGTTGCACTCGCCGCCTCGTTTCGACTCGCGCATGTGACATTCGTCGTACGACGAAGCGCATTGCTGGAGACAGAGCGGGGAGCCCGAGGGTTCACACGCGACGAAGAAGCATCCGAGCGTCCCGAAGAAGCCCCGTTCTTTTGGCTCGGGTCGTGCGGCCGCCGCCGTATCGGCTGGCGGCGTCACGGCTTCACTCTTCACCGTCGCCGGCGGGGCCGCGGCGGGAGGCTGGGGCACGACGACGGGCGTCGGGCTGATCGGCGCGGGAGCCGCCCCACCTTCCACGCGTAAGCCCCGCTTCGCTTTCTTGACCGGCGCAGGCGCCGCGACCGGGGCCGCACCGGGCGCACCGTCGGATCCTGCCGCAGCAGGCGATCCGGGCGGCGGCACCGCGACGACTTCGGGCGGTTTCGGACACGCTTGCTCGCAGCGCACGTCATCCGCGGCGCATCTCCCGCTCCGCTTGCTCGCGGCGTGACCGAGGCACTTCTTGTAGGTCTCGCGGCACGTGTCGATGCAGCGCTGGTTGCTGCGCGCCGTCGGAATCGCGGGCTCCTCGATCGTCTCGAAGGGGCACGCGTTCTTGCAGCGCACCACGTCGACGTTGCAGAGGCTGTCGTTCTTCGAGCCCTTCTGCGACTGGCAGCGCTCGAAGACGACATTGCAGCTTTCGGTGCAGTACTCACTGCGCTGCCGACGCGCTTCCGCAGCGAACACCGCGGACCCCGAGCCGAGCACCACGACCCCAACGACCACCGCAACCGCGATCCTCATGCGGTTCGCTAGTACCAGCGACTATCCGGATGGCGCAAGCGACGGCGGCGTCTCAGTCAGTTCGCGATGCCTCTGTCTGTGTCGGACGGTGTCGCCGGAGGGCGGGTCAGGGTGTGCTCCTACGGTCGCCGGGTTTCCGCCACCCAGCGCATACAACCTGCCGCTGCCTCTCTGGCCGGCGCACACGCGAGCTGCGGCTCCCCGGAGCACACCCTGACCCACCCACCGGCGAGGCATCACAACGACGAGGCATCACAACGAAGACGATCGGACGCGCCGACTCGCACTCGAACCAACGGCTCCTTGAGAGTGAGTGATGAAGCAGCCGGCGGGTGGGTCGGGGGTGGCTCCGGGGAGCGCCAGCTCGCGTGTGCGCCGGTCAGAGAGGCAGCGGCAAGTCGTATGCGCTGGGTGTCAGAGTCCGCGCGACCGTAGGAGCCACCCCCGACCCGCCCGCCGGCTGCCACCAATCGCTGCCGCGCGAATCGAACTGAGACGGTACCCGGCGCCGGAACGGGCGCCGATCGGCCCGTCCGAACGACGTCCGCACGCGTCGCCGCAACCATCGCTAGACGAGCACGATGCGATCGAGCCGGAGCGCCTCGCCGACGGACCAGGCCTGGAAGGGACAGCCCCGTGGCGTGTGCGGCGCATCGCCGTCGGCGATCTCCGAGACGTGGCCGAGCCCGGCTTCGTCGAGATGGCGCCAGAGCGGGACGAGAAAGCGCTCGCGCGCGGTGCGCTTCGCCTCGGGCGTTCCGCCCCGCACGCGCACCCACGCTTCGACGAACGCGCCGAGCAGCCACGGCCACGCGGTGCCCTGATGATACGCGCCGTCGCGCGCGTGGACGCCGCCCTCGTAGCGACCGGCGTAGCTCGGATCGCCCGGAGCCAGCGAGCGCAGGCCGAGCGGCGCCCAGAGCCGCGCCCCGACCGTGTCGACGAGTCGCCGCGCCCGCTCGCCTTCGAGGAGGGCGAGCGGCAGCCCGCCGACGGCGAAGATCTGATTGGGACGAAACGTCGCGTCGACCGTCCCGGGACGATGATCGCAATCGACGACGTCGAAGAGCCCGCCGGCCTCCTCGTTCCAGAACCGCGCCACGAAGCTCGCGCGGCCGCGCGCGAAATGCTCCTGCCAGCGCTCGGAGAACAGGCCGCCGATGGCCAAGGCGTTCAGCCAGAGCGCCTGCACCTCGACCGGCTTGCCGATCCGCGGCGTCACCACCCAGTCGCCGACCTTCGCGTCCATCCACGTGAGCTGCACGCCGGGCTCGCCGGCGGCGAGGAGACCGTCGGCGTCGCACCGGATGCCAAAACGCGTCCCGCCGGCGAATCCGGTGAGGATCGCTTCGATCGCGGCACGGAGACGGTGCTGCTCGTCGTCCGGCACGAGCACGCCCTCCGCCGCGCGGGCGGCCACGTATTCGTGGACCGCGACGACGTACCAGAGCGCCGCATCGACGGCATTGAACTCGGGTGCGTCGCCGCGGTCGGGAAAACGGTTCGGCAGCATGCCCTGCGAGACCGTCTCGGCCCACGCGAGCAGGATGGCGCGCGCGTCGTCGAGGCGGCCGGTCGCGAGACAGAGACCGCGGAGCGCGATGAACGTGTCGCGTCCCCAATCCGTGAACCACGGGTAGCCCGCGACGATCGTCCGACCGTCGCCACGCGCCACGAGGTAGGCGTCGGCGGCGCGCTCGAGCCGACCCGGAAACGCGGCGCGACGGCGGCGCTCGTCGGCACGCAGCTCGCGCGACCGCGCGACAACGCGGCGGTCGCGCTCGGCCGCGGGCTCCGCGCCCTCGACGGCGAGCAGCAGAACGGCTTCGTCCTCGTCGAGATCGAAATGGAACACACCCGGCGTCGCGCAATCCTCGACGGCGTCGAGCCCACGCGCCTGCTCGGCCGTATAGAGGAAGCTGCGATACCAATCGGGCGCGGGCTCGTAGCGGCCGTTGCTGGTCGCGACGACCGCGGGGACGTCGCAGTACGGCTGCCAGCGCACGCGCTCGCCGGCGACGGCCGCCGAGAAATCGAAGGCCGGGTTCTCGTGGTGCAACGCGTGGTAGTCGCGTCCGGAGAGGAACGGCCGGACGGTCAGCGTGATCGGCGCGGGCGGCTCATTGCCGGACGGACCACGCTCCGCCACGCGCCACACGATCAGCACGATCGGCGCCCCGTGCCGCGCGACGACCGCTTGCTCGATGACGGTGCCGTCGGCGAGCCGCCACTGCCATTGCGGCCAGGGCTCGGGCGTGAAGTCGACGAGCCGGCTCGGACCGTCGGGATGCACCACGTCGGGCACGTAGCGCTGCGCGCTCAAGGCTTCGGACCGGCCGTGCATCGTGACCGTCGCGTCGAAGCCGTTCACGAGACACATGCGCCCCGTCGGCGGCGTCGTCGCCGTCAGCAGCAGCGCGTGGTAGCGCCGCGTCCGGATGCCCGAGACGGTGCCCGACGCGAAGCCGCCGAGGCCGTCGGCCTCGAGCCACTCGGCGTCGTCAGGAAAGCGCGAAGACATTCTTGATCGCGTCGGCGGGCTGCGCGAGCAATTGCCCGGCGAAGGCCTCGATCGGAAAGCGGCCGGTGATGAGCGCGGCGAGCGCCTGCGGCCAGCGCTCCTGGAAGAGCGCGAGATCGCGGATCGCCGCTTCGAAATCCGCGCGGCTGGCGTTCACCGATCCGAGCACGACCTGGTTCTGCAACACCAGGTTGCGCATCAGGAGATCCGTATCGACCTGGACCGGCCCGCGCCGACCGGGCACGCCGGTGAAGACGAAGATGCCGTTCGTGCCGAGCCCGGCGAGTACCTCGAAGGCGAACGGCGACGCGCCGGTGGCCTCGTAGACGACGTCGATCGCGCCGACCCTGCCCGGCAGCTCGGCGACCGTCGTGGTCTCGGCCTCGATGAACGTGGCGCCGATGGCGCGCACGACCTGGCCGCGCGGGCTATCCGCACCGCCCCGCGAATACACGAACGTCTCGAAGCCGTCGGCACGGAGCGCCATGGCGCCGAGCAGGCCGACCGGGCCGGCCCCGAGCACCACGGCTCGATGGCACTGGTCGGTCTCATCGCTGCGGCGACCGGGCGTCGTCGGACAGGCCCACGGCAGCCGTTGCTGGATCTGTCGGACCTGCGCGAGCGCCTTCTCCGCGATCGTGAGGGGCTCGACCAGGACGCCGACGTCGCGCAGCGCGCGCGGCACGACGTTCATGTAGCGCTCGTCGTCGACCACCCACTCGGTCATGAAGCCGTCGCGCTCCTTGATGCCGCGCTCGGTGTAGTCGTTCGTGTAACAGAAGTCCTGACGGCCGGCGCTGCACGCGACGCAGTCGGCGTGCTCGCAGGGTCGCCGCACCATCGGCACGACGAGGTCGCCGACGGCGACGCGGGTCACGGCGGCGCCGATCTCCACGACCTCCCCGAGCGACTCGTGACCGATCACGAGGTGGTCGGCGCCCGCGGGCGGCGTTCCGTACTTGAACTGACAGAGCTCCTTGTCGGTGCCGCAGATGCCGATCTCGAGGATCCGGACCCGCACGTCCGTCGGCCGCGTGATCCGTGGCTCGGGAACGTCGATCAGCTTCACCTCACGGGTCGCGGGGAATATCGCCACGGCCTTCATGGTCATCTCCTCTCGGCGGCGACGTGCAGCTTCTGCGTGGGCGACGCGCCGGCGGCGGCCGCCTGCTCTTCTCGTCGTGCCAAATATTCGATGCCGCGCACCGCCAAAGCGGTCCACCCGGTCTGATGGCTCGCGCCGACGCCGCGACCGGTGTCGCCGTGGAAGTATTCGTGGAAGAGCACCAGATCCTTCCAGTCGGGATCGTCTCGAAAGCGCGCATCGTCGCCGTGACACGGCCGGCGACCGCTCGCATCCGGCAGAAAGAGCCGCGTCAGCCGGCGCGCGAGCTCGCGCGCGACCTCCGAGAGATTCAGGTACTGGCCCGAGCCCGTCGGGCACTCGACCTTGAGCGTGTCACCGTAGAAGTGATGGTAGCGCTCGAGCGCCTCGACCAGGAGATAGTTGAGCGGCATCCAGATCGGGCCGCGCCAATTGGAGTTGCCGCCGAAGATGCCGGTCGTCGACTCACCCGGCGTGTAGGCGACGCGGTGCTCTTCCCCGCCGGCGCGGAACACGAACGGGTGCTCGTCGTGATAGCGCGAGAGCGAGCGGATGCCGTAGGGCGAGAGGAACTCCTTCTCGTCGAGCACGTACTTGAGCACGCGCTCCAGGCGGTCGCGCGACGGGATCGCGAGCAGGCGGTGGCCGTGACCGTCGGCGCCGGGCGACTCGAAGTAGGAGATGTAGCGCGCCAGGTCCTGGCGATTCTCCACGAACCAGCGCATGCGCTTCGCGAAGCCCGGGAGGTTCTCCAGCACGTCGGCTTCGAGATTCTCCGCGGCGAAGAGCGGGATGATGCCGACCATCGAGCGGATGCGGAGCGGAATACCCATGCCGTCGAGATGGAGCTGGTCGTAGTAGAAGCCGTCCTGTTCGTCCCAGAGCCCCTGCCCGCCCATGCTGTTCATCGCGTCGACAATGGCGATGAAGTGCTCGAAGAACTTCGAGGCCAGGTCCTCACAGGCCGGATTGTCGCGCGCGAGCTCGATCGCCATCGACAGCATCGTCGTACAATAGAATGCCATCCACGCCGTACCGTCGGCCTGCTCGAGGTGCCCGCCGGTCGGCAGCGGCCGGGAGCGGTCGAAGACCCCGATGTTGTCGAGACCGAGGAACCCGCCGCTGAAGAGGTTCTTCCCCTCGACGTCCTTCCGGTTCACCCACCACGTGAAGTTGAGCAGATGCTTCTGGAAGATGCGCGACAGGAAGAGCCGGTCACGCGCGCCGCGCTGGCCGGTCATCTTGTAGATGCGCCACGCCGCCCACGCCGACACCGGCGGGTTCACGTCGGAGAACGCCCACTCGTACGCGGGGGTCTGGCCGTTCGGGTGCGTGTACCACTCGCGCGACATCAGCACGAGCTGCTCCTTCGCGAACGTCGGGTCGACGTTCGCGAACGGAATCATGTGGAACGCGAGATCCCACGCGGCGTACCACGGGTACTCCCACTTGTCGGGCATCGAGATGACGTCGCGATTGTAGAGATGCAGCCAATCGTGGTTGCGACCTTCTTTGCGGGCCGGCGGCGGCGGCGGTTGCGACGGGTCGCCGTCGAGCCAGTCCCGCACCACGTAATGGTAGTACTGCTTGCTCCAGAGCAGGCCGGCGTAGCCTTGGCGGACGACGCGCAGCTCTTCCGTCCCGAGCGTCGTCGGCGCGCGCCCCGCGTAGAAGGCGTCCGCCTCGCGAATGCGCTCGTCGAAGATGCGCTGGAAGTCGCGGCCGAACGGCGCAGCCGGCGCTTCGTCGCTCGACGCGAGCCGGGCACGCACGATCACCGTGCCGCGCGCCGGCACGTCGAGTCGATAGTGCGCCGCGACCTTGGTACCGAAGCCGTTCGGGTTCACCGCGTCGCGCCGGCCGTCGATCACGTGCGCATGGAACGCGTCTTTCACGTAGGCCGACGCGCTCGGGTTGCCGAACAGGCGCTCGCAGTTCGTCTCGTTCTCGGTGAAGAGCAGCTCGGGCGCGCGGCCATCGTAGGATTCGGCCCAGAAGCGCATGCGCTCGAGCGAGGCGTGCTCGACGGTCACGACGCCGTCGGTGCCCTGGCTCATCTTGCCCTTCGGCCAGTAGCCCTCACCCGTCCGGCCCCACGACCAGGTGTTGCGGAACCAGAGCGTCGGCAAGAGATCGATGCGGGCGGCATCGGGACCGCGGTTCGCGACCGTGATCCGCACCAAAATGTCGTTCGGTCCACCCTTGGCGTACTCGACGGTCACGTCGAAGTAGCGCTGCTCGTCGAAGACGCCGGTGTCCTCGATCTCGTACTCGGGCTCGCTCAGACCGCGGCGACGGTTCTCGGCGACGAGATCGGCGTAGGGGAAGGCGGCCTGCGGATACTTGTAGAGCCCCTTCATGTACGAATGCGTCGGGGTCGAGTCGAGGTAGAAGTACTGCTCCTTCACGTCCTCGCCGTGATTGCCCTCCGGACCAGCGAGCCCGAAGAGGCGCTCTTTCAGGATCGGGTCGCGGCCGTTCCAGAGCGCGACCGAGAAACACAGGCGGCATTCGCGGTCGCAGATGCCGAGCAAGCCGTCCTCGCCCCAGCGATACGCGCGGCTCCGCGCGTGATCGTGCGGGAAATAGTCCCAGGCGGTGCCGCCCTCGGAGTAGTCCTCCCGGACCGTGCCCCACTGCCGTTCCGAGAGGTACGGCCCCCAGCGCTTCCAGTTGCGGATCCGCTGGGCGTCCTCGTCGAGGCGCGTCGCCTCGGCCATGCTCGTCGTGTCCACCTGGATGCCTCCCCCTGCCCCGCCCGATACTACCTGGAACCCGCGCAGGCGGGAGTAGCAATCGTCCGTCCCGTCGGGACGAGCGGAGCGTCACATTGGCCTTCTGATGCCATTGCCGCGCGCCGGTTCCGACTTGGATTCGGCGCTGGATGGGATAAGCCGAGCGCCCCATGCCGACGCTCACGAGCCGCCTGAAATCCCTGTTTCCCGAGGCGTCGGGCGTGAGCCGGAAGGATTGGCTGGTGCGCGGCCGGGTGACCGTGAACGGGACGGTCGTCCGCGACGGCCGCACCGACGTCGCCGACGCCGACCGCATTCGGCTCGTCGGTGAGACGGTCCCGCGTGTCGTCCTCGCCCATCCGCTCCGCCTGGTGCACGAGGACGAGCACCTGCTGGTGATCGACAAGCCTGCCGACCTGCTCACGATCGCGACCGACAAAGAACAGAACCGGACCGCGTACCGGTTGGTGTTCGCCTACCTCGGTGCGAAGCAACCGCCGATGCGGCCGTTGATCGTGCATCGGCTCGATCGGCAGACCTCGGGGTTGCTCGTGCTCGCCAAGTCGGCGGCGGCGAAGCGCGACCTCCAGCAGCAGTTCGCCGGACGCACCGTGACGCGCGGCTACGTCGCGATCGTCGAGGGCAACGTCGCCAAGGACGAGGGCGTGCTCGAGGACCACATCGTGCAGAACACGGCGCTCAAGGTGCGGCGGGCCGACGCGCGAGAGACCGGCGCGAAGAAGGCCGTCACGCGCTATCGCGTGCGGGAGCAGCGGAAGACGACGACCGTCCTCGACGTCATGCTCGCGACCGGTCGACGCCATCAGATTCGCGTGCAGCTCGCCGCGCTCGGGCACCCCGTCGTCGGCGACGACACGTATCACGCGAAGACCGATCCGATCCGCCGCCTCTGTCTGCACGCCACAACCCTCGGCTTCATCCATCCCGGCACCGGCGCCGCGGTCCGCTACGAGAGCCCGATCCCCGCCAACTTCAAACGCGTCGGCCGCTAGGGAAGCTCTGCACAGGTGGCAAAGCTGCGCAGATCGGCGATGGAGTTCATGACGCGACCGCGCGCGTGCGGTTCTGATGCCCGTTGGGTGGGTTCGCGGCGGGCGTCGCCGTGCT